>Ga0209724_1001628_pt1 | contig 20207 bp, 12 predicted proteins | sample grotaG_FD_184143 | JGI IMG/M metagenome (GOLD analysis project Ga0209724, IMG submission 184143) | Glacier valley bacterial and archeal communities from Borup Fiord, Nunavut, Canada, to study Microbial Dark Matter (Phase II) -... | ecosystem: Environmental > Aquatic > Freshwater > Ice > Glacier ...
CCATCTCCTGACGATGAAAATGTACTTTATATTGGACCTGGTGAATGGAATATTGAATCAATCCTTTTGGAAGATAATCAGACGCTCTATATATCTGGTGGAGCTGTCATTCATGGTATTGTTAACGCGAACTATGCCGAGAATGTGAAGGTTTTGGGAAGAGGCATTATTGATGGATCTAAGTATAAAACTTGGGGCGGCAGGACAGCTTACATACCATTGAAATTTGATTACTGTGAGAACGTTGAGATTAGGGACGTAATAGCATTGAATCCAAATGCATGGGTTTTAAATTCGGATAGCACTAAGAATGCATTAATTGATGGAGTAAGGATTATTTCATCAAGACCTAACGGAGATGGAATCACATTACAATCCTGCGAAGATTATACCGTACAGAATTGTTTTGTAAGAAGCTGGGATGACTCGCTTGTTGTTAAAAATTATCATGGTGATTCTAATAATATTACGTTTAAAAATATGCAGGTGTGGACAGACCTTGCCCAATCCATGGAAATCGGATTTGAAACAAATAAAGGAAGCAAGGAAAATGCCATTATTTCTAATATTACCTTTGAAGATATAACGGTTTTAAATAATTTCCATAAGCCTGTTATCTCTATACATAATTCAGATGATGCAACGGTCAAGGATATTACCTATAGAAATATCACGGTAGAAAATGCCCAAATGGGTTCCGGTGATGGGTTGGAGATGCCATATCTCATAGATTTTATTGTCACTCAAAATTCAGGTTGGTCAACCACTCCAGAGCGTGGACAAGTGCGTAACGTATTAGTTGATGGAGTTAAGGTCTTATCCGGAATGTTTAATGGTTCTAGAATAAACGGTTTTGACGAGACACATACGATTGAAGACATTACAATTAAAAATATTGAGATTTTAGGTGAGAAGATTACCAGCTTTGAGCAGGGGAAATTTGAGATTGATGAGAATTCTACCAAAAATCTAGTAATAGAGTAGAGAGGGGAGTGTTTAAATATGAAGATATTACGAAGAGGACTTATTTTCTTATTGGTTGTAGCAATAGTTGCTTTATCAATTTATGCATTTAAAGGTATTAAAGAACCTCCTCTGGAAATAAGTGCAGACAATGTAACCGTGGTAAAGGCACCAGAGCAGACAGAAGCAATAATTCACCCAGATTTTATTAAAGAAGAGTTTGTTCTTGTTTTACCGGAGGGTACAAACATTGCAGTTGATAAAAAAGCGGATACAAATGCGTTTACTGATGTATATGTAGCTGGTAGAGCAATAGACGGTTCTACGGAGGGCGGCTCTTATTGGGAGGGAACTTCAGCGTATCCCGATACTTTGACAGTAGACTTAGAGGCACCTGTTAGTATTCATTCTATCCGACTTGCCTTAAATCCCATAGCTATCTGGGGTAAGCGTACGCAAACCATTGCTGTAAATATTAGTTCTGATGGTGAAGTCTTTACTGAATTGGTATCAACAAAGCAGTATACATTTGATCCGGATACTGGAAACCAAATACAGATAGCATTCGATGAGAGCATCACCAGATTTGTTCAGCTTGTGATTACTGAAAATTCAGGAGCAGGCGGAGGACAAATAGCCGAATTTGAGATTTACAGTAAATAAATTTTTGAAATAGAAAAATCAACCATGTTTTAGTAGCTGTATTTTAGTTTTTCCAGAAGGGATGGCAGATACTGATGATGAAAACAATACGGAAAGTATTAAAGGTACTTACAAATGCGGTAAAAGTACTTAGAAAACAATTAAATATGCGCAGTATTAAATTTAAATTAATCAGTGCCTTTTTAATACCAATCGCCTTCATTATAATATTAGGGATTGTAAGTAACAAAAAAGCATCCCAGGGAATGATAGAAAATTATGAAAGCACTAGCATGGTTGGCTTGGATATGATGGGTGAGTACTACGAATTGGGATTAACAAATATCGCTAGCAAGGCTACTCAATTGTCTACAGATGAAGTGGTTGCTAGGTATTATTCTAAGTATTATGCAAAGGATCCAACAGAAGAAGCAAAACGATTTAGTGAAACAGAAAGAAAGATTAATGCATTAGGATTTGGTGATAAATTTATTAATAACATTTTTGTTTTCGCTAATTATGGAAATTCGCTTTCAACAATATCAACGAGTTTAGAATTAAAGGTAGGTTTTTATGATAAATTTAATGAATCAAAGGATGTTGTTGGATTATTTGATACAAAAGAATCCAGCATATGGAAGGGATCACATCCCGCCATCGACAGCCAGTTCCCAGATGAAACACCTAACTATTGTTTGACTTTTATAAAAAAATTAAATAATTTAGGGTACAAACAAATGGGATATATTGTAATCGATATAAAAAAATCATTTGTAACGGATATCTTAGAAAAGACAAACTTTGGTGATGGTAGTATTACTGGATTTGTAACAAATGATGGAAAAGCTGTTCTGAATGGAAAGTATGCAGAGGATTTTGATCTGACTCAGGAATCCTTCTATACAAAAGCAAAAGAAGGTACGGTGGATCTAGGCTCTGAGTATGTTTCCTATCAAAATAAAAGCTACCTATTTATTTATTCAAAATTAGCAATAGGTGATTCCATAGTTTTTGCGTTAATTCCTAAGACAGAGGTTGTAAAACAAGCGGATAGCTTAAAAATAATTACAATCATTATTGTTATTATAGCAAGTATCATTGCTTTGGTTATTGGACTTATTATTTCAAATGGAATTGGATCAGTGATACATAAAACCAATAAAACTTTGCAGGTTGTGGCTACCGGTGATTTAACTGTTGATGCCAGCATCAAGAGAAAGGATGAATTCAAGATTCTTGGGAAAAGCATAAATCATATGCTATCTAGTATGAAATCCTTGATTGAAAAGATGTTGGGTGTAAGTAAGAGTACTGCAGATTCAGCAAAGGAGGTTGCAAGTGCTTCTGAGATCTTATTAATTTCATCAAAGAATATTGTCAGTGCAGTAGCTGATATTGAGCAAGGAGTTGGGCAACAAGCTGCAGATGCAGAGAATTGCTTACTTCGTATGGAGGAGCTTGCAAAGCAGATTAATATGGTTCATGAAAGTACCGTGGAGATAGGGCAAATTGCCAATAATACAAAAAATATTGTACAAAGTGGACTTATCGTTATTGATGACTTAAGCAATAAAGCCAAAGATACCTCTGACATTACACAATTAGTAATAAGCAATATAGAGAGTCTAGAGGTTGAATCGGGGTCCATTATTGGTATCATTAGTGCGATGGATGAAATTACTGCTCAAACCAATCTCCTTTCCTTGAATGCATCAATTGAAGCTGCTAGAGTAGGAATAGCGGGAAGAGGATTTGCTGTAGTAGCAGGCGAGATTCGTAAACTAGCTGAAATGTCCTCCAAAGAATCAGGACGGATTGGCGCTGTTATTGAAAAAATTCAAGATAGAACTAAAAAAACCGTTAATGCGGCGAAAAAGGCGGAGAATATTGTAGCTACACAGGAAATTGCTTTGAAAGAGACAATGAAAACCTTTGATGATATTAATCAGCATGTAGAGAATCTTACCGATAATTTAACAAAGATATCTGATGGAATTGAAAAGATAGGAAAAGCAAAGGATGATACATTATCGGCGATCGAAAGTATTTCAGCAACTTTAGAGGAGACAGTAGCAGCGTCCACTGAAGTAAGCTCCACAGCTGAAAATCAATTATCATCAGTTGAACAGCTGAATAGAGCAGCAATCCAACTTGGTAATGACGCAAAAAATCTTGAAGAAACAGTAAAAGTATTTCAAATTAATTAGCTAATAGTTCTCCTAATATTGAATAAGAAAGGCAGTCCATAGATTTATGGGCTGCCTTTCTTATTGGGTTTTTGTATGAAGCTAAAGAAAAAGTACATAATATATAAGTATACTTATTTATAAAGAGTTTAATAAAGATTTAGGAGTACAAGTCAATGAAAAATTACAAATTAGGAATCGATATTGGATCTACTACAGTCAAAATGGCTGTACTAGATGGCAGTAATCAGTTGATATATAGCGAATATAAGAGGCATTTATCGGATATTAAAGGAACCGTAATCAATCTTTTTAATGATTGTTATAAAAATTTAGGAGACGTCTCCCTGCAGATTTGTATTACAGGATCCGGTGGGATTTCTGTATCCAAGTGGTTAAATATAAAGTTTGTTCAAGAGGTGATTGCTTGTACGAAAGCAGTAGAGACTTTAATTCCTGAAACGGATGTGGTTATCGAATTAGGTGGAGAGGATGCAAAAATCACATATTTTCGAGGTGGTATGGAGCAACGAATGAATGCTAGCTGCGCCGGAGGTACGGGTGCGTTCATTGATCAGATGGCTGGATTATTAGATACAGATGCTGCAGGCTTAAATGATTATGCCAAGCTGCATAAGGTAATCTATCCGATTGCATCTAGATGCGGAGTCTTTGCAAAAACAGACGTACAACCCTTGATTAACGAAGGGGCAAGGAAAGAGGATATTGCAGTATCAATTTTACAAGCCGTTGTAAACCAGACAATCGGCGGTCTGGCTTGTGGAAAGCCAATTCGGGGTAAAGTTGCATTCTTAGGTGGTCCACTTTATTTCTTACCCGAATTGAGAAACTGTTTTATTACAAGTTTAAAATTAACAAAGGAGGAGATTATTACTCCAAAACATTCCCAACTTTTTACTGCAATAGGGGCAGCACTTTCATCAAATAGTGAAAAAGAGATTAAGTTAAAAGCTTTCGTTGATAAGGTGGAACATATTAAGGATTTATCAGATGGTGAAGTTCAGAGACTATCTCCCTTATTTAAAGATGAAGAGGAGTATCAGATATTTAAAAGTAAGCATGAGCAGGCTCTTGTAAAAAGAGCATCGCTAAGGGAGTACAAAGGTAGAGCGTTTTTAGGAATAGACGCTGGTTCAACGACAACGAAAATAGCTCTAATTAGTGAAGCAGGAGAGCTTTTGTATTCGTATTATGGAGGTAATGAAGGCGACCCTTTAAAAAGACTTGTAGCAATATTAAAAGGTTTATATGAAGAGTTGCCACAGGAAGTTGTTATATCGAAAGCTACTGTGACCGGGTACGGAGAAGCTTTAATGAAAGCAGCACTTCATGCAGATATCGGAGAAATTGAGACGATTGCACATTTGCAGGCAGCTGAGTATTTTCTTCCAGGTGTTGATTTTATCTTAGATATTGGTGGACAGGATATGAAATGCCTGCGTATTAAAAACGGAGCAATCGACAGCATTCTACTGAATGAGGCTTGTTCCTCCGGTTGTGGTTCTTTTTTGGAGGGCTTTGCCAGTTCACTTAATATGTCGGTGGAGGATTTTGCAAGGGAAGCAGTGATTGCAAAAGCTCCTGTTGATCTTGGTACAAAATGTACCGTATTTATGAATTCCAAAGTAAAACAAGCCCAAAAGGAAGGAGTAGAAATATCAGATCTATCTGCCGGATTATCCTATTCGGTTATAAAAAATGCACTTTTCAAGGTAATCAAGGTTAGAGACGAAAAGGACTTAGGCACCAAGATTATCGTCCAGGGAGGCACCTTCTATAATGATGCAGTTTTAAGAAGCTTTGAATTGATTTCTGGAAGAGATGCAGTAAGACCGGAGATTGCAGGATTAATGGGTGCTTACGGTGCAGCATTGATTGCTAAGGAGAGATATAGGGAGGGTGAAAAGACTACTCTGCTTTCCAAGGAAGCATTGACCGACTTTACGCTGAAAGCTTCGAATAGGCGCTGTGAAAAATGTCAAAATCAATGCCTTCTTACAGTCAACAATTTTTCAAATGGAGAAATATTTATAGCAGGAAACCGTTGTGAAAGAGGCTTGGGGTTGGAAAATAATATTACAAAAAAATTACCAAACCTTTATGAGTATAAGTACAAAAGAACCTTCTATTACTCCCCCTTAAAACCTGAGGAGGCAGTACGAGGAGCGATTGGGCTTCCCAGAGTTCTCAATATGTACGAGAATTATCCGTTTTGGTTTACTTTGCTTACCAAGCTTAGATTTCAGGTAATTTTATCTTCCCCCTCCGCAAAAAAGCTATACGAGAAGGGGTTGGAGACAATTCCATCGGAATCGGTCTGCTATCCGGCAAAAATGTGCCATGGTCATATCCTGAATTTAATAGAAAAGGGAATAAAGACGATCTTTTATCCTTCTGTAGTTTATGAAAAGAAGGAATATGAGGATACTACAAATCATTATAACTGTCCGATTGTTATCTCTTATCCCGAGGTGGTTAAAAATAATATTGATGAGTTAAAGAAAAATAATATAAAACTGCTGGTACCTTTTCTATCGCTTGATAATGATAAAGTGCTTATAAAACGAATTGTGGAGGTTTTTAGCGAATATCATGTGACGAAAGAGGAGGCAAAAAGCGCATTGCTTGAGGCAAACAAAGAGCGGGAGCAATATAAGAGAGACATTAGGCAAAAGGGAGAGGAAACCCTTAAGTTTTTAAAGGAACATGGGGAAAGGGGAATTGTCTTATGCGGAAAACCTTATCATGTGGATCCCGAAATTAACCATGGTATTGCAGAACTGATAGTATCTTATGGCTTTGCTGTTTTGACCGAAGATAGTATCTCACATTTGGCACCTTTAACATGCAAATTACGGGTTGTGGATCAGTGGGTATATAACTCAAGATTATACCGTGCGGCAAATTTGGTATGCGAAGAACCATGCTTGGATTTGGTCCAGCTGAATTCCTTCGGGTGCGGATTGGACGCCGTCACAACAGATCAAATCGGAGAACTCCTGGCCTCCGGCGGTAAAATGTATACAATGCTAAAAATCGATGAGGGAAATAACCTTGGTGCAGCAAAAATAAGAATCCGTTCTTTGAAAGCTGTCGTGGAGGAACGTAAAAGGAATTCTTATCTGCCAGAGAGGGAAGACATCTCATACCTTAATCCAATCTTTACAAAAAACATGAGAAAGACGCATACCATACTGGCTCCTCAGATGGCACCAATCCATTTTGAACTGGTCCAGGAGGCTGCCAGAATTTGTGGATATCAGATGGAAGTTCTTCCTGCTATGGACCGGTCTGCAGTAGATGAGGGACTGAAGTATGTAAATAATGATGCCTGTTATCCTGCAATCATAATGATTGGTCAGGTAGTACAAGCGTTAAAATCCGGAAAGTATGATATAGATCAAACCGCAGTAATCATTACACAGTCGGGGGGAGGGTGCCGGGCTACAAACTACATTGCATTTTTAAAATTAGGGTTAAAGCAGGCCGGTTTTGCAAATGTTCCTATCCTATCCTTAAATATGCTGGGATTTGATAAGCAGCCGGGTTTTAAAATGTCTTTGGGGTTGATTAATCGGTGTATTATGGCAGTAATCTACGGGGACTTATTTATGAGAGTCCTTTATCGGACAAGACCTTATGAGAGATTTCCTGGTTCCTCAGAATTACTATTTGAAAAATGGATGGAAAGGGCAAAGGATAATGTTAAATCAGGTAACAGAAGGGACTTTAACAGAAATATTGTTGAAATTATTCACGAGTTTGACAAATTGGAATTACTGGATATTAAAAAACCGAAGGTTGGAATTGTAGGAGAAATTCTCGTGAAATACCATCCGACGGCGAATAACGATATTGTCAATATTTTGGAACAAGGAGGAGCTGAAGCAGTTGTACCAGATCTTATGGATTATTTCTTATATTCTACTTTTAATGCACGCTTCCGATTTCAATATCTTGCCGGGAAGAGATTAAACAAAGAGATAAATAACTTTGCGATATCCTATCTCTTGAACTTTCGTAAAATTGTAAAGCAGGAATTGGGACGCAGTAGTCGTTTTTCTCCGCCGACTCCGATAGAGGAGTTAGCCAAGATGGCATCCACAGTGCTTTCCTTAGGTAATCAGACAGGAGAGGGTTGGCTTGTAACAGCAGAAATGATGGAATTTATCGAGCAGGGAACCTGCAATATCATCTGCGTCCAACCCCTGGCGTGTCTTCCAAATCATATTACGGGAAAGGGTATGTTCCACCCGTTAAAGGAAAAATATCCAAGGGCTAATATCATGCCAATCGATTACGATCCAGGAATATCAAGTGTAAATCAGCTAAACCGGATTAAATTATTGCTTTCCGTTGCGATGAAGAATTTGAATGAGGGTACGTAATTTTTTCCTATGCAATAGGTTCAAATTTCTTTTAAATGTCAATGCTTATTTATTCTAAATATAACATATATCATATTCCCATTAAAATTCAATAGAACGCCTGCTTATAACTACAAAATATTGTAATTGACAAATCCATACTATTATGATAGTCTGGTAATAGACTATTGTAATAGTACATAAGGAAAAGCCTGAAAGAAAATGATGACTAAGAAAAGTGCTAATAAAATTTTCGAGTATAAGTTTTACAGTGTTTTGTATATTTATATTATTTTTTTACTGAAAAATTCGGAGGTTTAATTATGGGGAAGAAGAGAATGTATTTACTTTGCGTTGTTATCTACCTATATATTTTATTTATAACAGAGTGTAATTCTATAAATAGTGAAGTAAAGGATTATGATAAGGAGAATATCGAGGTAAATATTGAAGAGAATATGCAATTGGAACAGACGAAATACTCTACGTTAGAAGATTTGCCTGAAGATTTCAGCCTGCAGGATGCTAAAGATGCAGGAATGCTGGTTCTTGAGGAAATGAACATTACCAATGGTTTAGAGGAATGGAAGGGGTTTCTGGCAAAGGCCATGTCTGGTGAAGCGGATGAAATTATGATTGCAAAATATTATGAGCTTGGTGATGCAAGCCACTATTCGGCAGAGTACTATGAAGAAATCAAAGATGATTATCCAGTTATGTATATTTTTCTGCTAAGTTTTGATGGAAGTACTTATACGATGACTTATTATGAAGATGCGCAGATTTATATATACGAATATGATTACCTGATTGAACGGATAGGAAAACTGGCAAATGCAGCAATTGCAGAGCATTTTTTTGCTCTTGTGAATGATAGTGAGTTAAGTTATCGCGATATTACATGGAGCATGCTCAGCAGCCAATTTCCGAATGGGGTTGATTTTAAATATGTTTTTAATGAAAGTATTACTCTTGGTGATTATTATTCCCGCCGGCCGGGATTATATAAAACCGAGGACGGATTAGCATGGTTGAAACTTGATGAAAATTGTGAGTTTTCATTTAACAGAAATGTTGCCACAAGTTATGACCCAAGTGGTAGATATTATGTGGACGGTGATTTACTGGTACTACATGTCAACGAGGAGGAAGAGTATATTTTTGAAATTACAGGTGATGGTATTTTAAAATTCGTTAGTGGGGATTATGCTGAAGGTTTAGTTAATATTGGTGTAGAATTTATATATGAAACAGAATAAAATTAATTGGTTGTAGGAACAAAATCTCTGTACATCACTATCTACAGATTAAAATTTTATAATTAAATTAAAACTTACAGGTAGCCTCCCGCTATCGAGTTTTTGCATAAAACCGAATAATTAATAAGGAGCTAATCTTGACGATGCCCTAGGTAGGTGCTAGAATTAGTTTACGTTTACAACGATTTCGCAGGTAACATTGCAGAATCGGGTTATAAGCGGGAGGTATTTGCTATGAAAAAAGTGCTTACATATTTAAGACCATATATTACTCGTATGATCTTTGGATTTATAATCAAGGTTTTAGGTACCTTTATGGATTTGGGATTACCTTGGATCCTTGCTTATATCATTGATGACATTGTACCGTTACAAGAAATCCCGCGCATTCTTTGGTGGGGTGTGGTTATGATTGGGCTTTCCATCGGTGCTAGAAGCTTCAATATTATAGCGAATCGGATGGCGGCCAGAGTGGCGAAAAATACGATAGAAAATCTAAGGCATGATTTGTTTCAAAAAATTCTTAGTCTTTCCGGGACCCAGCTGGATTTTTTTACAGTACCTTCTTTAGAATCTAGAATGACTTCTGACACCTATAATATCCACAACATGATTGGAATGATGCAGCGAATTGGTGTACGTGCACCCATCATTTTGATTGGTGGAATTATTATAACCAGTACACTTGAACCGGTACTTACCTTAGTACTGGTCGGCGTGCTTCCATTTCTGGCTCTTATTGTTTATCTAGTATCAAAAAAAGGAATCCCACTTTATTCTCAAGTTCAAGTATTAGCAGATCGTATGGTGAGGGTCGTGCGAGAAAATATTACCGGCATTCGAGTGATTAAGGCACTGTCCAAATCTCAATATGAAAAAACCCGTTTTGCAAATGTTAATACAGAAGTGTCCGACCAGGAGCGAAAGGCTGGCACAATAATGGCTGCAACGAATCCAATTATGAATTTACTTTTAAATATCGGACTTACCTTGGTCGTTATCGTAGGTGCTTACCGGGTGAATAGCGGTGCTTCTGAGCCGGGTAAGATAGTTGCCTTTCTATCGTATTTTGCTATTATGCTACAGGCTGTGATGGCAATTACTCGTATTTTTGTAATATACTCCAAAGCAAGTGCATCCGCAGCTAGAATTTCTGAGGTGTTGGATACAAAGGAGGATTTACAGGAGCAAGCAATGAATAAGGTAAGTACTGAGTATCATATCTCGTTTCACCATGTTAGCTTTTCCTATACGGAGGAGCCCTGTATTACCGATATCGATTTTAATCTTAAAAAAGGAGAGAGCCTGGGAGTGATAGGATCTACCGGTTCCGGTAAGACTACTCTGACTAATCTCTTAATGCGTTTTTATGATGTTACGAATGGCAGCATCACAATTGATGGGAAAGATGTGAAAAGCTTCAATAAACAGGAGCTTAGGAAAAAGTTCGGTGTCGTATTTCAAAATGATATGCTATTTGCGGATAAGATACAGGAGAATATCAGTCTCGGAAGAGATTTACCAAAAGATAGAATTTGGGAAGCTACAAGGGATGCTCAGGCGGATTCCTTTATTGAGGAATTGGATAGTAACTTGGATTTTAAATTATCGATTAAGGGTAGTAATCTAAGCGGAGGTCAAAAACAACGGTTATTAGTTGCGAGAGCTTTGGCTGGGAATCCGGAAATCCTTATTTTGGATGATTCCTCCAGTGCTCTCGATTATAAGACGGATTCCCTGCTTCGGAAAGCAATTCGGGAAAAATATAGTGATACTACAACAATTGTAATCGCCCAAAGGATCAGCTCTGTTATGAGATTGGATCATATATTGGTCATCGAAGATGGACAGATGGTGGGTTTTGGTACCCATGAGGAGTTACTTAACTCCTGTGAGGTTTATCAGGAAATCTATCAATCACAAACATTAATGTAATGGATTTATCAATTTCAAATAATGGATGAAATTTTAATGTGAACGATATAGGAATATGAATATATAGGTTAGTAATTAAAAAATGTATCTAGCATAAATCTTTAATTGCAGCCAGAAGGGAGGTACTATATGCCAGCCAATATGAATAATACAATGGAAAAGCGAAAAACAAGTGACAAAACAGATAAACCCAAGGATACGAAATATGTACTAAATCGATTATGGTATTATGTATTTCAATACAAATGGCTGTTGGCACTAGCAATTATACTGACCATAGCCAGTAATATGCTTGCTCTTTTGGGTCCGATGCTTTCCGGCTATGCGATTGACGCAATAGAACCAGGTTTTGGTCTTGTTGTTTTTAAAACTGTTTTCTACTATGCTGCTTGGATGATTTTATTTTATGTTCTATCCTCAATTTTATCCTATTTCTTAGCTGTTTTGATGATACGTTTTAGTCAGAAAATAGTAAGGAAGATGAGAGAGGACGTATTCAAGAAATTGGTGGATTTACCTGTTGGATATTTTGACCGTAACCAGGCCGGGGATATCATAAGCAGGATTTCCTACGATATCGATACAATTAATACTTCGCTTTCAACCGATGTAGTGCAAATTTGCGCCAGTGCGATTACAGTAATTGGCTCACTCTTTATGATGATTATTATATCACCCAAACTGGTGCTTGTTATGCTGGTTACGATACCACTTTCCCTTTTTTATACACGTTATATGGCGAAGAAGGTGCGGCCTTTATTTCGCAAGCGATCAGGAAAACTCGGAGAATTAAACGGTTATGTCGAAGAAATGGTTTCCGGGCAGAAGACAATCAAGGCATATGCTGCTGAAAATTCAGTCCTAGACCGTTTTGACCATATCAATAAAGAAACAGTCGATGCTTATTACAATGCTGAATATTATGGAAGCATGACTGGACCGACGGTCAATTTTATTAATAATTTGTCACTATCACTTATTACGGTATTTGGTGCAATCCTTTATCTACGCGGGAGTATGACGCTTGGTAACATTTCCTCCTTCGTACAATACAGTAGAAAATTTTCCGGACCGATTAATGAAGCGGCTAATATTATCAGTGAGCTACAGTCAGCTGCAGCTGCGGCTGAACGAGTATTTAAATTAATGGATGAGCAACCGGAGACAGCAGATGTAGAAGGCGCACAGGAACTTACAGAGGTACAGGGGGATGTGTCGCTGAACGAAATTTCTTTTGGTTATCTGCCGGATAAGATAATTATAAAAAAACTAAATCTTCATGCAAAGCCTGGAAGCTTGACAGCTATTGTAGGCCCTACCGGTGCAGGGAAGACTACAATCATTAATCTCTTAATGAGATTTTATGATGTTTGGGAGGGTAAGATTTATGTTGATGGAAAAGATATAAGAGATTTGACCAGAAAAAGCCTCAGAAAAGCCTATGCAATGGTATTACAAGATACCTGGATGTTTCAGGGCACCATTTTTGATAATATAGCCTATGGGAAAGAGAATGCCACGATGGAGGAGGTAGTTAATGCGGCAAAGATGGCCGGCATGCATTTCTTTATAAAAAGACTTCCGGAGGGTTATAAAACCATTGTAAATGAGGACGGTCTGAATATATCCAAAGGTCAAAAGCAGCTTCTAACGATAGCAAGGGCAATGCTATTAGATGCTAAAATGCTGATTCTTGATGAAGCCACCTCCAATGTAGATACCAGAACAGAAATTAAGATTCAAAAAGCAATGCGAAAATTGATGGAACAAAAAACTTGTTTTGTTATTGCACACCGTCTGTCCACCATCCAGGGTGCTGATAATATTCTGGTTGTGGATCAGGGAAATGTGGTTGAGCAGGGAACTCACGGTGAATTAATGGAAAAGAAGGGTTTTTACTATAAGCTATATAATTCGCAATTTGAGTAGTGTGAATTATTGAAAAGCATAATTCACACTTCCTATGTTAAAATATTATATATTAATGTTAAAAAATTGAAAAGATTTTTTGCTACAAATGTGTTTAAATAGATATGTGAAAGTATCATTTCATTCATCTATCAAAGGGGATGCGGCATGGGATAAATTTTATGTACCCTTAATTTATAAGCCCGCCAAAATGGGCAGACGGGAGTTCTATATGAAATACAAAGTCTTAGTAGCCGATGATGAATACATAATTCGTAGGGGAATTATTAAACTATTACAAAAGTATAATGATTTAGAAGTAGTTGCTGAGGCCGAGGATGGTGAGCAGGCGTTAGAAATAGCAAAAAAAATGGAACTGGACATATTGTTTGTGGATATCAATATGCCTTTTTTAAATGGGCTGCAATTTATTGAAAAACTAAAAGATACCCAGTCAAATGCAATAGTAAATATTATTACTGGATATGATAAGTTTGAATATGTAAGACAAGCATTAAGACTTGGTGTATTTGAATATATTTTAAAACCTTTAAATGAGAATGCTTTTGATGAAACGATTGATAAAATATTAATAGCTCTACAAAAGAGAAACAATGATGTTAAATACTTACAATGGGCTAAAGTTGCCTTGGGTAAAAATAAATCCAATTTAATTGGTGAGTTTTTTGAAAAATACAGCAAACTAAATCTTTCTGAAGATAAGTTAAAGGAAGAAATCAATTATTTAGATATGAATTTACCTGAACAAGTAACGATGAGTCTAATCAATTTAGACCGAATTGACAATCCGGATGTCATGCAACGTTGGAACGATAGTTTACTTTATTGCGCTGCAGAAAATATCGCAAGAGAAATATTTGACCGAGTAGCACCACTAGTTGTTTTTAGAAACAGCACGGGGTACTTAGTCATAATATGTAAAACAGAGGCAAAGAACATATTGGAAGAAATGAATCAGGAATATAAGAGTGCAGTCGAAAAATATATACCTGTGAAGGTGATCATGCTTCAACAGCTAGATATCAATATTTATGAAATGCCGCGCTTATATAAAGAGCTATTAAATAGAATGGAAGAAATAAAGGCTTATCCAAGTATCATTAAGGAGATAAAACAATTTATTAAAAGTAATTTTTACCATGAAGACATATCTTTACTGTCTGCAGCAAAGGATATCAATTTATCCCCACAGCATTTAAGCAGGGTATTTAAAAAAGAAATGGGAATTACTTTCGTGGATTATCTGACTCAAGTGCGTTTAGAAAAGGCGATAGAGCTATTCGAGGATGATGAATTAAAAATGTATGAAATTGCGGAAAGGATAGGCTATTCATCACAGCATTATTTTAGCAGTGTATTTAAAAAAGTATTAGGTGTATCTCCTATAGAATATAGAAGCCAATGTAAGAATATGAAAAAGGAAATCACCTATGAGGTATCCAGATAAGAGATAGTATTCATGACAAGCGAATTAGCTTACTAATTCATCCTATATAGCATTCTAAAGTCGTTAAGATTTAGGATGCTAAATTTTTGTACTTTTTACGTTGTTTATTGCAAAGACATTTTATTCCTTACAATTTATAATTAAATTACCAGATTAACGAGGAGGTAAGTGCCATATCTAACGGCACAGCCAAAAATGAGCGACCGCAAAAGGTAGGTCATGAAGGGCACTAAGTAAAAAAAGGAGGATTTAGAATGAAAAGAAAACTTTTAGGTGTAGTATTATGTTTAGCAATGGTTTCAGCTATGTTTGCAGGTTGTAAAAAAGACGCAGCCGAGACATCAGGGGACAGTGGCAAATTAGTTGTAGGATTTGCTCAAATTGGACAAGAATCAGGATGGAGAGATGCAGAAACCGCTTCCATTCAATTCTACGCAGGGCAAAATATTGACACAATCGAATTAAAATTTGCTGATGCACAACAAAAGCAAGAAAATCAGATTAAAGCAATTAAATCTTTTATTGAAATGAAAGTTGATGTCATTGGTTTGGCACCAGTAGTAGAAACCGGATGGGATGCAGTATTTACAGAAGCAAAAGAAGCAGGTATTCCTATCGTTTTAGTTGACCGTATGGCAAAAGTAGATGAAAGTTTATATTCAACCTTTATCGGTTCTGACTTTATCTTAGAAGGCAAAAATGCAGCAATTGAAATGGCTACATTACTTGGCGGAGAAGGCAAAATTGTTGAACTCGAAGGCACAGTAGGTGCTTCCGCAGCCAATGATCGTAAAAAAGGATTTGAAGATGAATTAGCAGCAAATTATCCCAATATTGAAATTTTAGAATCACAGACCGGTGATTTTACCAGAGCAAAAGGAAAAGAAGTTATGGAATCCTTCCTTAAAACTTATGGAGACCAAATTAAAGGTGTATACGGACATAATGACGACATGGTACTTGGAGCAATTGAAGCAATTAAAGAAGCTGGATTTAAGCCTGGCACAGACGTTGTAACTGTATCTATTGATGGAGTAAAAGGCGCATTTGAAGCTATGGCAGCAGGCGAAGCTAACGTTACAATAGAATGTAATCCATTATTAGGACCGCAATTCTTTGACGTATGTACTCAACTGAAAGCTGGAAAAACTGTAGACAAATGGATTAAATCTGATGAAGGTATCTATCGTATGGATACAGCAGCTACTGATTTACCTACCCGTAAATATTAATCAAATTTAAGTAATCCTAGTGTAAGCTAAAATCCGCTCCTTTATTTGAATTGGAGCGGATTTTAATTAAAATATGTGTAAGGAGGTAGGTATTCTATGGATACGGGAAAGACATTGATAGAAATGCATCACATCATAAAAAAATACTCGGAAGCAGTCATCGCTTTAAACGATGTTCAATTTAAACTAAATAGTGGTGAAATACATGCTCTGCTCGGTGAAAACGGAGCCGGAAAATCAACCTTAATTAAGGTTTTGACCGGTGTCGAAAAACGAGATGAAGGAACTATTTTATATGAAGGGAAGGGAATTCACTTTCAAAATCCACAGGAGGCACAGCGAAAAGGGATTAGTACCGTTTATCAGGAAGTAAATCTATGTCCCAACTTATCGGTAGCAGAAAATATTTATATTGGAAGAGAACCAAAAAAGGGTGGTCGAATAGACTGGAAAACAATTAATAACAATGCAAGAGTGCTTTTAGATAGGTTTGATCTTGATGTTAATGTGACACGCAAATTAGATACTTACTCAGTCGCTGTCCAACAAATGGTTGCAATTGCACGTGCATCGGATATTTCAGCAAAAGTGCTTATTTTGGATGAGCCGACATCAAGCTTATCAAGAGTTGAGGTAGAAAAGTTATTTGAAATTATGAGACGGTTAAGAGACGCCGGCATGGGTATTATATTTGTTACTCATTTTCTCGATCAGGTGTATGAGGTGACGGATACCATTACAGTACTAAGAAATGGTGAATACGTAGGGACCTATGAAACTGGAAAATTATCTAAAGTAGAACTTGTAGGGAAGATGATAGGTAAGGAGTATGCAGAATTAAATAATAAATTAGAAGAAAACTCAGAAGAAACAGCGGAAGGTGAGCTGTTCGCGGATTTAAATAAGATTTCGGGATTTGGAACAATACAGGATATTGATTTGCAGGTACGATATGGAGAAGTCTTGGGACTTTCCGGTCTACTAGGTTCCGGACGGTCTGAAACGGCAAGGCTAATATTTGGGATTGATAAAATTGAAAAGGGTAGCTTTGAAATCAAAGGCAAGAAAGTGAAATTTAAGAGTACACTGGAGGCGATTAGAAAGGGTATTGCTTTCTGCCCTGAGAATAGAAAAACAGATGGTATAGTTGGTGATTTAACTGTAAGAGAGAATATTACCTTAGCATTACAAGCAAAGAGGGGTATGACTAAAACTATTTCAAAACAGGAAGCCCAAAGGATTGCCGATGATTATATAAATAAGCTTGATATTAAAACTCCATCCTCAGATCAATTAGTAAAAAACTTAAGTGGAGGTAATCAGCAGAAGGTGATTTTAGCACGTTGGTTAGCGACAAAACCGGAATTACTAATGTTAGATGAACCAACAAGGGGAATTGATATTGGAACAAAAGCTGAAATTCAAAAGATTGTAATTGAATTAGCAAAGCAGGGGATGGCAGTTATTTTCATATCTTCGGAAATTGATGAAATGCTTCGGTGCTGCGGACGTATCGCTATTTATAGAGACTTTAAAAAAATAGCAGAGATCAAAGGAAATGCAATATCGGAAGAAACAATTATGCGCTACATAGCTGGAGGTGATTTGTATGAAAAAACTATATAAATTAACTAAACTGCAAGCCTTTTGGCCAGTTATGATTTTACTGTTTATCTTACTATTTAACGGAATTATTACGGGTGGAAGCTTTTTTGAAATGAAAATAGTAGATAACCATCTATATGGAAGAATCATTGATATCATTCGAAATGGTAGCAAATTAATGCTTTTGGCAATTGGTCTGACGCTAGTATTAGCTACGGGAGGTACCGATATTTCGGTTGGATCTGTTATGGCTATCAGTGGCGCAGTTGCGTGCAGTATCGTAGCCGGGAGCTTACTTCCTACAGCCGGGGGCAACGTTGCTATTGCGATTACAATAGCCATATTAGCTGGTGTTGTTTGTGGTGCATGGAATGGATTTTTAGTTTCGAAAATCAAGATACAACCTATTGTTGCAACGATGATTTTAATGGTTGCGGGCAGAGGAATTGCACAGCTTATTACAAAGGGTAAGATTGTTACCGTAAACTCAGATGCGTATTATTTCATAAATGGTGGATATATATTTGGATTACCTTTTCCTATTTATATTGTAATATTCACTTTAATTCTCGCTCTACTAGTAACGAAAAAGACGGCCTTTGGATTATTTGTAGAAGCATCAGGTTGCAATCCTAATTCAAGCAGATTTGCAGGTATTCATGTAGGTGCAATTAAACTTTTAGTTTATACCTGTAGTGGAGCTTTGGCTGCAGTAGCAGGACTTATTGAAAGCGCGGGGATTAAAGGAGCAGATTGTAATAACGCAGGACTGATGATAGAAATGGACGCAATACTTGCTGTAGCCATTGGCGGGACCTCCTTAAATGGTGGCAGATTCTCTATACCATCAAGTATAGTAGGAGCTATCATTATCCAAAGTATTACTACAACAGTATATGCAATTGGTGTTCCACCGGAAATCACTCAAGTTATTAAGGCTGTCTTAGTTATTTTTATTTGTCTTTTTCAATCAGCAGAGTTTAAGTCAGCAATAATGAAAAAAATACAGATAAGGAAGGTGGCATAGCAGACATGATTAAAAAAGTTAAATTTAACATTAATAATATTACCTTGCTAATTACCGCCGGACTGTTTTTGGTATTATTCACCTTTGGATCACTATCCTATGATCGATTTTTTTCTTTATCTACATTTTTGAATCTATTTAATGATAACGCATATTTAATTATTGCAGCAATTGGTGTTACGTTTGTTTTACTTACCGGTGGTATTGATATTTCAATTGCATCAACAATTGCATTTACTTGTGTATTTTCCGCCTACCTGTTGCGTTTAGGTGTACCCGAATATGTAGTAATACCTGTCGTATTACTGATAGGGTTGTTACTTGGAATAGGAATGGGATATATCATACATACATATCATCTTCAACCCTTTATTGTTACCTTAGCAGGGCAGTTTTTTATGAGAGGATTATGTTCGGTTATTAGCACACAATCCATTCCAATTACGAATGAATTTTATAAAAAAATGGCGCTTAGCAAGATAAAGCTAGGATCAGGTAAGATCTATTATTATGTTTTTATTGCTATCATCATCATTATAGTAGCGGTTTATGTGCTAAAATATACGAGATTTGGAAGAAGTATCTATGCAATCGGAGGAAATGAACAATCATCAGTTTTAATGGGGTTACCCGTAAAGAAGACCAAAATAGCGGCTTATGCAATTAGCAGCTTTTGTGCAGCTTTAGCAGGTGTAGTTTTTAGCTTTTATACCTTAGCAGGATACTCATTACAGAATATCGGACTTGAGCTTGATGCAATTTCCTCAGCAGTCATAGGTGGTACCTTGCTTACCGGAGGAGTTGGTTCGATAATTGGAACGACGGTAGGTGTCTTAATTCAGGGTGTAATACAAACCATTGTGACTTATCAGAATCTTAACACCTGGTGGACAAAGGTTACGATTGCAGCATTATTATGTATTTTCATCGTAATACAAAGAATTATTTCTATCAGAACGGAAAAAGGGAAAAAATAGTACCCCTAGAAATCAAAAGATAAACGCAAACATAGACTGGATTACTTTGAGCCTTTTATAAATATCATATCCTCTTTTAAAATAAGTTAACAGATCTGTTAGACTACTTCATTTAATAAGTGTTAAAGGAAGGTTCATTACAAAAGAAAGAGAATGGAGGTATAGGATATGAATAATTTTTATGTTCGTATTAAAAATAATTTAAATTTTTCGAAAAGTATAAAAACTAAAATGATCCTATTGTTGGGTGCATTAATACTTACTGTTTGTGCTGGAATGGGATTAATGTCCTATTACATATCTACCAAGGCTTTAATTAATAATACAGATGAAATGTTACCTAAAATGGCTTCGGAGGCAGCCTTACTCATAGAAAGCCGTATTAATGGTAACTTTGGTATGTTGGATATTATTGCAAAGAATGTTAGTGATGTATCACTGGATGAAAATAAGAGATTATCCAAACTAAAGGATCAGGAAACAAGAGGAGGCTATTTACTTTTAGGAATAGCTTTTCCTCAATAAAAGGAATTATATTTTCAAGGACTCTTTTAGCACTTCTTTTGCTTTTGCAGAAGATTATCAAGTCGTCCGCATAACGGACGAACCTATGCCCC
>Ga0209724_1001629_pt1 | contig 20200 bp, 15 predicted proteins | sample grotaG_FD_184143 | JGI IMG/M metagenome (GOLD analysis project Ga0209724, IMG submission 184143) | Glacier valley bacterial and archeal communities from Borup Fiord, Nunavut, Canada, to study Microbial Dark Matter (Phase II) -... | ecosystem: Environmental > Aquatic > Freshwater > Ice > Glacier ...
ATTTTCGCAAATCATTATTATCTATCTGAATATCAGATAAATGTACGATTTTATAATGACAAAAACAAGCTTTATTGTTGATATTCAGATGATTAAATGAATTATTTTTTTAGATGCGTTGGCCCTGATTAGATTTATTATATTCGCCATCAAAATCAAACTAATGAGATTTATACCTGGACTGTTACTATTAGCAGTTACGCTGATCAATTGTGTTGACGCTTTTGCGCAGGATTCCATTGATTATCATTTATCAACAGATTCAATGGTAAATGCGAAAGCAAGTTTCCGCAGGACCTATTTTGCAACACGAACTGCCATAAAACCTCGCATTGACGGAAAAATAAACGACGAATGCTGGTCACAAGGGGTATGGTCGGGCGATTTTATCCAACAGCAGCCGCTTCAGGCCAAGGCCCCTTCGCAACGGACAGAGATAAAAATATTGTATGACAACGACAATCTGTATATCGCTACGAAGTGTTACGACAATGAGCCGGAAAAGATCAGACCAATACTTGGTCGTCGCGATGTATTAGCCGGTGATATCAGCGGAGTGGCGATCGATTCGTATCACGATAAACAAACCGCTTATGAATTTAATGTCACTGCTGCAGGGCAAAAAATTGATTTGTTACATCTTGGATCGTACGGCTGGGATTTTAACTGGAACGCGGTATGGGAGGGAAAAGCGTTTGTTGGCGATTCCTTATGGAGTTCCGAAATGAGGATTCCTTTCAGCCAGATCCGGTTTACTGAGCAGGAAAATCAGGTTTGGGGAATGCATATTTGGCGCTGGATTGACCGTTTACAGGAAGAAAGCGAATGGAAGCTGATTCCTGTTGATGCTCCCGCGATGGTCTATCTGTTTGGTGAACTGCGTGGAATTGAAGGGATCAGTCATAAGAAGAACTTCGAGATCATGCCTTATGCAAGTGCCAAATTTGTCCCAAATTCAAGCCCTGATAAATCGTTGAAGTGGGGGGTAGGCCTTGACGGTAAGATCGGCATCACCTCAAATTTCACCGTTGATTACACGATCAATCCCGATTTTGGTCAGGTGGAAGCCGACCCTTCTGTTTTGAATCTCACCGCTTTCGAAACATTCTATGAAGAAAAGCGTCCCTTCTTTCTCGAAGGTAATTCGATACTCGATTTTAAAATGGGTGACGACCTGTTGTTCTATTCACGCCGCATTGGGCAGGCTCCATCTTATTATCCCAATGTTGAACCGGGTCAGACGGTCTCGATGCCCGAGAATACAACGATTTTAAGTGCGCTGAAACTGACAGGTAAAACCAAAAAAGGGCTGTCGGTTGGGGTCGTACAGAGTTTTACCGCCCGCGAAAATAGTACGGTTTATTCCGCAGACAAAAATGAAAAAGTTGCAGTCGAGCCATTTACAAATTTTATGGTAGGCCGTATCAAGCAAGATATGAACAACGGGAATACAGTAATTGGTGGGATGGTTACCTCTTCAATTCGAAATATCCGTGATGTTCAGCTCGATTTTCTTCCCGGTTCTTCCTATACCGGAGGTCTTGATCTGGAGCATAACTGGAAAAACCGTAAATATTTTGTTGATTTCAAGGGTTTTTTTAGTCAGGTGAACGGAAGCAAGACGGCCATCACGGAGCTTCAGCGATCGACAGCACATTATTTTCAGCGCGAAGATGCATCTCACCTTACCCTTGATCCTGACCTGACCAGCCTGTCGGGTTATGGAGGAATGTTTAATGTCGGTAAACGGAGTGGCAAATTCAGGGTCACTACAGGTGTTGACTGGCGTTCACCCGGGGTTGATCTCAACGATATCGGGTATCTGCGGCAGGCCGACTATGTGAAGCAGAACCTTGAATTGACCTATAAAGTTGATAAGCCATATGGGATTTTGATGAATTATTCGTATGGTCTGAAGCAATCGCATGAGTGGAGTTTTGGCGGCGAGAATCTGATGGATAAACTGACTTTTGTGACGAAGTTTAGGTTCAAAAACATGTGGATCACCAATTTCTCTTTGCTGAGGAATTTCAACACGTTTGATACAAGGGAACTGCGTGGCGGCCCTAAATTATTCAAGGAAAACATGACAGAAGGTTCTCTGCAAGTCCTGACCAATAGTGTCAAGAAATTGTCGGGGGGAATAGCCAGTACGCTCACATTTTCGAACGATAAGATTTCGAAGGAGAAAGATTATATTTTATTGCTGAAGTGGCAGATGAATAATCGTTTAAGTATCTCCACACAAACCGGTTACCATATAGGAACCGATAATCAACAGTACGTTCGCACCTATTTTGGGGTGAATAATAACGACTATATCGTTGGTAAAATCGATCAGAAAACTTTGTACACAACAATTCGCTTTGAATATTATGTGTCGCCTGAACTTTCATTCCAGTATTATGGAAGTCCATATGCTTCAATTGGTAAGTATGATCAATTCCGAAGTGTCGTTAATGCCGGAAGCCGCAACCTAAATACGAGGTACAATCCGCTAACGATTCTGGGAGTTGCTGATAACATCTATTCCATGGATTCAAATGGCGATCGTGTGGAAGATTTAAAAATGAAGAACCCTGATTTCAATTTCCAGGAGTTTCGTTCTAATCTTGTCGGCCGCTGGGAGTTCAGTCCCGGATCGACGCTTTACCTGGTTTGGACCAATACACGTTCGCTTTTCACCGACAATTACCAAAGTTCTGTCATCGATAGTTTTGGTGGTATCAGTAATTTGAAAGCCAACAATGTGTTTATGGTAAAATTCAACTATTGGTTTTCGCTTTAAGTTGGCAACATGGTTTAAAGTACTGAATCCCATTTTTTACTTCCATGACTTTACTTTTTGCGTAACCCTATTTCAGGACTTGACAGCGCAATAAAAAAAAGAAGCCGTCTCAAACTCTGATTTTGAGGCGGCTTCATTATCTTAAACCTACGATTATTTAACTCCAATTAAGTGTATTAGTTATCGCGATCTTTATTCTTGTTTTTGTTTCCGTTATCATGACGATTATCTCCTTTGCGATTGTTACGATCATTATTCCTGTAATCGTTTCCATTGTCGCGAACACGTTCAAATCTCTGATTTCGTTCATCACCACGCTTGTCGTACCTGTTATCACCGCTTCGGTCATTACCGCCAATCCGATTGTAACGACCCCTGTTAACATGGTTTCGTTCACGATCATTTCTGTCGCGGTAGTATTCTCTTCCGGGACGATCACCTATTGTTCTTTGAATGGTCCTGTTCCTGCCATGCGCGTATCTGTCTCTGTACTCACGATGATTATAATATGGTGTGTGTCCGCGATAATCCCTCATTCCAACCTTGTACCCGCCGTACAAATCATAATTCCGGTATCGACTGGGAAGGTAACTGCGATGCACCCATGAATTTCCTTCGTAATAAATAAACATGGAATTGTCAACGTCATAATAAGACTCCACATCTGGCAGGTAGTAATAACGCGTGTTCTCGTAGCCTACAGGAGCCCATTGTGGTTGCACTCCAATGTTAAAACGCACGGAAACTTGTGCCTGAACTGCACCTGCGAAAAACAACACAATTCCCAAAGTGAGTAATTTTAAAGCTTTCATATTCTTAAATTTTAATTTATATTCTATTCCTTATTTTGTAATCATGCAAAAATGAGACCAGTTTTGAAGGGTTGTATTATACCGTGTTTAAAAATGGTTACATCTTTCACATATATTTGATTTTTTCATTTAACTAAAAATTAATGAATTCATTCAATATCAATAGAGTTGATGTACCGACTCTGTTGAATCCGATTGGAGAATATTTTTTATCAGAAATAAATCAAGCTCCTAATTTCTGGCCCCATAGGCGTAATTTATAAGGAAAAACCTGATGTAATCCAGGGATGAAAATCTGATGCAAACCTGATCATACAATGGAATCAAATATTTCACATCTATAGACTCAGATAAGCTTGTAAATCCATTCTGTCTGCGAGGAGTTATTTATATTAAGTATTGAATATTATTATCGTAATTTTGACCGGACAACAATTTTTTGCATGAAGAGAAAGAAACCAAAAAGTAATAAAATCTTTTTTATTACAATTGGATTGATCGTGATATTTCTTATTGTTAGGTATATAGGTATGCAGATACCCCCTACGCGGATACATGACGAACCCAACGGAATAGAAGTAGATAAATCACGATATCCCATTACCGGAATTGATATATCAAGGCATACAGGCGTAGTCGATTTTCGGAAAATTAAAGAACAATTTAATGACACCATTGATTTTGTTTATATTAAAACGAGTGAAGGTGCTAATTTAGTTGATGTTAAATTTGAAACGAATTATAATAATGCCATTCTGAACTGTATTCCAGTTGGTGCATACCATTTTTTTAAATTTAATGTAAGTGGAAAAAGGCAGGCAGCTAATTTTTTGCAAGTCGTTAATAACAAGATTTTTAATCTGCCATTTGTATTAGATGTTGAAGAATGGAGCAATCCGGGAGAATACAATCAGAAAAAAGTGATTAAAGAGATAAGGAGTTTCATCCTTGAGGTTGAAATTCGAAGAAATGAAAAAGTAATGATCTATACCAACGAAAGTAGTTATCAAACATATATCCAGGGAAATTTTGAATCCAATAAAATTTGGATTTGTTCATTCAGTCCTGAACCAAAAAATCTGAAAACCTGGACTTTTTGGCAACATTCACATAATGGGAAATTGGATGGTGCTGAAGGTTGGGTTGACATCAATACGTTCAACGGCACGAGAAAAGAGTGGAATCAATTTTTGAAATTATAAATTACAGAGAACAGTGGAGACTATCATTACTGTCCCTATAAATACCCTTATATGAACGCGATAAATAGTCTGCAATAAAATTGTAAAACCCTTTATTTTAAATCAAAGATAATGATATTTTGAATTCAAAACCAAATTGAATTATTCTTAGTTTCCTCATTTTTTTACAAGCTTGGCTAAGAATTTTGCGAAGCCAGAAATATCCTGATCGACACTCGCCTGTTCCAATGCCAAAAGATATTCATTTCGCTGCCCAACCGGAATAATTGTCCATTTATACCCCCCCGAAGCCAGCATCGCATTCATTAAGAAACGGGAAATTCGTCCGTTACCATCCATATAAGGGTGGATATATACGAAGATAAAATGCCCAAGCACTGCACGAACAATTGCTTCTGTTTCTTCTTTTAAAAGGTCGAATAAGACAGGCATTGCATCGCGAATCGCCTCTTTATTTAGAGGGGTATGTTTCGAACCTTTGATGTAAACCTGATTAGTCCGATATCCTGCCAAATCAGATGTTTTCAAAATGCCAGCTACTACACTTGGCGTAAAAAGTTCACGATACCAGATACCATGACCTATATCTGCTACTTCTCCCGGATTCTTTCCACCCAAAATGTCTCTAATACTATCTTTTACCGCCTGAAATGCCTGCCAATATCCACGGGCAGCCATAGCGTCTTTTTGATTTTTATCATTTTCATCATCTTCTGGATTCCAAAGTCCGCTTCGAACCCGTTCAATCAATTCGGTTGTTACCAGGTATCCTTCAATTGAAAGAGAATTATAGGCATCTGTCACATATAAATCATCCACCTGTTTAAGAAAATTGCTTTTATCCACTGGTAATCCTGGAGCGGAGGGGAAATATTCAATAATAGTTGGTCGCATTTTGTGCCACATTAACCGAATTCTGGTAGCATATGGTGATATTTCACGTCCTCCAAATACGTAACTCAATTTTTCCTGAAACGGGTCATCTTCCCGTACATCGTACCCTGCAGATTTCATTGTTTTGACAATATCATCGGCAAAACGGTCACTACCGATATTTCTGAAGGCACCAGCAATCCGCCCTGCTTTGACACTATGTCCACCATCTAACAATAGAGACAAGATATCGGAAGGGTCTTTTACCATCGACAAACACGTACGGGCATCCGTTGGATTATTTGCAAAATAGTCCGGTGCGCAAGCCAAAAGTCCGGCTGCAAGTGAATAAAGCTGAATACCATCCTTTTCTGATCGCTCATTTTCTGAAGGCAACGCCAATTTTAAATCAAAAAATGATGTGCCATGTAAAAGCGCAATCACATTATTCTGAGCTTTCGGTGACCTGATCAACAGTTGACTGGGGACAGAGGAGTTGCCACTGTGCAGGGAAAGTGACTGTTCCGGCGATAGGCACCAATCCTTGCCAAAGCGAGTGTTCAGGTATACAGATGCAAAATACCAGAATGACATATACCATGATGTAGTGTTTCCTTCCATCTCATCTGGTCTGGTTGAAATATACCATCCTTTTATAACCTCTTGCAGAAAACCATTTGCAGCAAGACGCTCCTTGTGTGTTCTTGACAGATCGATTGCCCGGATAACGGCTATTCCTTTTTCATTCTGTAGCTTTCTGAGTTGCTCCAGGGATTGTGCCAGTTTCTCAAATGGTGTTGCCATAATACTTTGTCTTACAATTTCTTTATCCCCAATATAAAATGATGTGCCAAAATTAGTAAATAAAGCTGTATGTTTTTTAGTATAATCTGTAGTACTATTATTAGTACTATGAGCAGTATTGTTATTAGTATGATTAGATGTATTGCCATATTACATCAGAAACAGGATTAAAATTTTAATCTGCCAGCCGATGAAACTTCAAATTCGGTTTGCAAAATTAAATCCTTCAAATTTATAATTAGTATATCGCTATAGGATATTGGCGTCAGAAAGTAAGTGTCTCGATTTTGACGCTTTAAACGGGTCAATTTATGAAGATTCTTGATGTTTAGGCTAAAAACAAAAGCACCTAAATCATTGGATTTAAGTGCTTTTGATACGATTTGATCTCTTTGTGGTGCCCAGAACAAGAACATTTTTTATATTGCAAAGCGCTTAAATACAAATAGTTATCAAGGTGTTTTTATCAGATGTCCCGATAAATACCCTTATAAGAACGCGATAAATAGTCTGCAATAAAATTGTAAAACCATTAATTTAGGCCAAAGATAAGGATTATTTGGATTCTGGATTAATACTTGTTTTAAATATTAAATTCAAATTCACTAAAGTTGAGAAGAACCATCTCAATATTGTGTTCTGATGATCTGATCAGGGAAACCACTAATTTTAGACTGAATTTTAACCAACTGATGTCAGGTTGATCGCTATATTTTCCTTCTCATCAGAAAAAATACTGTTCGTTTTCCTTGATGTAACTCATTGTTTTTCTATCCAATATTAATTTCCATAAAATTAATTTAAAAAAATATCATAAAAGCAGGTAACAAATTATAGTCGATTCCTATTAACAGACAAAATAAGGCTAAATTAGGATATGGATCAAATAGAATTTGAACTTTAATTGTGGAGGTAAATGAAACTAAAATATTCCTGAACTAACAATTGAGCATTTAAATTATTGAACTAATTTAACTTTATTGAATTTATTATTTATATCAGTTTTAATCAAACTATTAAAATAACCATGAACAAAAGTCTTTTGATTTTATCTGTTTTGTTTAGTCTTATGATGATTATAACAAGTGCTGTTGGTCAGGTGTTAAGCTATTCGTACGATGAATCCGGAAACCGAATTTTAAGAGAACCAACAGCAGCAAGGATCGTTGCTGCGAAATCAATGATTGTTCCTCCGGATACAATCGCCGCAGAAGTGGAAGACATGAGTATTCCTAAAGATAGTTTGAAACTGGAAGAATCCTTTAGAGCACTAGTCTATCCCAATCCAACAACTGACTTATTTACATTGGAACTGCCTGATATTAAAACAGGAGAAGAAGGAACTATTTTAATTTATGATTCAATGAGACAACTAAAACTTAAGTGGTCTACGGTTCAGCAAATGCAGTTATTTAATATCGGGAACTTTAATCTGGGCGTTTATATTCTTTATGTAACCATAGGTGATAAAACTGTTGTTCGAAAAATTATTAAAACACTGCCATAAAAAACAATATTGTCAGCCTAAAACTCGGTAAACCACAAAAGAACTACAAACAACATCTCTTGAACTTAAGTTATGAAAAATTCTTATTCTGTTTTTGTACGTATGATTTCAAGTACAATCGCACTTGGATTAATTGTTTTGTTACAAATCAATTGTCAGGCACAATCGTTTGATGCTAAAGACTCTACCAAAATAACAGGTTTTGAGGTTACCGATACAATTGTGCAAGTATTGATACCGATGCCGACAGATGACACTTTATTACGTGGAAAGACAAAACAGAATTTAACATCCGCCTCAGCAATTCGAGGTAGTGAGCAGTTAGCCACAATTTCGATGTCTGCTACCGATGGTCTTTCTCACATTCCTACCTCCTGTACAATAGCAACAGACAGAGAGGTTGGTGAAATCCCATTTACCTCCACTGTTACACCAACTGGCGCAGTATCCTATTCTGTTCCTGTTGAATTAATTGCAGGCCGCAACAATTTACAACCCAATATTTCGCTTGCATATAACAGCATGGCCGGAAATGGCATTGCCGGTGCAGGCTGGGGTATTGGCGGACTTTCATCCATCACTCGTGTACCATTAAGCAAGTATTACGACAATAAAGTTGAGGGAGTAAAACTGAGCGGGGATGATGTCTTTGTAATTGATGGAATGCGTTTGATTAAAATATCAAGTTCAGGAACGCAAATCACGTATGAGCCTGAACAAGGGAATATGCGGGTTGTCGCTGAAACTAATTACTCTGTTGTGAAGTATTTTACCGTTTATTTTTCAAATGGATCGAAGGGGATATTTGGATTTACAAATAGTAATCTGGCTCAATTGACTTACCCGCTCACAAAACTTACTGACGCTTTGGGTAATTATATCGACTTTACGTACACGTTCAGTAACGAAAATTATTATATCAGCCAAATTGATTATGGTGCAAACCAATCCGGATTTACTCATTTTGCTTCTGCGAAATTCAATTATATACCCAGATCTGATGAATTTTTCAGGTTTGAAGCCGGAAAAGAACTTAAGGAAGCTATTTTACTTGATAAGATCACAACTTATTCAGGCAGCGAATTAATTAATACTTACAGCTGTACCTACGAAACAAATGCCATCTCACTGTTAAAACAGATCGATTATCAATCACAAGGTAAAAGTCTGAATCCGCTGAAATTCTATTATGGGTACGATAATCCGACTGAGACTTTTCAGACAAACACCTCCTTGCTTTATTCCTATTTTAATAATATTCCGATTGACATTCGAAGAGGTAAGTTCGATTATGGAACAGATGACGATGGATTAATTGTTTATCCATATAATTCGAAATCGGAGAAGGTTTATTCCAAAGCAAGTACTTTATTTAGTCATTCAGTAAAATATTATTACTCAGCTACAAATACGAATCAAAGTCTTTTGGTATATCAAGGATTAAGTGATCCTTATGGAACATATCCAAATTCGATACTTGCTGGTAATGGCTTTATGGAAATGTTTGCCGCCAATGTGGATAATAATTCTCAAGATGAGATCATCAAAATCAATAGTAATATAGTAAGTAATCTGGAACGTTTGAGTTTTAATATTTACACATCAAACTTATATACCGGTGTAAGTTTTAAATCAACGGCAAATTTTGATATGCCGGCAGTTCCGTATGTAGACAATTATAGTGTATGGCCAAAATCCTATTTCCCAGGAGATTTTGACGGAGATGGTAAACAAGAGATTCTGGCTGTTTCAATGTATGCTCCTTTAGACAATACGAGCCTAAATTCAAAGTGTTATTTATTTGATCTGAATAGTAATACAAAAAGATTTGATGGCCAGGTATTTAATTATGTCATGTACACCGACAAAATTGTAATTATAGACTATAATGGAGATGGTAAGGCTGATCTATGCCATATCAATGCAAACGGAACCGATATCTATTCATTTGTCGATAATTCCGGAACTTTAAGTCTTGTGAAGGTCGCTTCGTACACAGGCTTGAAATTAGTGGATATCAATTATAACAAATGGATGGCAGGTGATATTAACGGCGACGGTAAAACTGATATTTCGGTCGCTCCCAGCCAATCATATTATAATACAACTTACAGAACTATTCCAGTTGGAACCTATCATTACTGTCCGATTTGTGGAAGTACAAATATAGATGGTGAGTATTGTAATGACTGCTGGAGTTATATCGGTTATTCCGACAATTGTTATGAATGCGGAGGCTATCTAACTAATGGAGGTTACTATAATGGAGAATACATATATGATAAATTCTGCCAGAACCATGGACCTTATGTAGATATTACTCAGACAGAATTGGTTAATCTTGGAAGTACCTGGAAAACTTTTTATGGGACAGGAACAGGTTTTGTAAGAAAAGATGCTGATATCAGTCAGGTATTGGCGGATGAAGATTTTTTTCTGGAAGATATTGATCAGGATGGGATGTCCGATTTAGTGAAAATAGCCAGTGGCAATGTTCGCTTTTATCCATCGAAAAATGGATTATTAAGTCCTACAATGAATGCAACGGCTTATGCATATACATCTTATTACACGCACTTTATTTCATCATCTGTAGCGCAGCCCAATTATCACAGCTGTCTAATAGGTGTTTATAATGGGAATCTCTATAAAGTAGCCTATACCGATAACAAGAAAAAACAACAATTACTAACCGGCTCAATCAATAGCGTAGGAGTAGTTACCAAAAATTATTTTGGAAAGCTTAACGATGGTTATAGTGGAGGGAGCAGTTATGGAATGCTTTATTCAAAAGGCTATGGAGCTACATTCCCTTACGAGAATTACTTAGGACCGCTATGGGTAGCAGCGGCTACCGAGACCTATTGGAACGATACTAAATATACAAGCCTCTCATATAATTATTATAACGCTATTCTACACCGGCAAGGTTTAGGTTTTCGTGGTTTTGAGAGAGTTACTACCTATGATGGCATTACAGGAAGATCAAGTGTACAATATTTTGATCCTATGCAGTTTGGAGTGTCAGTAAAAGAGGTTTCTCCAACAAAGCAAGTAGATAATATCTATAGTGTCAGTGTTACTTATAATAAGAAGGCGACAATCAGGATATTGCAAAATAAAACTACTAACCTAATTAACAGCAATATAAGCACGAGTAATTATACCTATGATAGTTATGGAAATGTAATAAGTGAAACTGTCGATTTTGGAGGAGCTCTAACAGTAGCAAATACAAATAGTTACATCAATAAAGACACTCCACTGGAATATGTTATTGGATTACCGCTGCAAACTAAGAGTCAACGTTACCGGGGAAGTACCACAAATTGGGAAACTGTTGACCTCACTTACAGCAACCAAAATCTGCCAATTAAAAAAATTACATCAGTTAATGGTTACAAAAAGGGAGAAACAAACTGGGCTTACAATAGTTCAGGCGGAGTGCTATACCAGGAAGGTGCATCATACAGCACTACAGACTTTCTTCGCGAGTCCAATAGTTATAGTTCCAGCGACCGTTTTATAGATACAAAAACCAATGCTCTGGGACTGATCACCAAATACTCTGAATACAACAGTTTCGGGCAGCCGCAAAGAGTTGAGGACTATAAAGGTAATATTACAACGTTCGAATACGATGCAAAAGGCAGATTGACTAAAACAATTAGCCCCGATGGAGTCACAGAGAATGTCGCATATGTGTGGCGGTCGGGAGATAACGGTGTTTACGTTATAGTTAGGACCGCGACTGGACAGCCTTCTAAAACCACCTGTTATGATGCTTTCGGCCGCGAAGTAAAGAGTAGCCAGGTAGCATTCGATGGGCGTGAAGTGGCTGTAAACAAAGAGTATGACAGCTATGGTCGTTTATTCCGTCAATCGGAACCTGCATTTGGAGCGCCTTCACGTTGGGCAACCTATGGTTATGACCAGTACGACAGAACTGAAAGCGCAACAGCACCATCAGGGAGGACAACGACCTATGTTTACAATGGTAATGATTTAACGGTGAATGATGGTGGTCTTACAAAAACAACTACAACCGATGCATCCGGCGCAGTTATTACGGTGACTGATGTTGCCGGTTCTATTAATTACAACCTCCGGTCCGACGGGCAACCTGCCACCATTACAGCTCCCGGTGGTGCATTAACCACTTTTACCTACGATGATTATGGCAGGCAAACTCAATTGATCGACCCTAGTGCCGGTACAATTACCTATGGCTACGATCAGTGGGGTAATATCAATCAGCAAACCGACGCGAAGGGTTTAACGCAATCGATGACTTTTGACAAATACGGATTGCTCCTTACCAAAATCACGCCCGAGATGACGGTTACTTATAGTTACCGGCCAGGTGATCTTAAACTCGAATCAGTAACCGGCGGTGGAACATCAAACAGTTACGCATATGACAATCTGTTGCGAACTATTTCGGAAACCGAAAACGCGCGCGGGGTTCCCATTACACGCACTTATAGTTACAACAATGGCAAAATAAACACGACAACTTATAGTCCAATCGCTTCAGAACCTTTGGAATATATCTATAATGCCAATGGTTATTTGAGCCAGCTTAAATTGGGTAGCCGTATCATCAAAACCATTAATGCGGTCAATAATTTCGGACAAACAACTTCCGGCACGCTTGGTAATGGTGTTTTGGAGACCAAAGGGTACGATATTAACGGCATGCCCCAACAGATTAAAGCAGAAAAAGATGGGGTCGTACTACAAAATTTTGGCTACAGTTTCAATCCACCAGATGGAATGCTGAATTGGCGAAAGGATAACAACCGTAACCTGACAGAGAGTTTCACTTACGATAACCTGCAAAGGCTCACAGGCTACTATGGCTCAACAGTGACGTATGATAACATGGGCAATATCACCGCTAAAACGGATGCAGGAAACCTGGAATATCAAACGCCGGGTAAACCTTATGCGGTTAGTAAGCAGTTGAACAACCCGGGTAGTGTGCTACAACGGACTCAGACCATTGAATACAACTCGCTCCAAAAACCAATTTCGATAGTAGAAAATGGCAGCAGAGCCGATTTTACCTACGGTCCTTCATCCGAACGTTCTTCAATGTTACTCCATATTAACAGTACACAGGAGATAACACGTTATTACGTGGCGGGTTGTTACGAAAAGGATGTCGAAAACCTTGGGGCGCCAAATACAACCGAGCGGCTTTATATCGGAGGCTCAGCCTATTCGGCACCAGTAGTTTATATGCGTACAAATTCAGGTGCCTGGCAGCTTAACTATCTCCACCGCGATTACCTTGGTAGCATAACTGCCATCACCAACGAGCAAGGTCAATTAGCTGCAGAATATAGCTACGATGCCTGGGGAAGGCAACGAAATCCCGCCGATTGGACTACCTTTGCTCCCGGAACCGAACCTGTACTTTTAACCGGTCGTGGTTACACTGGTCATGAGCATCTTCCTGTTTTTGGGTTGATTAATATGAACGGCAGGCTTTACGATCCTGTTCTTGGGCGTTTTCTAAGTCCTGATAATGAAATACAAAGCCCTGGATTTAGTCAAAGTTATAATCGGTTCTCCTATTGTTTGAATAACCCTATGTTGTACATCGATCCAAGTGGTAATACATGGCTCAGTAACTTTGGAAATTGGATTGGCAGGAATGCTGGTAGTATCATGACTGGTGTGTATTTGGCTGCTACTGCTGTTGCCTGTATTGTAGCTCCACCATTGGGTGGAGCCATGTTGGGAGCCTATTTGGGTGGACTTAATGCTAATGGTGGACAATTGAATGCAGGTTCCTGGAACTGGAAAAGCGCTGATACCTGGTTAGGCATCGGTTTTGGAGCAGCATTGGGTTATGTGGGGGGATATGGATTGGCCAATCCGGGAAGCATTGCTTTAAAATTGAAATACTTAGCACCTGGCATTGGTGCATTTGGATTAAGTACGATTGGCAATAATTTCAGTTTTGAATGGTCAACCGCAGCTGGTGGAAGTGGAAATTACAATCTAAGTGGAAATCAAGCCCAAACGGCTCAGCAGATTACTGAACGTGCAATTGCAGAAGCGAGAGAAAATGCTGCAAATGGAGGGGGTCAAGGTGAATTCAGGCAGTATAATCCTGATTTTTTTGATAGATGGAGTGAAAGTGATAATTTTTTGGGAAGAATGTCATATGATGCAGTTGATGGAGTATCTGTAACTGCACAATCCTTGATTCTTGGACCAAAATCAGTACATCTCAATGGAGAACAAGTATCAGGCGACGATAGAACAGATGCTTTTGTAAATACGGCACAGTGGGGAATGGCTTATATGGCTACTCCCACAAGATTTTCATCTTTCACAAGTGGACCGAGTAATGGTGTTATATTGCGAAATTACCTTGGAGATGGTTTAATGTATATAGATAGAAGCCCACGTCAATATGGATATAGATATTCTATTAAATATGGGCAAAGTATAAAACATAAAGAATTTTGGCGTCACTTATTTGATTGGGGGTATTGATTATGAAAATTTTTGATTTTAAGGAAAAGGAAATAGAAATCTTGAATAAAATGATTTTTGATTCTTCAATATTTTTAGAAGATATTAAAAATATAATATTACAAGATGATAATGCGATTGTTCTTGACATAGAACGTAGAGTACTCGAAAATGTCAAAAGGAAAAATTTTTTCTTTTTTTGGGAAAGAACGTATTTTCAAATGAAACATTCCCAATTGAGATTTAATAATGTAAGAAGCTTCAATATTATTCAGGAAAAAATTGAACAAGATATGTCGAATGATTTTTTATTAGAAATAACTTGTAATTCGGAATTTCCAGTGTTGATATTAAAAACTGTTCTGCATAATGATATTTTTAGTATTGAATTTAATGAGGAGGTTCAAATTTCTTTAATTGATTTAAACGATAGTGATTTTAGAGAAGGTTTGTGTTTTGGCAAAATTGGTTATACAAAAGAAGAATGGAAAATTTATAGAAAGGATATAATTCATGATAATTGAGTGGAAAGAAAAGCCTTGGTTTTCCTATGCAGGTGCGGATTTGCAATCAGTATTTTCAGGTTCGGGATCTGTGATCCAGTAACATTGTAAAGGTTATGTGTTTGTAACTCAATTACAGAATAATAAGCACTGCATTATGGTTGGATTTTATTTTACAGTGCCAGACATACTTGGAAAGTATTTTCGTCTTTTTTTAATTTTACCCCACGTTCTTTGAAGAGCTGAAAGATTTTGGTTTTAACAACAGCATTTGAAAAAGTAGACCTCGACTGCTACCGGATCGGTACAGGATTACCGTTATTCGTTCGACTCCCGTTGCAGGGAACCTCAACTCGCGGCAAAATTACCTTCGAATTAAGTCGGAGACCTTTCCTACGATAATCTTGACAGGCTGACCGGGATCACCGGGCCTCAAAACCTGACAATGACCTTTAACGCCAATGGCAATATCAGCACCAAATCGATTATTGGGACAAAGGCCTTTCGCTATGGTACCAGTACCGGGCCGTATGCATTCACTAATGTAGCTTCGTCAACTGGGGTAATCACTACTGTGCCGCAGACAATCTGTTATACCTCTTTCGAGAGTGTGGCTACCATTGGTGAAGGAAATTACAACGCTGCAATTATTTATAACAGCGAGAACCAACGGGCTAAAATGGATGCGACCCAAAGCGGATCAAATATCCTTACACGTTGGTATGCAGGTAGCAGTTATATGAAAGAAACTACCGGTGGCATTACCAAAGAATATGCCTATACCATGCGGTAGTAGTGGTAGTTACCCAAAGTAGCACAACGACTTATTATTACCTGTTACGTGACTACCTCGGCAATATTAACAATGTTTACAATTCCTCCAACAGCACAACACAGGAATATTGTTTTGATTCCTGCGGCAGGAGGCGTAACCCGACGGATTGGAGTTACAATTTAACCAGCCATCCCGTACTCTTAACCGGTCGTGGTTACACTGGTCATAGCCTGTCCCGAAAAGCGAAGCGGTTCGGGAAGCATCTTCCGGTTTTTGGGCTGATTAATATGAATGGGAGGCTCTACGATCCGGTACTTGGGCGTTTCCTTAATCCCGATATGAACGTACAAGCTCCGGACAATAGCCAATCGTACAATCGCTACAGCTATTGTATGAACAATCCGATGCTGTATACAGACATTAGCGGAAATACGTGGTTTACCAATTTGGGGGATTGGCTTGTAAATGCTGGGAAAATTGCAGTAGTAATTGGTGTATCGATAGCCGTTTCAGCTGCTGTTATTGTATCCTGCGGAACATTAGCTCCTTTGGCTATTGCAGTAATTGCAGGTGCCGTAAGTGGATTAGCAGGCAATATGGTGAATACTGCATTTAGCGGAGGTTCCGGAAATGATTTCCTTCATGCTGCGGTAAACGGAATTGTAGGGGGTGCCATATCCGGGCTTGTAGGGGGCGCTGTTGGGAAATGGGCTGTAAAAGGATTAAAAAGTTTCGGGATAAATGCAATTAATAGTCCTGTACTAAAAAGTGCACTTGCAGGAGGTATTACAGGTTCGGGTGTCGGATTTGTCGGTAGTTTTGCATCTGAATTTGCTTTATCAGGTGGTGATGTTAATGCTGCATTAAAAGCTGGGATTAAAGGAGCTGCATTTAGATTTGGTATAGGACTCGCTTCTGGTGCATATATGGGCTATAAAACTGCTATTGACAATCATATTGATCCTTGGACTGGAGAAAGGACTGATGTACTGGCGAAATTCTATCCTGATAATGATGGGGCGGCCGGTAATTGGAAAACTGAAATATTAAAAAAAGGAATACAAATTGACAGATATGGTAATCCAGATGGCAATTATTTTGCACCAAAAGGCACGCCAATTGAAATGCGGTCACTACCATATGATGCAAATACAAACTCTTATAGTATTTTTGAAGTCGTAAAACCTTTTCCGGTTCAATCTTCTATCGTTGCACCAGCTTTTAATGGAATGGGACTTGGTCTACAATATAGGACATCAGGATCTACACTTTTTCTCTTACAGGAGGGTTATTTAAAAATTATAAAATAAAACATGTATGAACTTACTGGAATTACGCAAAAAATTGGATGGAATTGGTATTCCGAAGGAATGGTATCTAATTAATGAGGGGATAAAGTCCGACAGACATATTTTAGAAGAGTTTCATGGCATATGGAAGTATTACTATCTTGATGAAAAAGGAAACCAAAGAAATGAATGTCAATTTAAAATGGAAGATACTGCATGTCAATATCTGTACGACAAACTTAATGAATTATTTAAGTACTTTCCGCCAAACAAGTGAGCGGTAAGAAAAACAGCGTGAACGGTATATTTTCAAATTCTTTTCCTGTATTTTAGTCTGGAATTTGTCACTTAAAACACGTAAAACCGGGCAAAAGAGGTGTCTTTTAAAATGCTGCCGTAACTTTTATTTCACCTAAGATTTGGTTTACCAAAGACAAGTCGAACCAAAACTATTTGAATAGTCTTTATGCTCATATGTCAATTTTTCGACCCTGATTCTTTCAATCTGTCGCGTTCTATCTTTTCAGCTATTTCCCTGATTTTTCTTTCATAGTCCTGCACCTCTTTGCGAATTTCTTTGATCACTTTTTTATCCCGGTTGTAATTAAAGATATTTTCAAGTTTGTAGAGATCTTCAGGGGTTATTCCATTTGCCGTTTTGATATAACGATACTTGATGTCATTATCATTCATCCGGTTAATCTCCCGTATTTGATAAACGTTCCCGATGAAAGAAACAGAAAACATGAGCGAAAGAACAATAAGTGAAACTACCACTTTTGATGATTTTATGTCGACAACATGGTAATGATGTATAGAGGTATCTGCTTTTGAGGTGTCGATTCTTCGTTTAAGTTCTTCTATATGGGAAAGGACATACTTTTCGGATTCCCTGTCTGTTTCAGACATCTGATTTAATCTTTTTTGGATCCCTGATAAATAGAGGGGTACTTGCCGGATGGATTTCTCCAATTGTGAGGGCTCCCGTTCTTCATCTGAATTTTGGTGAGGCATATTAAATACGCAGCTTCCCTGGGTACCAATTTTGTCATCAATTTTTTTGTCTAAGGATGTAATCAGGCTTTTTATCTCCTCGAACATCACACTGATCATCGAATTATTATTCATGATTTATCGTTTTTAAATTATTACATTCTGAAACCTTTTCTCCTTTTAATTTGTGGGGCATTGTTCATTTCTTCCTTCTTTTTATTATAGTCATCGTATTTTTCCACTTTGTATAAAAAGTCGCCAAGCACATTCATGGTAATTGGTTGCTCATTTTGATTATTTTTAAGTTGTTGCCCCTCTCTTAAAAGCTGATCGTTATTGATCTTAAGTTGATAGTTGATTTTTGAAAAGCTGAATTGCCGGTCTACCTTTGAACCATTGAAGCTGTAGCCATTCTTGTTAAAAATGATACCCTGGATCTCTTTGGTATTTCCTTTGAATTTAAATGTCACATCAATATTTTGCTCTTTCATTCCCTTTATGATTTGATCCCAGTTATGGCATTGGGGGATGATCGTTTTCAGTGAATAGTAGATTTCGTATTTTGTTTTATCCGGTTCCCGCAGCCGGTGTTCCTTCACATTCTCTTTACCTAAAGCAAAGTATAGGTTATATTTTTGCGTCAGTTCTTTGCAAATCTTTTCACTTCGGAAACGATCGTTTCTGTCAGATATGGTATTCCCATAATTATCCACGCGATTGAAGACAATGTGAAGATGCGGATGTTCCTTGTCGTAGTGGCGCCCAATTATATATTGAGTATCGGAAATCCCCATTTGTTTCATGTATTCCCTGGAAATCTGCACCATTAATTCACTATTGATTTTGTCACAATCCTGCGCAGAAAAGTTGAGGGATATATGGCCTACCGGGTTCTTTAACCTGGGATTCATTTCAGTCTGGGAAACGAAGCTTTGAATAATAGTTTCAGTACTTTTTAGTCTTACACCTTCGCTTTCCAGTAACTCCGTCCCTTTGGATTTGTCCAGGATATAATTTACCACACCTTTGAATCCCTGCCCTATTACGATTTTAGCTATCATTTCGGAGTTCATCTAAAAGTTTATCAATTCTACCGGCAAGGTGCAGGTATTCAATCCGGGCATTCATGTAACCCTGAGCATTGGCTTTATGGGCAATTTGATTCAGGTTGTTTGCCATGCCGCACAGTTTGCGGATATGGTCATGTATCTCGGGAGTGAGCCGTTGTTGAATAACTGAATTCATAATGCTCATTCGGATACATTCACTGATTGTCATTCCGGCATCACGTGCTTTTGCCTTGAGTGTGTAGTATTCCTCTGTGGCCATCTTTACATTTGCCCGATAGCCTTTCTTCTGACTGTTTCCTTTAATGGGCCGGCCACCCTTGCCTTGAGTTTTCACCTTTTGCTCGTTTTTCAGTTAGACCAACGGGATGCAAGGGTAGTTTTGGTATGACCAAAACATAAACTTGCTACCCACACAACACTTTGGTCTCACTTTCAAAGATAAGGTATCTTATTTAAATTCGAAACATCAAAACTATTCAATATCAATCAATTGAAATGAATTTCATTTCCTCAAAGAAAAAGAAAAAATAGTCAAAAAAACAAAAAGAAAGCCATTTGGTATGCTGATCCGGTGAAAATGCAAGACTGTTCCTCCAAAATGTATTATTTTAATCCAATTTCTATGAAGGATATGAAACGCGGAAAACCCTCCCCGGTCTTGCATTTTCAGAAAACGGATCGGCTATTTTTGCTTTCCTTTTTATTTTAATGGAATTACGCCCGAAAAATCAAATATTTTGCCCTTCGGTAGAACAACTATTGACTTTTTGCGCATGAATGCTTAGTTTGGTTTGAAGCAAATCCATATCTTCAGAAATCTTCTTGTCAAGAATTTTGGCATAGATTTGAGTTGTTTTCAACGAAGTATGCCCCAATATTTTCGAAACAGTTTCAATCGGCACACCATTGCCCAGTGTTACAGATGTTGCAAAAGGATATATCTCAAAAGCAATAACGGGATAAATGATGTAATATGTTGATTGATTGGAGTAATAAACACAAAAACGCTTTAAATTGCTGCATGCTGAAAAAGCAGATTATAGTGAAGTTAAGCGAGAGTTCCGTTACTTATCCATTACCCATTTTGGTTCG
>Ga0209724_1001630_pt1 | contig 20190 bp, 19 predicted proteins | sample grotaG_FD_184143 | JGI IMG/M metagenome (GOLD analysis project Ga0209724, IMG submission 184143) | Glacier valley bacterial and archeal communities from Borup Fiord, Nunavut, Canada, to study Microbial Dark Matter (Phase II) -... | ecosystem: Environmental > Aquatic > Freshwater > Ice > Glacier ...
CAGCAGCTAATTGCTCCCATTGCTCCATGAGTTCTTCCAGGCTGGTCTCAATGCTTTTTTTTTCGTTATTTAATTCAATTAACCTCGACACATTCGTAAAGACATCTTCGTGGGTCAATAAGGAATCAATTTCCTCATTGCGGGTTTCTAACCTGTGGATATCCTCCTCTGTCTTCGCTAAATCACTTTTTCTCTTACGTATTCTGGATTGTTCTTCCTTTTGTAATTGCCAGCTTTGCTTGTTATCACTACCGGAATCTGATTCTGAACCAATGGAAAACGAAGTAGAAGAGGCACTGGTAGGAAAGGAACCTGGTTTACCTGATACAGTGGTTACTGGTCCATTCGCTACTGTTCTAAGGTAAGCAGCTTCAACCTCTGGCTTTTTCTCCAGATAATAATCATAATTTCCAATATAATTTAAGAGATTCTGTTCTGTCAAATCAAGGATTCTTGTTGCAGTTTTATTGATAAAATAGCGGTCGTGGGAAACGTATAGGACCGTGCCCGAATAGTGATTAATGACATTTTCAAGAATTTCCTTTGAGGTAATATCCAAATGGTTGGTGGGTTCATCTAGAATTAGTAAATTAGCTTCAGATAGCATAAGCTTTGCAAGGGACACACGCCCGCGTTCGCCACCGCTGATATCCTTAATCCGCTTAAATACATCATCCTCCGTAAACAGAAAAGCAGCCAGAATATTACGGACAGTTGTGTTGTCAAGATGCGGATAGGCATCCTGCAACTCTTCGAATAAGGTTTTTTCTGGATCGAGTACTTGATGTTCCTGGTCATAATATCCAATCCTGACTTTGGAGCCTAGCTTAATTTCACCATTGTCCGCTTCTACCTGCCCATTGATGATTTTAAGTATCGTGGTTTTTCCGGTTCCATTATTCCCAATGATTGCTACCTTTTCTCCTCTTTTAATGTCAAAATTCAAGTCGGAAAATAAATTCTGTTTTCCATAAGACATAGATAAATCAGTAATTTTTATAACATCATTTCCACTCATGATACGGGGCTCCAGAGAAAAGTGTATCTGAGTGTGGTCCGTGGGTTTATCAACCCGTTCAATTTTATCGAGCATCTTTTCACGACTTTCGGCTCGCCGAATTGATTTTTCCCTGTTAAAAGAGCGAAGCTTGGTAATTACATCTTCTTGATGCTTAATTTCCTTCTGCTGGTTTAAATATTGCTTTAACATAGCATTCTGCAACATAGATTTTTTATAAGCATAATCAGAATAAGTACCCTCATAGCTTTGTGCTTTTGTATTATCAACCTCAATTATCTTGGATACTACCTTATCCAGGAAATATCTATCATGGGCAACGACAATTACTGCTCCGTTATAATTTAACAAAAACGTTTCTAACCAGGCAATGGATATCAGATCCAAATGGTTGGTGGGCTCATCCAAAAGTATAATGTCAGGTTTTGATAATAAAAGCTTTCCAAGGGCTATCCTAGTTTTTTGTCCTCCGGAAAGAGTATTAACTTTTTTATCGAATTCCTCTTCCATAAAGCCGAGACCTTTTAAAATTCCGGTCACTTCGCTTTGATAAGCATAACCGTTTTTTGATTCAAATTCATGCATCAGGCGGGTATAAGTATTAAGCATCTGATTAAGTTTAGGCTCCTCCGCATGTTTCATGTCACGCTCTAAGGCTCTTATATTTGCATCCAAGGTAATAATATCCTGTTTTACGGTTAACATTTCTTCATAAATGGAATGCTCGGTTGAGAGGTTCTGATGTTGCGCCAGATAGCCTATTGTACTTCCTTTTGATAGAATAACTTCACCCGCATCCGCTGCTAATTCGCCCATAATAATTTTTAATAAAGTGGATTTACCGGCACCGTTAATTCCCACAATTGCAGCCTTTTCCCTTTCATTAACATGAAAAGAAACCGCCCTTAAAATCTCCGACGTACCAAAAGTCTTACTAATATTCTTACAAGCCAAAATCATCCGTTCATCCCTCTTTTATGTGTGTTGGTTGCTCTTCAAAGAGCATCATAAGTCTCTACCATTCCGTATTATAAAAGCTCCATATAAGCCCATACCACAATCATAATTCCATTTCCATGATATAAAAGCTCCATATAAGCCCATACCACAATCATAATTCCATTACCGTGATATAAAAGCTCTAATATAAGCCTATATCACAAGCATAATTCCATTTCCGTAATATAAAAGCTCTAATATAAGTCTATATCAATTCCGTGATATAGAAATTATAACTAAAACCTATATCCCATTTTCGAGACATAGCAGGTAACATTGGGCGTCGACCGGCCGATAGGGAAAGGCAGCCCAATGTTATTTGCTATGTCTCGAAAATGTACACTGTCTAAATAAAAATTAATATATTGGAGTTCATTTTAGCATAAGCACTCGTACAAGTAAAGTAAAGATACATTGACTTATTATTAACAATAAAATATAATAGACTCATATATTTGTAAACAGAGAAGGGGGGAAAGTCATTGGGTGATAAAGAAATTTCTAAAGCCGTTATAAATAGATTGCCAAGGTACTATCGCTATCTAGGGGATTTACTTGAGATAGATGTCGTTCGTATTTCATCGAAGGAATTAAGCGAAAAGATGAAGGTGACCGCATCACAAATTAGACAGGATCTAAACAATTTTGGAGGTTTTGGACAACAGGGCTATGGTTATAATGTTGAGTATCTCCATTCTGAAATCGGAAAGATTCTGGGTCTTGAGAAAAGATATAATGTGGTTATTATTGGTGCCGGAAATCTGGGACAAGCACTAGCGAATTACGTAGATTTTGAACGTCGAGGTTTTTTTGTGAGAGCTATCTTTGATATTAGCCCACGACTCATTGGTACTAAAATTCGTGGAATAGAGGTTCTATCATCAGATTTGCTAGAGGAGTATATTGAGAAAAATACAGTGGATATTGTAGCAATTACAGTACCAAAGGCGAAAGCTCCACAGCTTGCCTCAGACTTAGTAAAGTGGGGAATTAGTGGAATCTGGAATTTTGCACCGACGGACTTAAATCTTCCGAAGGAAGTAACAGTAGAGAATGTACATTTAGCAGAAAGTCTTATGAAGTTGTCCTATCGATTGACAGTTAAGGACGAAGAAGAGTAAGATTATTATATACGGAAAGGCCGGTTGTAACCATATGGGAAAGAAAAATAGGAAGTTAGAGTATAGCAAAATTATAAAAAATAAGAAGCTTCCTATCCTTACATTGGATGTCCGTTGGCATGAATTATTTCCGGAAAATGAGAAGCCTGAAGAAATTAGGGGATTGGAGCAAAGGGTAAATAATCTTCTTAAAAAACAGGGCAAATTGATAAATGAAATTAAGGATATGAAGAAGCTGAAGAATAGCCTGATTAAGGATATTATGGTTAATATGGATATCGGTACAGATCTAATTGGTAAAGCGAAAGAAAAAAAATTAGGCAAAAACAAACAATATATTAATGAAATAAACGAGAAAATCCATACATCCATGGACGAGCTATCTGAGATTCCGTATCAAATTAAAGAAGTAAATGAGGAATTAATGGTAGAAAGCATGAATATTTGTTATAACCAAATCGAGAATAATAAGGAAGAGATAAAGAAAATAGCGGATTGGATTGCAGGAATTAGGGATGAATTAAAGAATAAAATAATGATGAAACAGGATATGGAGTCAAAAAATTCTTTGTTTTATACGTATATGCATGATCTTTTGGGTGCTGAGCTTATTGATGGATTTGATAAGGAGAATAACAAGAAATCATCTGAATAAGATGCATGGAAAGAGCGGCGAAGAATGATTACCGGAATCGGAGTGGATTTAATCGAAGTTGACAGGGTGGTAAATGCTTGCCGTAGGGCAGGTTTCTTGCGACGATATTTTACTAATAATGAAATTAGGATAATTGAAGCGGATATTAGAAGAGCAGCAGATAATTTTGCTGTCAAGGAAGCAGTGTCTAAAATGTTTGGAACGGGTTTTCGCATGTTTACCCCAATTGATATTGAGGTACTCCGCAATAAAACCGGGAAACCCTATGTGAACCTATACGGACGGGCAGCCGAATTAGCAATGCTGCAGGGAGTAACTACAATCCATGTATCCATATCAAATTCAAAGGACTATGCAAATGCTTTTGTGATAGGGGAACATTCATCCGTTTCAGACTAAACGGGGGTTAAAACATGAATTATGCAGTAAATTCGATAGAAATGAAAAAGATTGATACTTACACAGTGGAGGTAGTTAAATTACCTGCACTTGTTTTAATGGAACGGGCAGCACTTGAAGTCTCAGAGGTTATAAAAAAGCTGGTACACAAATCCGACCGTATTTTAGCTATATGTGGTCCCGGTAATAATGGAGGAGATGGAATCGCAGCAGGTAGGATACTGTTTTTACAGGGCTACCAGGTGGCAATTCTTTTTCTTGGAGATGAAAGTAAAGCGACAAATCAAACCAAAGCGCAACTAGAAATTATGAGAAATTTGGGTATCACGTTTGAAAACAACAACAAGCTCCATGAATATAATATAATAATTGATGCAATCTTCGGAGTAGGTCTTTCCAGACCGGTGACAGGGGAATATGAAGCAATTATCAATGAAATAAATGAGTTAAATTGGACCAATTTAGATGACAGGAATGCGAGTGACCGACTAGTATTTTCAGTAGATATCCCCTCCGGTATTTCTGCTGATAGTGGTAAAATTATGAATACTGCAGTAAGAGCAAATTATACCATTACGTTTGGGCTGCAAAAGCAAGGCTTGCTCGTATACCCCGGTGTAGATTATGCCGGTGTAACTACAGTTGCTGACATAGGTTTTCCCCAAATAGCAATGAAGCAGGCAAATCTTAATACATTTTATTATGGCGCTGAGGATCTTAATCGTTTACCGGCCAGAAAAAACTACAGCCATAAGGGAACCTATGGGAAGGTTCTTGTCATAGCAGGTAGTAAGGGAATGAGTGGAGCCGCTTATCTTTGTGCAAAAGCGGCATATAGATCCGGTGCCGGTATTGTGAAATTACTGACATCAAATGATAACCGCGAAATCCTTCAAACCTCTTTACCGGAGGCTTTATTTACAGCATATGATCATGAAGGAATAAACACAGTGGAAAGAGAAAAACAGCTCATTGAAGAAATTAGCTGGGCATCTGTAATTGTTATAGGTCCTGGTTTAGGTCAGTCAGATAGGGCGGGTGAGCTTTTAAATTTAGTAATAAAGGAAGCAAAGGTACCAGTAATTATTGATGCTGACGGTCTTAATCTGTTGGCAAATATGCTAAATCTCGGATATCATGATGCAAGCAGCAGATGGAATTACTTATCTCAAATTCTACGACCTGATACAATATTAACTCCACATTTAATGGAATTATCCCGATTGCTTGGAATCCCGATTTCTGAAATTTCAAACAATATGATTGACACCGCCAGTCCATATTCTTATAATAATAAGTTAATAGTTGCTATTAAAGATGCTAGAACTGTTGTTACACAATCACGCTGCAGATATATTAATGTATCCGGAAATAATGGGATGGCTACCGGCGGAAGCGGAGATGTACTGACTGGTATCATAGCAGCGTTAATAGCACAGGGCATGGCATCTTTCGATGCAACTTGTCTAGCTGTTTATATCCATGGACTTTCTGGAGATATCGCCGCTTCAAAGAAGGGTGCTTATTCCATGATGGCAGGAGATATTATTGATTCGATTGAGATAATAATGAATAGGGATAACTTAAAATCTATAGACAATATGTGATACTCACAATCTATAGACAATATGTGATACTCACAATCTATAGACAATATGTGATACTCACAATCTATAGACAATATGTGATTATTCATAGAAAGGTCAGATAATATTATGAACGATGAAATTAAAGAGAAAAATACAATGAATAAAAAATATTATAGGGTGCAGGCAAATGTAGACCTAAATGCAATTTGCCATAATATTTATGAAATCAGAAGTAAGACTGCAAAAGATACGAAATTGATGCTGATTATTAAAGCCGATGCTTATGGGCATGGTGCTATTCCAATAGCGAAAGCTATCGACGATAAGGATTTTGATGCTTATGGAGTAGCAATCATTGAGGAAGCAGTGGAGCTTAGGGAAGCAGGGATTGCGAAGCCGATTTTGGTCCTTGGGTATACGCCAAAGGAGCAATACGGATTGGTTGTAGCTAATGATGTTACACAGACCATATTTCAGTATGAGATGGCAGAAGAGCTTTCGCTTGAGGCGGTAAAACAAGGGAAGATTGCTAAAATTCATATTAAGCTGGACACCGGCATGAGTAGAATTGGTTTTTCGGATACCCAGGAAAGCTTATTGGAAATCAAGCGTATCGCAATATTACAGAACATTGAAATTGAAGGATTATTTTCACATTTTGCCAGAGCAGATGAGATGGATCAATCAACTACACTAAATCAACTAAATAGATTTTCGAAGTTTGTGGGGCTACTTGAAATGGAACATATTCTAATTCCGATTAAGCATATTTCAAATAGTGCAGGAATACTTGAGTTTCCCCAAGCTAATTTTAATATGGTGCGTAGCGGTATTTCGACCTATGGGATTTACCCGTCGGAATGGATGGATCAGACGAATGTAAAATTAATTCCAGCTATGGAGCTAAAAACGCATGTGATATTCGTTAAAGAAGTCGAAAAGGGAGTAGGGATCAGCTACAATGCCACCTATGTAACCAACAGGAGAACTAAAATCGCAACTATACCGGTGGGGTATGCGGACGGTTATTCCCGAAACCTATCCAATCGGGGTAAGGTTATTATTCATGGACAATATGCACCTATTATCGGGAAAGTCTGTATGGACCAATTTATGGTAGATGTAACCGAAATTGAGGATGTGAAGCAGGGGGATACAGTAACATTGTTAGGAAGAGATCAGGAAGCTTATATTTCAGTAGAAGAGTTGGCACTATGCTCCCATTCGTTTTCCTATGAATTAGTATGTACCGTAGGAAAAAGAATTCCAAGGGTTTATCCGGAACAATTGAAATAAGTTGTCATCAAATATGAAAATGAAAGCACTTTATGGAATACACACGAAGAAACTGGCAATAATAAGGTTAAGCCTAATATTGGAGTGTGAGTAAAGTGGTTATTAAAAGAGGAGATATCTTCTATGCGGATTTAAGACCCGTAATTGGATCCGAACAGGGCGGTGTCAGACCGGTACTGATTATTCAAAATGATACGGGAAATAAACATAGTCCTACAGTTATCTGTGCAGCAATTACATCTAAAATGAATAAGGCTAAGCTTCCCACACATGTGGAGCTGGATGCAGATAAATACGGAATAGTAAAGGATTCAGTTATTTTATTAGAACAGGTAAGAACGATTGACAAATCAAGATTAAAAGAAAAAGTTTGTCACTTGGATAGGGATGTATTAAAGAAAATCGATAGAGCCCTTATTATTAGTTTTTCTTTAGATACATATTTTAAATAATGTTTATATAATAAGATGAATTGGTAATGAATTCGGCACAGCCAAATTCATTATTCACCTTGGCATAAGTAAAAGAACCCGTCAATTTCGACGGGTTCTTTTACTTACAGTAAGATTGGCAACCTATTCTTATGAATAGACTGCCAATTCATCCTTAAAGTAATCAACAGGGGAGGGTTGATTACCTTAATGTATAATAGGGGGAGAGTAGAAGGTTGTATTATCACGATCTATGCCTATTATAATAATAAATTGTGTTTACTTTATGTAGAAAATATAAAAAAAGAATTAATAGTAGAAATCAATAATACAAGAGATACAAGATGAATGAAAAAGGATGCCCTTCACGATAGGGCATCCTTTTTCATATTTATAATGTAGGGAGGAGAAGAGTGAAAATAATCACTTTCTAATTTCTAGTATATATTGAATTTATGATTAAATTATGGATAGATTAAAGACATTTTGTTAACAAATTGGTCCAAATTTTGTAATGATGACTTTACTTTTTTATGTACTTTCCAATCTATCGTATACAAAAATTCTATAAATAGGATATTTCTAGTATCAAAAATTATACACCTTTTACTTGAAAAATGTCGAGAAAGTATGTAGAATTAGTTATTAAGAATAACTAGACTGAATTAGCGCTATATGTGAAATTTTTGTTTCCTTATGAGCATTTATATATACAGTATTATGAAAGCGACTGGGAGAAAACTATGCGAATCGGATTACTAAGACATTTTAAAGTAAATTGTCCTCACAAAAGAATGATGGCCTCAGGTGAATTTAGAGAATGGTCTGAGAAATATGAGGTATCAAAGGTAATCAAAAAAAAAGTTGATATGTTCGGGAATGAGTGGGATATATGCTACGTTAGTGATTTACCGAGGGCGATAGCAACTGCCAAAGAGGTTTACAGCGGCAATCTTAAAATTGATAAATTACTACGAGAAGTAGATAATGCACCCTTTATACATACAGAACGTATTAAATTGCCCTTTGAGGTCTGGCATATTTGCGGTAGACTGGCTTGGTATTTTAGGTCGAGAAGTCAGCCGGAAACCATTAAGGATACTAGAAGGAGAATTAATCAATTTATAGATAGGATTGATTGGTCAAAAGAGAGAATACTAATTGTATTCCATGGATTTATGCTGTTCAATTTTCAGAAGGAGCTGCGTAAACGAGGTTTTGAAGGTGAAAAATTGAAGCTCGTAAAGAACGGTGTCCTATATGAGTATGTTAGAGAAGATACAAGTAAGGAAGAATAGAAAATGAAAATTACTCTAATTTGTGTAGGTAAGTTAAAGGAAAAATATTGGTCCATGGGAGTAGAGGAATATTCGAAACGTCTGGGCAGATATTGTAACCTAGAAATCATTGAACTGATTGATGAGAAGACACCCGATAATGCCAGTGAAACATTAGAAGGAATGATTAAGAAAAAAGAAGGTGAACGAATACTTAAGGCACTGAAGGAGGATTCTTATTGTATTGCTTTAGCAATTGAAGGCAGTATGTTATCGTCGGAGGAGCTGGCAGAAAAGATTGAGTTTCTGGGAGTGTCTGGGAGTAGCCATATCAGTTTTATTATCGGAGGGTCCTTGGGATTATCTAGTGAAGTATTGAAGCGAGCAGATTATCAACTGAGTTTTTCTAGGATGACCTTTCCACATCAGCTTATGCGGGTTGTCTTATTGGAACAAATTTATCGCGCTTACCGTATTAATAGCAACCAACCCTATCATAAGTAAATTCAATATTTATCAAGAGAATGAAGATAAATGTGAAAATTGACTTGCAGAAAGAGCGAGACATAATCACAGTTTAACATGATGAATTATAGAAAAAATAATTTATTTTAATAAAAGTCACTTATGTGTTATTTATTCATGACAAGTGAATAATGAATTCGGCAGAGCCGAATTCATTGCAAATTCATCTTGTATTATGTTTTTGCCACTTATTGCGGCGAATGGAGGAAATTATGGATGTGATCAAATTTGCTATTAACATGGAACTGGAAGGACAAAGGTTTTATCTGGAACAGGCTGAAATTAACAAGGATAATGAATTACAGCGTGTATTTCAATTACTCGCAGACTCAGAAAAGGAACATGCTGAAATTTTAGAAAAAAAGCAAAACAGAGAAGACTACGAATTAAGTGATAGTGGCGATACAGTGCTTCCTTTATTTCGAAATGTGTTTGTTGGTATGAAGGATTTTACAAAAAAACACGTTGTGTTTTTATCGCAACTAGAGGCATATCGCTTAGCACGTTCACAGGAGGAAAAGAGCATTAAACTGTATCAAAAAATGGATTCCGAAACAAATGATTTAAAGGATAAGGAATTATTCGAATTTCTGATTAAACAGGAACAAGAGCATCTTATTCTTTTTGATCAGCTGGTAACAATGGTTACTCGACCGGAAGAATGGGTTGAGTCAGCTGAATTTGGATTAAGAGAAGAGTACTAATAGCCCCTGTTATTCATTCTTAATATTTTTTCTCATAAAAAGCACCTTTTGGATAAATGATTATACTAAAAAAGCCCCTTAAAAAGGGGCTTTTTTTGAACAACGACAAGCGGCTTGCCGTTTGCCGTTGTTTGATATCTGATTATGCAATCGTTACATTAACAGCTTGCATACCGCGTTTTCCGCGTTCTACGTCAAAAACTACTTTTTGACCTTCTTCTAAGGATTTAAAACCATTGGATGCGATTCCTGAAAAATGTACGAATACATCTTCTCCACCATTATCGTTTGTAATAAAGCCAAAACCTTTTTGTGCATTAAACCACTTTACTGTACCTTTGTTCATGAAAGATACCTCCTAAAATTATTATTGTAATTATTGACATTCAATAAAAAATCACATATTTTTGTTAATCATTAAACGTGATAATGACTTACAAAAATATGTGAGATCATACATGACATCTAAAATACTCCTTATACTATAACATAAAATAACCAATTTGTAAAGCGGTAAATAGGTTATTTGCTTTTAATTTTATGCTGAATTTTATGATTTTATGCTGGAGTTATTTAATATGATTACCATTGGTAATATTAGCTTTACGTAATGATATTCCTTAATTACTGTTTTATTAGTGATTATGGAATAGAAAGAGCCTGCAGATGTGATAGTCCACCCTACTTATAGTAATAATATTTAGTGAGGAATACTTATATTTGCCGGCTCTTTTCTCATCAGTTTATGCAGGTGAAAAGCCAAAATATCTAAGAATGCCCAGATATATTCCATAAGCAAATTGATATTGGTTATTTTTTAATTTTTGTGCATCGGAGGAGTTAGTTAAATAACCTAATTCAATCAAAAGAGATGGCATTTGTGTTCTACGAAGTACATAAAGGGCCGGATTTAATCGAATACCATTATTTTTAGTCCCCACAGTTTGAGTAATTCCGGTCATAATATGCTGTGCCATCCAATGAGCCTGTGTATTGTATTGATAAAGATATATTTCAGTTCCGTTTATTGCAGGGTTTGGATTGGCATTGCAATGGATACTGATAAAGTAGTCTGCAGGCCATTCATTTGCCATTCGTACTCTTTCTGCTAAACTTGAGGCATTACTGGTTCCTAAAACTGTAGTAGCTGTTGGTCTGGATAGGCGGGCATCAAACCTTGGATCACTATTTAATAGATTTGCTAAATATACTCCTATTTGATAAGTAATGTCCTGTTCGAACAGACCGCTGCCAGTAGCACCGGCATTATGAAAACCGGTAGGATTATGGCCTTGATCAATATAGATTTTAATCGCCAAAGGAACACTTCCTTTCCATTGTACTATTATAATCATATTCATACATTTGGAAGATGTTACTACGATTTTACCGAATATTGATTATAGATAGAAGACACTTTCCTATCAAAAACCTTTTACTTCATATTTTTTAAAATACATGCTAGAATAAGGAAGTAATTAAGGCTTATTTGCTTAAAATAAATTAAGAAGTTGAATAATAAAGTATAGAGTACAAGATGGAGGGTTCAATTGTCATGAATGAGGAATTAATGCAACTAGATGCAGATATAAAAGGATTATTTGTTGAAGAAAAAATAGAAGAGATTAAGGACCAATTAGAGGTAGAATCTGATGCAACAATAAAAGAGATTAGCTTTTATAACTGGCATATTATAAAGAAATATTTTGATAATGAAAATTTTACACTCCTATTTCAGCACATTAGATTTGTGGCATATGCCTGTTTTATTATAGAATATGCACATCAACGCGGGCTAATTGGAGAGGATGCATTTAAAGCTATGATATTAATATTTAATGATATTTATAAACTGAAAAAACAGAATAATTAATGATAGAAGATGAATTGCTTATGAATTCGACATAGCTGAATTCTATATTCACTTATCATGAATAAATTACTATTTAGCAGATTGAATTATTCGATGGATTGATCAATTGAATTATTCGATGGATGGGTCATGTCATTGACAAAGTATCAATATAATTGTAAAATGTGCTAAATAGTATTATTTATGACAAGTGAGATTGTTTGCGAATTTGTTATATATATAATAAATGAAATGACATGCTATTTCATTCGTGAAAAATCAGTTGTTTAGGAGATAAATATAAAAATAATATAAATGAATGTGAGGAAGGTTTATGAAATTAATTATCCCTGAAGGCTATCAGTCGGTACTCGATATTAAGGAAACAGAAGTCGGAATCAAATATGTCAAAGATTTTTTTGAGAGGGAGCTGGCAAAACAGCTTAATCTTACCAGAGTTTCCGCACCATTATTCGTAAAGCCGGAAACAGGTTTAAATGATAATCTAAATGGAATCGAAAGACCGGTAAGCTTTGGCATAAAGGAACAAAATGAAGCTGTTGTCGAGATTGTGCACTCTCTTGCTAAGTGGAAAAGAAATGCTTTAAAGCGTTATGGATTTACCCATGAGGAAGGACTGTATACGGATATGAATGCGATTCGCAGAGATGAAGAAACAGATAATATTCATTCGATTTTTGTGGACCAGTGGGATTGGGAAAAAATAATTAATAAAAATGAGCGTAATGAAAAAACCTTAAAAAATGTGGTACAAAAGATTTATCTTGCTCTACAGAATACTGAAAAATACATAGCCGAAAAATATGACTATGTAAAAGAGACCCTACCAAAGGATATTGCTTTCGTAACCTCCCAGGAGTTGGAGGATAAATATCCGCAGCTAACACCAAAGGAAAGAGAATATATTATCGCAAAGGAAAAGGGTGCAGTCTTTATAATGCAAATTGGTGGTGCTTTAACCTCCGGTGAACGTCATGACGGAAGAGCTCCTGATTACGATGATTGGAAATTAAACGGAGATATTATTGTATATTATCCTATGCTTGATATCGCATTGGAATTATCTTCTATGGGAATTCGTGTAGATGAAGTTTCTTTAAAAGAGCAACTTAAAATCAGCGGATGTATGGAAAGAGCAGAAATGCCATTTCAAAAGGCACTATTAAACAAGGAGTTGCCTTATACGATAGGCGGCGGTATTGGACAATCGAGAATTTGTATGTTTTATCTACGGAAAGCACATATTGGTGAAGTACAGTCCTCTGTTTGGCCTCAGGACGTAATGGATGAGGCAGATAAAAAGAGACTTCCTCTTTTATAGAATAGTTCATAGGATAAGGCGGTGATTTGATTTATGGTTAATTTGTATCTCATTCGACACGGCAGACAAAATAGTTCATTATATAATGTTGATGTGGGACTTTCTACTGTAGGGCAGATGCAAGCAGAGCTATTACGGGATCGGTTTCAGCACTATAATATCGATGCATTGTACTCCAGCAACCTCCTTCGTGCTATGGAGACTGCAGAAATATTAAATCAATCATTACAGCTTCCCCTTGAAATTCGGGAGGGAATTCGAGAAATATCTTTCGGAGAAATGGAAGGTAAGACAGAGGAATATATTGGGAAACACTTTCATGATTTTTTAACAGAGCAAAAGAAACTTCATGAGGATATTCCTTATCCGGGCGGCGAAAACGGAACCTCTGTATATGAGCGTGCGATGCCTATTATCCAAGAGATTGCACAGAGTAATAAGAAGAATATTGCAATTGTCACGCATGGCGGTACCATTCGAGTTCTTATCGCTGCATTGTTCGGTAAAAATCAGGCAAGACGCTTTTTATTTGGAGTATCTTTAGAAAATACTAGTATTACACATTTGCTGTATAATTGTAACAATGACCGGTTCTATTTAGAGCGCTTTAATGATTATGCACATTTAGAGAGTCATCCTGAGTTACTTCGTACGAAACGATAAAATTTAGATAATTAGGTAGGCTGAGAGAAAGAGATGGGGATCTATATTGGTTCCCTGTTTCTTATACTCAGCCTTTTTTGGTTCATTATTTTTTGATCAAAATGTAAAAAAGTATTGACTTTTTAATATTTGTATTGTATATTATGCATAAAGAAAATGATTTACTAAAATGGTTTCGTAGTATAGTCTAAGGAGGTTTTCAATATGACAATAAAGGACATAGCAGCACTAGCCAAAGTATCCGTTAGCACTGTTTCAAAAATATTGAATAACAAAGATGATGATATTAGTGAAGAAACTAGAAAAAAAGTACTTAAAATTGTAAAGGAATATCAATACACAACTTATTCTAAAGTAAAGGAAAGCTCTTTCGGACGATCTTATACAGTAGGATTAATTATTCCAAGAGTGTTTGAATATAGAGATATACTGGTTTCGAGTATAGAAGAAGCTGGTATGGAGAATGGATATAACATATTAATATATTTTACAAAAACGGTTGAAGATGAAGAGAAATATATACATATGCTAACAAGTAAAAATATTGATGCAGTGTTATTGTATAGCTTAACTAATGCAAAAAAAGCTTTAAAAATCCTTAATAAAGAAAATATACCATTGATTTTATTAAAAAAAGAATTAGAGGATAAGACAGCTGCTCAAATATTCACGAATTATGAGAAGGCAGGATACTTAGCTACTCTTCATGCTATCAAATATGGTCATAGAAATATTGGATTTTTAATGTGCAATAATATTAATAGCGAAATGATTAAACATGGTTATATTCAAGCATTGTATGAAAATGACATTTTGTACGATACCGGTAAGGTCTTTATAGGACAAGATGAATTGGATGCTGGTAAGTTTGGTGCGCATCAACTCATTAATATGAATGTTACAGCTATTATATGTGAAAATGAAAAAATTGCATATGGTGCTTATCAAACCTGCAGTAGACATGGGGTACAGATACCAAAGGATATCTCAATAGTAAGTGCGAATAGTATGGGACTTGCTGATATGCTAAGCCCAAAGCTAGATACTGTAGATTTAGGAATAGAAGAAATTGGTAATAATGCAATAGATGCAATGATTAAAATCCTAGAGAGTAAAGATATACCGCACAGCTTAAGTAAAGAGGTAAATCTAGCATTAATTAAAAGGGAGAGTGTAATCAACCCATTGATTAATATTCATAGCCAATGCAAAAAAATTATAGTTGTTGGAAGTATGAATATTGATATAACGATTAACGTAAATAAATTACCAACAGATGGTGAAACAATTATTTCATCTAATGTCGCATTATTACCCGGAGGAAAAGGCGCTAATCAAGCTGTTGGCGCTGGAAAGCTGGGTGGATTAGTATATGCCATTGGCTGCCTCGGCAATGATAATGATGGTAAAAAAATATATAATAATCTAGTAAAGAATTCGGTTAAAATGGACGGTGTATATTTTGACACTGTGATGCCAACCGGTAAAGCATATATTAATGTGGCAAAAGATGGAGAAAGCACAATTGTTGTATATCCTGGTGCAAATAATAATTTAGATATTTATCAGTTGAGAAAATTTAAAGGCTTATTTGAAAATGCTGAATTTTGTTTACTGTCCTTAGAGATTACGAAAAAGGCTGCCGAATATACGATTGATTTATGCCAGAAAAATGAAACTAAAGTAATAGTAAAACCATCAACTATTGAGATGTTGGAAGATAGGATATTAGAAAAAATAGATTATCTTATACCGAATGAAAAAGAAATTCATCGATTAATAAGCGGAGAATATTCTATTGTTCAAAAGGCGGATGTTTTATTTAATAAAGGAGTAAAGAATGTAATTGTTACTTTAGGGGCGAAAGGATGTTACCTAAAGAATAAAGAATATTCCTTGTTCTTTGAAGCGGCTCCATTTGATGCTTTTGATACAACTGGTGCGGCTGATGCATTTATAAGTGCATTGGCGGTGTTAATGAGTGAAGGAAATGACATTATTACAGCAATCAAATTTGCAACTTATTCAGCCCAACCATCAATGCCAGATAGAATGACACTTGATATGTATCAGGATGATATAATGAAATCCGCAAAAGGAACTAATTAATTTACTGACCAATTTGACTACTAAGGGGACTAGATAATTATTACTAACAGCTTATACACAATAAATGACAGCCTAGTTTACCTTTGAATAGATTTTAAAGAAAGGAGTGAAAGTGTGAGTAACTTATTGATTGTTGGAAGCTTAAATATGGACACAGTTATTAATGTAAAGGACATGCCTAAACCAGGTGAAACAGTTCTCGGTAAAAATTATGAATTATGTCCAGGAGGAAAGGGCGCGAACCAAGCATATGCTGCCGGGAAATTAGGTGCTGATGTAAGTATGATTGGATTAGTGGGTAAAGATGATAATGGGATGAAATTATTGCTTAATCTACAATCTGTAGGTGTAAATACCAGTGGGATCCAAACGCTTGATAATATTACAAGTGGTACGGCATTTATAACAGTAGATGATGAAGGAGAAAACAGTATAATTGTTATTTCCGGTGCAAATTATGAACTTAGGAAAGAACATATTGACAATCACATGGACTTAATTGATCAATGTGATGCAGTAATCGTCCAGTTGGAAGTACCTATTGATGTTGTTACATATTTGGCAAGGATTGCAAAGAGTAAGAATAAGCTTGTAATCTTAGATCCTGCCCCTGCCCCTACAAATCTTCCTTTGGAACTGATTAAGAATGTTGATATAATGAAACCAAATGAAACAGAGCTGCATGCATTAACAGGGATGAAGACAGAAAGCATAGAACAAATTGTACAAGCCTCAAGAAGTTTAATTGAACAAGGTGTTAAAAAGGTAATTGTTACAGTAGGTTCAAAAGGAACAGTTTTAGTTACAGAAAATGATTATAAAATATTCCCGCCCAGAAAGGTTGCAGCAGTGGATACTACCGCAGCGGGAGATTCCTTTACTGCAGCTTTTGCAACAAAATTAATTGAGGGCTTTTCCTATGATGATGCAATTAAATTTGCGAATATCGTATCATCTATAGTAGTTACGAGAAAGGGCGCTCAGAATTCAATGCCTAGTTATGAAGAAGCGATAAAAGTTTATAATAATTATTTTGAATAAAAGAATATCGCTATGAAGTTTACAAGTATAAAAGGAGGAAGTAAAATGAAAAAATTATTGGTGTTAACAATGGTAGCTGTTATGATTATGGTAAGTGGTTGTTCTAAGAATGGCAATACGGAGCAAAAATCAGATGATTCAAAAGCATCGAATAAGATAGTTTTTTTAGCTGAGGTTCCAGCAGTACCGGAAGAAGAACAGGCGTGGAAAGATGTTGCTGCCAGCTTTAAAGATGAAACAGGAATTGAAGTTGAACTTCGGTTTCAAGGAACTTGGTCAGAAATCCCTCAGGCACTTCAGACTGCCAAATTAGCAGGAGATCAAATTGATCTTGTAAGAGTGGGGATAGGTGCAATAAGATCAACATTAGGATCCGCTAAAATGGTAATGGATATGACTGATTTGATGGCAGATTTATCCGATAGATTTCCCGAGGGTATACTTAACAGCTGTTATATCGGTGGTAAGCTTTGGGCTTTTCCATACGCAGATGGATCAGCAACAACATGTTTATATAATAAAACATTGTTTGCTGAGCTGGGTATTAAACCACCTACTACATTTGATGAATGGCTAATTATTTCAAAAACCATATCTGAGAAAAAAGATATTATACCAATGATTTTCCAAGGAAAAGATGGTTGGGCTTGGCCGATGATGTATTTTGATACATATGCTCAGGCCTCCGGAAATAAAGCCGTAGAAAATGTCGAAGCATTTTTAAAGGGTGAATATGAATTTACTGGAGCAGAGGAGCAAAAGGCATTTGATCTGATAAAGCAAATTGCTGATAATAAAATTATGACGAGTGAAACCTTTGATACGGATGAAGAAGGAATGATAGCTACATTTTCACAGCAAAAAGCAGCAATGATGTTCTGCGGAACATGGGATTATGATTCTGTAGTAAATGCAGCTGATTTTGAAGTAGGTGCCTTCGAATTTCCATTAATGGTAGAGGGATCCACTGTCCAACATGGATTTGGCGTAGGGGATGGAGCTATTTCAATTCCAAGCTTTGCCAACCAGGATAATTTGGAAAATTCAATGCGTTTTGTAGAATATATATTAAGACCCGAAAATGCAAAGAAAATTTTACTCACTTTAAAGCCTAAATTTGAGGTGGTAAAAGGAGCTGCTGGTGAACGTGATGAGGTTACTCAATTTTTGAATGATGTAATTGCTAAACATTCAGTTACCTATCTGGATTGGATTTGGCCAACACAAATAAATGATGCATTTTCCCAGACAATACCTGCTGTAGCAAGCGGTAATATGACAAGTGCGGAAGCTGTTCAATATGTTCAGGATACCTACAAGACCTTGCTAGAAGAGCAGGACTATTCCTATGATTGGTGGACTACCTGGAGTGATAAAGATTGGGAAATGGTTACTCCCAAGGCAATACCTGAAGTTAAAAAATTTGTAAAATAATAATATTAAAATCTACTTGTCTGGTTATTATAGACTAGGCAAGTAGGTTTTCTTGATAAGAGAGGAGGGCAATATGTCAAGTCATAAAGCTAAACTCCATTTTGGAAAAAAGCGTAAAATAGATTGGTTTCCATATTTTATGTGTATGCCTGCAATTATACTATTTTTTATATTTGTAATTATTCCGTTTTTTACCGGTATGTATACTAGCTTTTTTAAATGGGATGGTTTTTCTGAGATGAAGTGGAATGGTTTAAATAATTACAAATATGTATTTTCTGATAAAGTTTTTTGGCAAGCAATGAAAAACACTTTTGTATATGCAATATTAGTAACTGTTTTTAAAAATATGATTGCATTTATATTAGCATCCTTATTAATCAAGAAATTCATCGGCAGAACTATTTTTAGAACAGGTTTGTACCTGCCTGTCACACTGTCATACATAGTAATAGGCGTTTTGTGGGTATGGATTTTTAACCCTACCTTTGGTCTCCTAAATGGGTTTCTTAGAGCAGTTGGACTTGAAAACTTTATCGTAGGGTGGTTGAGTGATCCTAAAGTGGCATTATTTTCAGTAGTTGCTGTAGATGTATGGAAATGGGTCGGCTATCATATGGTCCTTTATATATCTGGTTTGCAAGCCATATCGGCAGATTTGTATGAAGCTGCTGAGATAGATGGCGCCAATGGCTGGAAAAAACTACTTCATATTACCATACCACAGTTAAATAGCACCATAGTGGTTAATATTCTGTTGAGCATCACAGGTGCCTTTGTATCGAATTATGATATTGTATACATTATGACAGGTGGTGGTCCGTTCCATAGTACAGAGGTATCGCTTACTTACATAATGACAACGGCATTTAAATATACTGCAGTCGGAAAAGCAAATGCAATGAGTATTTTACTTTTCATAATGGTCTTTATATTTGGATTTATACAATTGAAACTGATGTCTAAAGAAGAAAACTACAATTAAGAGGGGGTAAAAATTTTGATTAAATCAAAACGTAAAAAAAGATTCAACCTCATAGTTGATGCAGTCATTCTAGTATTTTTCTTTATTATTTCGGTATATCCGATCATATGGATGATATCTGGATCATTGAAAGATTCGGGTGAGTTTTATACAAATATATGGGGATTACCAAGCAAATTAATTTTTTCTAATTATGTAAATGCATGGACCTATGGTGGATTAGGACAAAAATTCATTAATAGTTTTATCATTACATTCGGTTCACTATTAATTATCATACCTGTTAACAGCTGTGCTGCTTATGCATTGGCCAGGTTAAAGTTTAAATACCGCTCAGGCATCTACCTGTTTCTACTTATAGGAATAATGATTCCCGCCGGTGTTCTTGGCATCCCTACTTTTACGGTGGCTATGAAATTAGGCCTGATTAATTCACGTATAGGATTAATGTTGGTATATGCAGCTCAAAATATTGCAATGGGTATGTTTATTATGAGAGCCTTTTTTATATCACTTCCAAAAGAACTTGAGGAGGCATCCATGATTGATGGCTGTTCAAGATTTGGTAGTTTTGTGCGAATAATATTACCATTAGCAAAAGCCGGTGTCATGACACAGGTTGTCTTTCATGGATTAAGTATATGGAATGAATATTTTATGGCTAATATTATGATTACTAATCCTGATTTAAGGACCTTGCCCTTGTCCATAGCAAATTTTGTAGGCAAGTATACGACGAATTACCCTGAA
>Ga0209724_1001634_pt1 | contig 20171 bp, 16 predicted proteins | sample grotaG_FD_184143 | JGI IMG/M metagenome (GOLD analysis project Ga0209724, IMG submission 184143) | Glacier valley bacterial and archeal communities from Borup Fiord, Nunavut, Canada, to study Microbial Dark Matter (Phase II) -... | ecosystem: Environmental > Aquatic > Freshwater > Ice > Glacier ...
GCATCGACTTGCAGCGTCGGGTCTTCTGCCGCAGACGACGCCGTCATGCCAGTGCCGAGGCCGATGAACAAGGCCCGCGCCGGCGAAGGGTGCAACAGAAGTGGCAGCAGTGCCTGCCGCGCATCGACCCACAGGCTGGAACTGCTGCCCTCTTGCTGTCGGTTGTTGATGCGCAGCCGCGCGACGCCGTTGCCGTCTTCGACAACGCTCACGGCGGCCATCGCGCCGTCGCGGTAGCTGACGACGCGGCCACCGTCCGGCACATCGATGAACGCGAGCGGTGCGGCAAACACGGCCAGTGCGAACACCGCTGCGGCCGGTGCCCAGACGGCGGGGGTAAGCCACGCCGCACGTGTGGTGAGCGCCAGGTAGCCCGCAGCGATGCACAGCAGCACGACCTTCGGCCCCAGCAGCGGCACCATCAGCACGCCGAACAGCAAAGGTGCAGCGGCCGCTCCGAGTGTGTTCGTACCCAAGGCGCGCCCGAAGCTCAGGCCGGCATCGCTCGCGCGTTCGCTGAGGTGGCTGAAGAGCGCGCCCATCAGCACCGTCGGTGGCCCGAATGCGAGCATGGCCAGCACGGCCTCTGCCGTCACTGCGGCGGCCATGCTGGCGCCCAGCTCGTCGAGCAACCAGGCTTTGACATGCTCGGCGCCCCAAAGGCTGGCGGTGCCTGCAAGGCACGCGGTGGCCAGCGCGCCAAGCAGCCGGTCGCCGAGCGTTGCTGCGCTTCGGTGCTTGGCCAGCCAGCGGTTGTAGGCTGCCGCGCCGGCTGCGCTGCCCACGAGATAGGTTGCAAGCAGCATGGCGAAGGTGTAGACGGTGTCTTCGGTCACTTGCCCGAGCACGCGGGCCACCAGCACTTCGTAGCCGATGCCCAGCCAGCCCGTGAGCGCAAGACGTGCCGATACGCTGCGGGACTGCGCGGCATCTGTCGGCACGCGCGGCGCGGTCAGTTTTGAACCCTGCGGCAGCGTCACGAGCGCCGCCGCCGCGCACAGCAGGTTCAATACGATGCACACACCCGCTGTGCGCATCAGGCCGAACTGCGGCACCAGCCAGTACGCGGTAGCCAGCACACCGAGCACCGCGCCGAAGGTGTTGGCCGCATACAGCGCTGCGATCGAGCGGTCCGGCGCAGGCAGGTGGATGCGCATGTGCGCCGTCACCCGTTCCATCGCGGGCAGTGTGGCGCCCATGGCGGCGGTGGCGGGCAGCAACAGCACGAAGGTGCCAATGAACGCAACCGCCCATTGCCATGCCGGCGCTGGCTGCGCACCGATGAGCCGAAGCAGCGCGCCGCTGGCGGGCCCGATCATCAGCAGCAGCGCCAAACCCCAGCCGGCGATGAGCGCCTCGCATGCCGCATACCAGCGCACTGGCCGCGCACTGCGCTCGATGCGCGGCCCCAGGCCGAGCGCACCCACAGCCAGGCCACCGAAGAAGGCCGCCACCACCGCCAGCATGGCGGCCGACTCGTGGCCCAGCCACACCGCACACTGTTGCGTCCAGACGATCTGATAGCCCAGCCCGGCGAAGCCCGACGCCACCATCAGGGCCAGCGTTGCCCGCGCTCGCCACGCGTCGGCTGCGGTGATCGACATGGCGGCAGCAGGCGCGGTCAAGCGCTGAACTTGATGAAGTAGCCCCACGATTCCAGGCGCGCAGGGATCGCGTTGAACGACAGCGTGATGCGCTGCCCGCCCGCGTTCGGCGGCACAGCGTGCATCAGGTAGCTCGGGAACAGCACCATGTCACCGGGCGCGGGCTCGGGGCTCACCCACTTCTCGGCGTTGTAGGGGCCGGCCACCATGCCGGCGTGGTCGTTCTTGAACAGGAAGTCGGCGCCGCCCGGTGACTTCATGAAGACCGTGCGCGCCGACGTGTGCGTGGGTGTCAGGTACACCACGCCCGAGATGAAACTGTTGGCGTGGTTGTGCATCGCCTGGTGGCCGCCGGTGCGCAGCACGTTGACCCACATCTCCTTCAGCGACCAGCCCATGCGCTCGCCGAAGAGCAGCGCGCCGAAGTCGGCCAGCTTCGGCGTGACGCCCGCCGCCACGTCCACCAGCAGCGGGCTGTCGCTCGGGCGCAGCATCTCGGTGTGGGCGAGGTGGGCCGACGAATTGTTGTCGCGCACCGCCCGCGCGCTGAAGTGCGCGACGAGGCTGTCCACCAGTTGCTGCGGCAGCGCGCCGGGAACGCGCATGAACGGCGTGGGGAAGAGGGGGATGACTTCGTCCATGTGATGGGCCGGCGTGGGTCAGCTGAAGATCGCGGCAACGCGCAGCCACGACCAGTACGCCGCCATGACCCCGATGCCGTACAGGGCCGCCGTGCGGGCCATCGCTGCCTTGGGCCAGTTGGCGGCCACGCGCCACAACAGCCACGCGGCGCCGACCGTCAACAGTTGGCCGATCTCGACGCCGACGTTGAAGGTGAACAGCGCGGCAGTAAGGTGGTTGTCGGGCAGGCCGATCTCTTTCAACGCACCCGCGAAGCCCAGCCCGTGCACCAGCCCGAACAGAAACGCCACCAGCGCCGGCCAGCGCCGCGCGAGCGTCTGGCGCCGGTGCAGTGCCTCGCCCGCCACCAGCACGATCGACAGTGCAATCGTCGCCTCGACGGGCGGCGAGCGCAGCACCAGCCAGCCGAGCGCGCTGCTGGCCAGCGTCAGGCTGTGAGCGGCGGTGAAGGCAGTGATGGTCCAGAGCAGGCGGCGGTTGAAGCCCACCAGAAAGAGCAGGGCGATCACGAACAGCAAGTGGTCTATGCCAGTCAGGATGTGTTCGATGCCGAGCAGGGTGTAACTCGATGCCACCTCCCACAGGCTGCGCTGGTCGTCGGCCGAGCCGAACAAGCGCACCGTCGGCTGTCCTTTGGTGAGGGTGTAGACACGGCTCTGGCCGTCGAGCCAGAACACCTTGACCAGTGCGGCCGAGTAGCGCTTGCCCACGCCGGTGACCGACAGCGTCCCGCGCAGGCCGCCTTCGGCGCAGCGCAGCATGCTCGCCTGGGCCGTGCAGCCTTCGGGCCAGACGGGGGTCAGGTCGTCGCTCGCGGCGCGCTTCTCGCTGGCTGTCCACTGCCAGAGAAATTCCCCCGGCGACAGCTCACGCACCTGCATCTCGGCCATGCTCATTTCATGGGCCCAGGCTGCGCCGCCCAGCAATACCAACACGCCGATCAGCAGGCTGCGAAGCACCGCCCTCATTTGGCAGCCGCCTCGGTCACGACACGGTATTTCTTGGTGAGCGCGGCCACTGCCGCGCTGCGCTGCTCGGACAAGGTGGCGTCGGTCCAGTCCTGCAGCACCACGCCGCGCAGCGCCTCGAATGCCGCAGGCTTGGCAGCCGACATCGATTCGAGCCGGATCGCACGCCAGCCGTCACGCGTGGGCTGAGCCACCCATTCATTCGGCCGCGACGATTCGAGTGCCTTCGCGAACTCGCCCCCGTAGCTCTGCACCAGCGTGGCACGCGGCCGACCTTTGAACACGCGCAGCCCGGCGCGTGCGTCGCCCGGTGTGCCGGCGTTCAAGGCTTCGACGAACGTCCGCACATTGACCTCGGTGTTGTCACCGGCGAGAACGGCTTCCTGGAAATCGAAGCGTGGCGGTTCGTCGTACTTGCTGCGGTGGCTCTCGAACCAGTCACGCAGCAGCTTGTCGTCGAATTGGGGCAGCTTCACGTTCGCGTCGACAACGCTGAGTGCCTTGAAGATCACGCGCTCGCGGATGGCGGTGTCGCCTTTGTCGACCTGCAGCGCCAGGCCTTCGCGGTAGAGCACTTCGTTGTCGAGCCAGACGCGGCGAAGCGCTGCCAGCTCTTGCGCATCGGGCTCGCGGTTGCGTGTCGCCTTGAACAACTGCCGCGCTTCGCTGTCGACCTCGGCGCCGACCACGATCGTGCGCGGGTCGTCGGTGCGGGTGATGAAGAAGTGGTCCGCCGTGAACAGCAGCGCGCCGATCGCGACGAAGTGCAGCAGCGGCTCGCGCAGCCAGTTCGGCAGCGGTCGGGATCGAAGCGAATTCGGGACGGCGTCGAGAGTCTGGGTCGGTGTCGGTGTGGACATGGGCATGGCTGGCGCGTGGAGGGATGCGTACAGGGCGCAGTGCGACCCGTACGAAGGACAAGCCCTCGAATCTAGTTCAGCATCAAGTCAATACGACGACGAACCGCATGCGACGAACCTCACAGCGCTGCGCCGATCAGCGCCGCCGCGCCACCACGCCGGCCGCCAGAGCCAGCATCCCGGCCAGCGCCAGCACACCGGCACCGGGTTCCGGCACCGAGCTGATCTGGATGTCGAAGCCGTACTTCGGCAGTCCGCCGCCGGTGTCCTGCACGTGCAGCGAATAGCTGCCGCTGGGCAATGGCGTGCTGAAGCCGCTGGAGCCGAAGCGCGGCACGGCCATCGAGGGCAGCAGGTCGATACCGATCAGCGTCGGGTCGTAGTGCGTCCAGCCCAGCATGCCGACGGCAGACGTCAGCGGTATCGGCAGCGTGAATGCGGCCCCGGCCTGCATGCCGATGAACGACAGATCGCCGGCCACGGTGGTGCCGTCTTGCAGCACGAGGCCCGTGAACACACTGCCTTCGGCCACGGTGAAGCTGAAGTTGTCGTTGTCGGAATTGCCGGTGGTGCCGTAGACCGTGTTCGAGCCGTTCACCACCGTCAGGAAGTTCGGCACGAGGCCGTTGTCGGACAAGTCACCGTCGGTGTCTTCGTTCCACACCGTGGCGGCACCGGCGATCGGGGCGAAGGCGCATGTGAGCAGCAGGCTCACCGCGCGAAGCGACTGCAGTTTCATCATCGACCTTTTGACATGGAAAAAGGCGCCGCACAACAGTTGCACGGCGCCTCGGGCGGGGTGTGGACGCAAGCCCCGAAGGGCGCGCGTCTGACCCGCTTACTTCACGCCGGCAACGAGGGTCGAGCCCGTCACTTCCACGAAGATCGGGTTGCTGTAGAACCACAGGTCGGACCAGGCGGCCACGTCGTACGACACGTATTTCTGGCCGCTCACTGTGGCCAGGTGTGCCGGGCAACCATCGATGGCCGAGCCGGTCAACGTGGTGCCGACCGTGTTGCACGGAATTCGCAGCCTGGTCAGGTCGTTGGCGTTCGTGTACACGTCGGCCAGCGGGTTGCCGTTCGCATCGGTCTCGAACGGCACCGCGGCCGGCAGGTTGGTGCCACGCAGGCGAACGTACTGCGAAACCGCCACGGCCGGGATGCGGTAGGTCATCTTCAGGAACGTGCTGTTGTCAACGCCCGAGCTGACCGCCGCCCACGGTGTGACGCCGCTGCCGTTGAAGGTCTTGATGACCGATGCGGTCGTGTTCTTGGCCGCTGCTGGCACGGTGGACAGGTCGGATGGCGTGGTGCCGTCGGCCTTCAGCCAATCGGTGTTGCGCGGCCATTCGCCTGAGTAGTCGGCAGCACCGACGGTCTTGTAGCCGCTGACCATGCCGCGGACCAGGTCGATGTGGTCGAGCACCGGCATGTTGAGCGGCTGAACGATGCCGACCTGCGCCAGCGACGGGTTCGGGAACGTGTACGGCGAGTAGCTCGTGCCGGCCGGGTCACGCACCACGATCGACACCACGATCTCCGCGCCCGGGCGCACCACGAGCTTTTCGCCCATGGTGGCGCAACCGGCCTTGTCGATGTCGGTGCCGTTCGTCGCAGCGACCACTGCCAGCGCTTCGACCGACGCGTTCGAGCGTGCGCCCGGGCCGGGGTATGACGCGCAGGCCACGAAGGCCAGGCGGTCGATCAACTGGCCGCTGGCGGTGAAGCTGTTGCCACTGCGCAGGCCGTCGACGATGGTCTGCGGGCGCAGCTTGTCGGCGCCGTTGCGCACCATGACGAAGTCGCGCTGGTACTCGCCGGGGAGGAAATCTTGCGTCGAGCGGCGGTCATCGGGGCCGAAGATGCCGCGGTTGTGCCAGTCGGAACTGGCGAAGAACCAGAAGCCGCGGCCTTCGCCGAGCAGCGCGTCCCACACGCCGCCGACCAGCGCGCCGTAGACGCCCGTGCCACCGTACGACGTTCCGCCGACCGTGTCGGTCAGGACACCGGCGATGTTGTTGCGCTTGACCTGGTATTCACCCCGGTTGGCCGACGCGCCATGACCTGGCTGCGACTCGAAACCGAACGCCACCTTCGGCGCGGCGTTGTTGAAGTTACGCAGGTGCTCGACGTTGTAGCCGTTGTTGCCGTCCGGGTTGAACGGGCCGGCGCGCTCCAGGTGGGCCGGCACGTAGTAGCTGCCGTTCGGATGGTTCTCGGCCATCCACTTCATCGCCTCGACGGTCTTGTTGTGGCCCTTGGTGCCCACGCCGGTGCCGCTGGCGGGCAGCAGCTTCTGGGCGGTGGCACTCCAGCTCAGGTCACTGGCGTTCAGGCTGCCCGTGACCGAGCAATTCCAGTTGTTGCCGGCGGCCGAACCCGTGGTGTTGCCACGGCTCGTGTCAGTGTCGCCACGGTCGAAGCAGTACGACCACTGGGCCAAGGCCGTGGCATTGCCCAACGCGGTGTAGCCGGCGGTGGTCGGCAGCGTGGTGGTGTCGAGCGACAACGGCATCTGGCCGGTGATGACGCTCATCGAGCTGTGCTCGTGGCCTGCGACCACCGACTCCAAGCCGATGAACAGCGGTATGCCCTTGTAGGCCGACAGGTACTCCATCAGCGGGTACTGGAACTCTTGAATCGACTGCCAGCGCCACATGTTGCCGTTACCGCCCACGCCACCGTTCACGCCCTTGATGTTGGCGGCACCGATGCTCGCGGTCCAGGTGGTTGTGGGGCCTGTGCCTGCGGCAAACGGGTAGGCGGGCGTGCTCAGCGTGGCGTCTTCCACCAGCGTGCAGTTGCGGTTGCCCGTGCCGCCGTGGCCGGCTTGAACGAACCAGTCGAGGCCCCAGGGCGTGTCGATCTTGTCGGTGGCCTTCTTCACGAGCTTCTGCATCGAGATGGCGCCATCCGAGCAGGTGGTGTGGTTGTGGAAGTCACCGGTCACGTACTGCCCGGCGGTCTTGCCGGCGGCGGTGGCGACAGTCGGGCCGGCGGTCAGCGCGACGGTGCTGAGGGCCGCGACTGCAGCGAGTGCGATCTGGCTCTTTGTGAACTTGAAAGTCATTTGAAGGGGCTCCTGTGCTTGTTGGGGCTTCAAGGCCCGTGGGTGGCCTATGGCAAATGGATGCTATGAACAGGTGGTGACTCCGGCGTGACGCATCCAGTCGATCGGCATGGTCCGCTCCGACAATTCGGCTCGGCGGGCTGAGCACTCAGGTGCTGGCGCTGTCGTACTTGATGTCGAAATCCGCCTGCACCACGCCGCCCTTTTCGAACACGAGGGTCAGCGGGTATTCCTTCGCCACTTCGAGTGCAAAGCGCAAGCCCGTCAACCGGATGTAGGTGCCGCCTTCAGTCAACTCGGTGTCGCGCCCTTGCGGAATCAACAAGTCCAGCGTGCGCGCTGCGTGCACACCGCCCAGTTCGGCCCCGCTGGCCACGGGCGTCTCGACCCCGATCAGGCGATCGGTCTGCGTCACTTCGTCGAAGGTCATGCACAGCACCGCCGTGCTGGCGCCTTCCACCGTGGCGCGTGCCCACGGCCCGTAGATGCGAAGGTGAGTCGAGAAGAACTCGCAGGCACGCGCGCCGGGCAACAGGATCGCGGCGCCGATGGCGGCGCCCCCTTGCAGCATGCTGCGGCGGCGGATCAATCGGGTCATGGGCAGGTACTCCGTGCGTGCGCTTGCAGCCGTCTCGGCCGAGACTTCGCTGAGAACAATCAGCTTACGCAAACCCTGTGAACAAATGACGACACGGGCACCGCCGATCAAGCCGCGTCTGCGCCGGCCTCGGTGGCGGGCCGGCATGGGGGAGAGTCGAATGGCACGGGCCAGGGGGCGATCAATTCACGCCCTTGTCGCGATACCGTGCCTACACTTTTCGTGGTCTCGACCCGCGCGTCGCGCTGCGTCGCGCGCTCAACAAAACGACCTCACCACCATCAGGAGTTCCCCATGAAGATGTTCGTCTCTGCCGCCCTGGCACTGTTTGCCGCCGCACCAGTTCTCGCCTCGACCACGCCGTTCCTCGTGGACTTCGAGAAGAACTGGGACTACAGCAACGGCGACGTGAATGGCTACTACAGCGGTGGCACCGCCGCCGACGCGAGTTTCGGCGCCAACCTGGGCGTGGCATTCGTGAACGTGTCGGGCTTGTCGAACGATGCTGACTTCACCTACTACAGCGGCGCACCTTCGCCGCAGGGCACGGCCTACGCGCACACCTTCGCGGCAACCGATCAGGCTTTCATGAACGTGAGCGCCGGTGTCGAGAACGCACTTCAGTTCTACTACTCCAGCCCCGTGGCAGTGATCGGGGCGATCAAGGCCTACGACGGTCTGAACGGCACCGGCACCTTACTCGGAACGTTCGATCTGACGGCCAACACCACGGCTGCCACGTACGACAACTGGACGCCTGTGCAGTTCACGTTCGCCGGCACCGCCAAGTCATTCGACCTGACCGCCAGCGCCAACGTCGTCGGCCTGGACAACATCAGCGCCGTGCCCGAGGCCGACAGCTTGATGATGATGCTGGCCGGTGCCGCGTTGCTCGGCGGCGTTGCCATGCGCCGTCGCTGCGCCTGACCTGCCAAAGAGAAATGCGCCGGGCCAGGGTCTCTGGCACCGGCGCATCACGTCGTTCAGCAGCGTTCAGCAGCGTTCAAACTGGCCATCTGGCCGGAGCCACACCGGCGGCTGCTGGCCGTCGAGCCGCCCGAGCACCAGGCCGCGCAGCAGCTGCGTGTTGGCGCCGTCATCTATGCCCTGCCCAAGCACGACTGTGGGCTCGACATTGCGCGAGCTGCGGCTGCGCAAGCAGTCCATCTCGTGGGCCAGGGCCGCTACCGTGGGTGTGTCGAGCACGCGCTGCTGGATGGAGGTCATGGCGCCATTCGAACACGCGATCCAGGCAATCTGCTCCGCCTCGACGATGCACACCGCAGCATTCGGCGCATCACGCAAGCTGCCCACACACTGCAGCGCCGTCTTGTAGGCGTGGTACCACCACGGAATGATCGATTGGACTCGAACGTCGTGCTGCTGGGCCTGGCGCCAGACCGCCGGCAGGTCCAGCCCGGCCAGTGCGCAGGCACCCCGGCCCGAACGCGTGCGCCAAGTGGCCGTGGGCCACTGCCGAGCGCTATCGCCGTGCCGGTTCAACAGCTGTTGGCGCACATGCTTGTCGAAAGCAGCATCGTCGATCAGCGACGTGGTGGCGTCGCAGTCCAGGTTGCGCAGCAACTGTGCAGAAGTCCAGATCGCGAGGTTCGTTCCCGGGTGGCGGACGAACCATTCGTCCATGCTGTCAACGCGCGCTGCGGGCGTGAGCGCGTCGCCGGCAGCCCACGACCAGACACCCTTTGCGTCGATGAACACCGACTGCGACGACCGGCGCAGGCCGACCGACTGCGGCAACGCGCGCAGCCAGTGGCGCGCGGCATGCAGTGGGCGCGTCTTGCGCGCGTTGGCATGTTCAAAACCGAAGTGGCCCGCCAGTGGTGTGCCGGCCAGGTTGGCCATCGATGTCGTCAAGCTCGCTCTCCTTGGGGCCCGTGTGAACAGTTCACGAGGGGAAACGATAGCCAGCCGTCATGACGAAGCGCTTGCGCGAGGCACTGTGTTCGTCTAGTCCGAAGGGACCAATTGCGGTTTTCCCGTCGCCCGAATGGCGGCCTCAAGTTTGTGTTGCGCGCGATGAAGCTTGTCACACGCAAGGGCGCGCGCTGACGTTGAGCTGTCATACAAGCTGCCTAGACTTCGCGGTGCTTGAGGGGCCGGCACCGTGCATTTGTATTGATTGGTGAGGGCTGCCCTGGCTTCATTCGCGCCGGAGATCGCTCTGCGCGTAACCAATCAGTCCCGACCATGACCCCCCACAACCCATTGCCGAAGCGTCGCTCACCCATGTGCCTCAACTGGGTCAGTCTTGCCGCAGCGCCGATCTTCCTGCTGGCTGCTTGCGGCGGTTCGGACTCGTCCGCGCCGACACAAGCGGTCGCCAAAGTCAGCAAGCAGGAGATCACCGAGCTGCAGCTGAACCAGGTGCTGGAGCGCCAGACCGGCATCAAGCCCGACCAGGTCGATGCCGCGCAGCGCAAGGCATTGGCCAACCTCGTGGACCAGCAACTGCTCGTGCAAAAGGCGCAGGAGCTCAAGCTTGATCGCGAGCAGCGCGTCGTGCAGGCGATCGAGAGCGCCAAGCGCGACCTGATCGCGCGCGCCTACCTGGACCGCGTGGCAGATGGCGCTGCCAAGCCCACGCCCGAAGCGGTGCGCCAGTACTACCAGGACAAGCCGGCGCTCTTCAAGGAGCGCCGCATCTTCTCGTTCCAGGAGCTGAATGTGAACGCCACGCCCGAGCAGCGGGCCGACATCGAGCAGCAGCTCAAGTTGCTGAAGTCACCTGCCGAACTCGAGACGTATATCAAGGCCAAGCAGATTCCGGTTCGGGCCGAACAGTCGACCGTGGCAGCGGAGAACGTGCCGCTGCCGCTGCTCGAAAAGCTGGCCTCGATGAAACGCGGGCAAGGGCTGGTGCTGCCCACGCCGACGGGCCTGCGCATCGTGTTGATCGCCAACTTGCAGGAGGCGCCCGTGGCCGAAGAACAAGCCCGGCCCGCGATCGAGGCGTTCCTGCTCAACGAGCAGAAGCGCAAGACGGTCGAGAAGGAAATCACCTCGCTGCGCGCCGCGACCAAGGTCGAGTACTACGGCAAGTTTGCCGACATGCCGGCCAGCGCCGCAGCGCGCACCGCAGCATCGGCTGCGGCACCGGTACCGGCACCCGCATCGACATCGGCAAGCGCGGGAGCCGGCCTCGACGCAGCGAGCGTGAACAACGCGATCTCCGGTTTGAAGTGATGCCGCTGGCGTCGCACCTGGCCGCCCTGTTTTCCTGCTCGACCCCGACCGAACCCGATGCGGTTTCCACGCCATGACCTTGCCCCAGTTCTTCTCGATTCTTCGCGCGCGCTGGAAGGCCATGGCGGTGATCCTCGGCCTGGCCGTTCTGGGCACGGCACTCGTCAACTACCTGCTGCCGCGCAGCTACACCTCGACTTCGGCGGTGCTGGTCGATGTCAAGACGCCCGACCCGATTGCCGGCATCGTGTTTCCGGGCATGGCGTCGCCGAGCTACATGGCCACACAGGTCGATGTGATCCAGAGCGACCGGGTTTCGCAGCACGTGGTTCGCGCACTGCGGCTGGACGAATCGGAGCCCATGCGCGAGAAATGGCGCGAGGGCACCAAGGGCGTGGGCAACTTCCAGATCTGGCTGGCCGACGTGCTGCGCAAGAGCCTGGACGTGAAGCCCTCGCGCGAGTCCAACGTAATCACCGTGGCGTACAAGTCGGCCGACCCGAAGTTCGCAACTGCGCTGGCCAATGCCTATGCGCAGGCCTACATCGACGTGAGCCTGGAGCTGCGCGTCGAGCCCGCCAAACAGTACGGCCGCTTCTTCGACGAGCGCGCCAAGCAGCTTCGTGCCAAGGTCGAGGCGGCACGCGCCAAGGTCTCGGCATTTCAGAAAGACAAGGGCCTCGTCGGCGCCGACGAGCGCTTCGACGTGGAGAGCGCGCGCCTGAACGAGTTGTCGACGCAGTACGTGTCCCTGCAGGCCGTCAGCGCCGAAAGCTCGGGCCGGCAGGCCCAGGTCCGCAACTCGTCGGAGCAGCTGCAGGACGTCATCACCAACCCGGTGATCGGCACCTTGAAGTCCGACCTGTCGCGCCAGGAGTCGCGCCTGAAGGAGCTGCGCGAACGCCTCGGCGACAACCACCCGAACGTGCGCGAGGCCCAGGCCGCCCTCGACGAGACGACGCTGCGCCTCGCGGCCGAGACCGCGCGCGTCAGCGGCGGTGTGGGCGTGACGAATGCCATCAACCAGTCGCGGCTCGACAAGGTGCGCGCCTCGCTCGACGCACAGCGCCTGAAGGTGCTCAAGCTCAAGGACTCGCGTGACGGCCTGTCGGTGCTGGTGAGCGACCTCGACTCGGCCCAGCGCGCTTACGACGCGGTGATTGCGCGCTCGAACCAGACCGAGCTGGAGAGCCGCACCACGCAGACCAACGTGTACGTGCTCAACCCGGCTTCCGAGCCCCTGCTGCCCGCGTCGCCACGCGTCACGCTGAACATGCTGCTGGCGCTTTTCATCGGCACGCTGCTGGCGGTGGGCACAGCCATGCTGATGGAGCTGTTCGACCGCCGCGTGCGCTCCGCCGGCGAGGTGGTGCAACTGCTCGACATCCCGCTGCTGGGCATCCTGTCGCGGCGCCCGCGCGGCAAGCTGTTCGGCAAGAAGGAGGCGGCTGCGCTCACGTCGTCTGCTGCCCCGGTTGCCGCCAGCGAGCCGGCACTGCCGAGCCCCGCATTGGCGCTCACCGAAGCGTGTGCGCTGCCGTCTGTGCCGACCTCGTCGGCCGCAGTGGAAGGCATTGACCACAGCGTACACGACCGCGTACTCGGTGACATCTTCCGCGACACGCACAAGCTCACCGCCGCGCAAATCGAGCAGATCCTGGTCTATCAGACCGAGCACAAGATGCTGTTCGGAGAAGCGGCGGTCGCCCTGGCACTGGTCGAGGGCAACGACGTGATGTGGGCGCTCAGCCAGCAGTTCCACTACCCGTATGCCGGCAACGGGCGCAAGCACTTCAATGCCGAACTCGTGGTCGCGACGAAGCCGTTTTCGGACATTTCGGAGACCTTTCGCGGCATCCGCAGCCAGTTGATCCGCCGCGTGGCCAACGTGCCGCAGCGCCGCGCCATCGCGGTGGTCAGCGCCGACGAAGACGACGGAAAATCCTTCGTGGCCGCCAACCTGGCCATCGCCTTCAGCCAGCTCGGCCGGCGCACCCTGCTGATCGACGCGAACATGCGCAAGCCGCGCATGCACCGCGTGTTCGGCATCGAGGGCGGGGCTGGCCTCAGCAACATCTTGTCGGGCCGCATGGCGCAGCGCGTGCTGTCTCCCGTGACCGACCTGCCCAGCCTGTTCGTGCTGCCGGGCGGCACCGTGCCGCCGAACCCGCTGGAGCTGCTCGAATCGCCGGCCTTCGGCCTGCTGATCGGCGAGTTGCTGGGCAAGTTCGATCACGTGGTCGTCGACACGCCGTCGGCCATGGTCGGGGCCGACGCCGGCGTGGTTTGCGGGCGCAGCGGCAGCTTCCTGGCCGTGGCGCGCCAGGGCCGCACGCGCATGGACTCGATGCAGGAGCTGGTGCGGTCGCTGCGCGACGCCACGACCGAGCCGCTCGGTTTCATCGTCAATGAGCACTGAGAGCCTGCTGCCCGGCCACCCGCGCATGCCACGCATGCGCGGTGTCGGCCTGCGCGCACTGTTGCCGGCGGGCGGCGATGCCGTCACGCTCGTCACCGTGCTGGCAGCGCTCGCACTGCTGTACCTGCCGACGTACTGGGACCTGGCGCACACCATCTGGCAAAGCAGCGACCAGAGCCAGGGCCCGCTGATGCTGGGCGCCGCGCTGTGGTTGATGTTCCAGCGCCGCAACGAGCTCGCCGCGTTGCCGAGCGCGCCGAGCCATCGCAGCGGCTACGCGCTGCTGGGCTTTGGCCTGTTGCTTTACGCAGTGGGCCGCTCGCAGTCGATCTGGCTCTTCGAGGTCGGCTCGCAGATGGCGGTGTTCGCTGGCTTGCTGCTGCTCTTCAAGGGCCTGGCGGCAGTTCGGCTGGCGTGGTTCCCGCTGTTCTTCCTGATCTTCATGGTGCCGCTGCCCGGGCCGCTGGTGTCGGCACTCACGGCGCCGCTGAAGGCAGGGGTGTCGTGGGTGGCGTCGGAGATCCTGTTTGCGCTGGGCTACCCGGTCAGCCGGTCGGGGGTGATCCTCACGGTCGGCCCGTACCTCATCCTGGTGGCTGATGCCTGTGCCGGGCTGACCTCGATGTTCTCGCTCGAAGCGCTCGGCCTGCTGTACCTGAACATCGTGCGCCACGAGTCGGCGCTGCGCAACGCGCTGCTGTCGGTGCTGATGATTCCGATCTCGCTGCTTGCCAACGTGGTGCGCGTGCTGGTGCTCGTGCTCGTCACCGTTCACCTCGGTGACGCGGCCGGGCGCGGCTTCCTGCATGGCTTTGCGGGCATCGTGCTGTTCCTCGTGGCATTGCTGCTCACCTTCCTGGCCGACCACGTGCTGGGCTTCTTCATGAACCCGAAGAAGGTGGCGCCATGATGGCGTCGCGGCGCAAGGCATTGGCTGTGCTCGCGGCCTCGGTGGTGGCGAGTGCGGCGGCCGTGGCCATGGTGCCCCGGCGCAGCGCCGCCGAGCTGGCCCTGCCCGACATGAAGCTCGACGCCATGTTCCCGCTGCGCTTCGGCGCGTGGCAGATCGACCCGAGCGTGTCTCCCATCATGCCCAGCGCCGAGATGCAAAAGGTCATTGCCGAGGCCTATGACCAGACCGTCGCGCGCACCTACGTCAATCCGCAGGGCTACCGCGTCATGCTGTCGGTGGCCTATGGCGGGCGGCGCAACCAGGGCATGGACATTCACCGCCCCGAGATCTGCTACCCGGCGCAGGGCCTGGAGGTGCGCCGCGAGACGCGCCAGGCCAGCTTCGATGCCGGCGGCGACCCCTTGCCGTTGAAGCGCCTCGTCGCCGGCCACGGCAACCGCAACGAGCCCATCACGTACTGGCTCGTGATCGGCCGCAGCGTGGCCTCGTTCGGCTATGGCCACCGCATCGCGCTGCTGAAGTACGGCCTGACCGGCCGCGTGCCCGACGGCATGCTGGTGCGCGTCTCGTCGATCGACGACGACGAGGCCCAGTCGTTCCGCATGCAGGACATGTTCCTGCGCGACTTGCTGGCCGCAGTCACCCCGCAGTTTCGCAACCGCCTCATCGGGGCGGGTTGAGCCGGGCGTGCTTGCCGGCCACACCCTTCGCAGCCATCAAAGAAGTACCACCATGAAACCCAAAGTCGCGCTCATCACCGGCATCACCGGCCAGGACGGTGCCTACCTTGCCGAGTTTCTGCTCGGCAAGGGGTACATCGTCCACGGCATCAAGCGGCGCGCATCGCTGTTCAACACCGACCGCATCGATGCGCTCTACCAAGACCCGCATGTGGGCGACCCCCGGCTCATCCTGCACTACGGTGACCTCACCGATTCGAGCAACCTGATCCGCATCGTGCAGAAGGTGCAGCCCGACGAGATCTACAACCTGGCGGCGCAAAGCCACGTGGCGGTCAGCTTCGAGGAGCCCGAGTACACGGCCAACGTCGACGGTGTTGGTGCCCTGCGCCTGCTCGAGGCCATGCGCATCCTCGGCCTCGAAAAGACCACGCGCTTCTACCAGGCCAGCAGCTCCGAGTTGTACGGTCTGGTCCAGGAAACGCCGCAGAAGGAAACCACGCCGTTCTACCCGCGCAGCCCGTACGCGGTGGCCAAGATGTACGCGTACTGGATCACCGTGAACTACCGCGAGGCCTACGGCATGTATGCCTGCAACGGCATCCTGTTCAACCACGAGAGCCCGATGCGCGGCGAGACCTTCGTGACGCGCAAGATCACGCGTGCCATGGCCCGCATCGCGCTCGGCCTGCAAGACTGCCTGTACCTGGGCAACCTGTCGGCGCTGCGCGACTGGGGCCATGCGCGCGACTACGTCGAGATGCAGTGGCTGATGCTGCAGCAAGACGAGGCCGACGACTTCGTCATCGCCACCGGCCGCCAGTACAGCGTGCGCGATTTCGTCCAGAGGGCCGCCGAGGGCCTGGGCATCCAGCTCGCCTTCGAAGGCTCGGGCGAGAACGAGGTCGGCTTCGTGGTGGCCGTCACCGGCGACCGGGCGAAGTGCCGCGTCGGCGATCCGGTCGTTCGCGTCGACCCGCGTTACTTCCGGCCCACCGAGGTGGAGTCGCTGCTCGGCGACGCGAGCAAGGCCAAGGCCAAGCTCGGCTGGTCGCCTGCCACGTCGTTCGAGGCGCTCGTCACCGAAATGGTCGAGAGCGACTACGTCTCGGCGCAGCGCGACTCGCTCGTCAAGCTCGCAGGTTTCAAGACCTTCGACTTCCACGAGTGAGCCGGGGCCATGGCATGAACGCCGCCCAAGTCGTCGCAGGCCTCGGCTGGTCGGCCGGCGCCACGCTGGTCAACGCGGTCGGGCAGTTCGTGTTCCTGGCGGTGCTGGCGCGCCTGCTCGACCCGGCCACGTTCGGCCTGCTCGCCATGGCCGGCATTGCGCTTCGGTTCAGCTCGTTCTTTGCCCAACTCGGCTTCGCGCAGGCGCTGATCCAGAAGCCTGAGCTGCGCCCGGCCGACCACACCGCTGCACTCGTGATGGCGCTGGCGCTGGGCCTGGCGTTCTACGCCGTCACGGTCGTGGCCGCGCCGGCGTTCGCTGCGTACTTCCGTGCCCCCGAACTGGTCGGGGTGCTGGTGGTGCTGGCGGTATCGCTGCCGCTCGGGGCGGTCGGTGGTTTGCCGATGGCGCTGCTGCGCCGCGCCGGGCGATTCAAACGCATCGCGTTCATCGAGGTGCTCAGCTTCATGCTCGGCTACGGCGCGGTGGGCATGGCCTGCGCGAGCAACGGCATGGGCGTGTGGAGCCTGGTGGTGGCGGCACTCGCGCAGCACGGGCTCACGCTGGTGCTCGGTTTCACTTGTGCGCGCTACACCCTGGCCTGGCCATTGCAGCGCGCGTCGCTCCGCCACTTGTGGGGCTTCGGCGCCACGTACTCGCTGGTCGGCTTCCTCGAGTTCCTGTCGGCCAATGTCGAGTCGCTGTTTCTCGGCCGTGTGTTCGGCACGGCGGCGCTGGGCACATTCAACCGTGCCGTGGCGCTGGTCAACCTGCCGGTCGAGCAGGCGGTGACGGCCGTGAACAAGGTGCTGTTCCCCGCGCTGGCGTCGATGCAGAACGACCGTTCCCGGCTGGCCGATGGATTCGAGATGCTGCTGCTCGGTGTGGGCCTGCTCAGCACCGCGCTGGCCTGCGGCATCGCGGCAGCAGCGCCCGACGTGGTCGCCCTGCTGCTCGGCCCGAAGTGGGCCGACGCGGCGCCGCTCGTCGCGATCGTGGCGTTCGCCGCGCCGCCGCTGTTCATGTACGTCGCCTGCGGCGTCACGCTCGACAGCATGGGTGCGCTGCGCTCGAAACTGAAGCTGCAGTTCGTCACGCTCGCGGCCAAGTTGGCACTGATGGTGGGGCTGGCGCAGGTCGCCGGCGTACCTGGCGTGGCGCTGGCGGTGGTGGTGGCCGAAGCCTTGCGCCTGGCCATGGGCTTGCGTGTCGTGTCGAAGCGACTGGCACTCGGCCGCTGGCGCTGCCTGCGCCTGGTGGCCGTGTTCCTGATCGAAGGCGGGCTCGTGTTCGGGGCCGTGCACCTGGCCGGCGCAGCCGCCATGGCGGCGGGTTGGACGGTGCCTTGGCGTGTGGCGTTCGAAACGCTGGCGGGCTTGTGCACTTTCTGTGCGGGCGCTCTGGTGCTGCTGGCGCGCTACCCGGCGTACGCACCGCTGCAGCGCTTCGACACCGTGCGGCGCTGGCATGGCTTCGCGTTGCAACGGCTCCCACAACGCCGGTCCCACCCGTGAAGCCGTTGCGATTTTTCTATCTTCCGAACGAGGCGGTCGAGGGCGACCAGATCGGCCCGCGCAAGGCGTTCCGTCTGCTCCACGAGGGCGGCGACCTGAGCGCCTACACCGCGTACTCGTACCTGGTCGAACGCACCAAGGCGGCGAGCCACGAGCACGCGCTGCGCGACCTGCGTGCCGCGGTCGATGCCTTTCAACCCGACGTCATCTACTGGCAGCACCTGAACGGCAGCTACCCGGTCGACGCAGCGTTCGTGCGCGGCCTGAAGGCGGTGGCATCAAGGCCGAAGTTCGTCTGGCACGACCCCGACGCGTACGGCAAGTTCATCAAGCCGCTGGACACCACCATGAAGGCCGCGCTCGCCGAGTGCGACATGGCCATCCTCGTGGGCTTGGGCTACCTGGCCGAGCTCGTTCGACGTGCCGGTGCGAAGCGGGTGCTGTTCTCGCCGCACTCGTTCGATGACGAGCGCTCGGGCAAGCCCTGGGTGCCCACCGCCACGCGCCGATTCGACGCGATCATGATCGCCAACCTCACGTGCCTGAAGCGCATTCCGTTCCTGTTCATGCCGGGTGGGCGCAACCGCAAGGTCATGTCGCGTGCCTTCTACAACGCCTTCGGCCCGCGCTATGCCGTGTTCGGCGCCGGCCAGGGCTGGAAGGGCGAGCCGTATTGCCGTGGCTCCATCGGGTTCAACGAGCAGGAGCAGACCATCCGCTCGTCGTGGCTCACCCTCAACTGGGGGCAGTTCGACGAGATCCCGATGTACTCGTCCGACCGTCTTCCGATCAGCCTGGCCAGCGGCGTGCCGCACATCACCAACCACCAGCCCGGCTACGAGCATGTGTTCAACGGCGCGCCCGGCCTGTTCGTGGTGCACAGCCCTGCCGAGGCGCTGGACGTGGCCGATTACCTGCTCAGCCAGCCGCGCGAGGCGCTGATCGAGATCGGCCGCCAAGGCGCGGCCTATGCGCACGAGCGGCTGGAGGCGACGCGGGTGTATCGCGATGTCGTTACCGCGATCTGCGAGCAGCTGTTCGCTTCGGCTTGATGCGATGTCCTGCATGAACGACTTCGAGGCTTCGCGATGACCTTGCACGTCGGCATCGTCGGCCCGGTGGCCACCGCCGATGTGGCGCACCTGCTCGATCGGCCCGCGGCGCCGCTTCCGGCCGGCATGTCGGGCGCGCCGATCCTGGCCACGTTGATCACTGAAATGCTGCAACGCGGCCACCGCGTCAGTGCGTTCACCTTGACCGGCGACATGCCGCTTCGCGATGACGCGCGGGTCGTTGCGCGCGGGCCGGCGTTCGAGCTTCATGTTGTTCCGGCACGGCTGCGCGCCTGGCCCATGAACGGCCACCGGCTCGGCCGGGTCGTCGATCTCTATGCATTCGAACGCCAGGGTTTGCGGCGCGCGATAGGGCTCGCCCGACCCGACGTGCTGCACGCGCACTGGACCTACGAATACGCCTGGGCGGCACTGCGCACCGGCTTGCCGCATGTGGTGACCTGCCACGACTCGCCGCTGGTGATTGCGCGCTTCCAGCGCGACCTGAAGCACGGTGCCTACCGCTGGCTGCGGGCCGGTATTGCGTGGCACGTGTTGCGGCATGCCCGGCGCGTGACTGCGGTGTCGCCGTATCTGGCCGATGAAATGCGGCCGCTTTGCCGTGCCGACATTGCCGTCGTGCCCAACCCGATGCCGGACGCCGCGTTCGCGCGCACGCGCGGGCTGCGCTTCGGGCCGCTGCGGGTGGTGATGGCCGCGAACGGCTGGGACGCGCGCAAGAACCCGCAGCCCGCGCTGCAGGCCTTTGCGCAGCTCGCCGAGCAGCACCCGCAAGCGGAGCTGCACCTGTTCGGGCGCGACTACGGTGCGGGCCAGATGGCGCAGCGTTGGTGGCATGAGCATCGGCCGGGGCAAGGGCAGGGCGGCAGGGTCTTCTTCCATGGCGAGGTGGCGCACGACGCGATGCTCACTGCGCTCGCCGACTGCGACATGCTGCTCCACCCGGCGTTGGAAGAGTCATTTGGTGCCGTCCCGGCCGAGGCGATGGCGATGGGGGTGCCGGTCGTTGCAGGGCTTCACAGCGGCGCCGTCCCGTGGGTGGTCGGTGACGCGGGTCTGCTGGTCGATGTGACGCAGCCAGCCGCCATGGTGGCGGCCATGGAACAGTTGGCCGGCGACGCGGCGCTCGCGGCGCGGTTCGGTGCGCGCGGGCGGGCGCAGGCGCTCGCCCGCTTCAGCGCCTCGGCGGTCGCGGCGCGCTATGAGGCCGAGTACCTTGCCGCTCTGGGCCAGCGCACGGGCGCTGCCGAACTGCCTTGCGATACCGCTGCTGCGGCGCGCGACGCCTGATTCGCCCCGGCCCATGCTCTCCGCTCTGTTCACCGCGTTCCAGGTCGCGCCGTATGTGATGGCCGTGCTGCTGGGCGTGCTGGTGCCGCTGCTCGGCGTGGTGTGCTATTCGCACTTCGGTGCCGGCCTGGCCGTTATCTGCGGCATGTTCGCGGTCGAGGG
>Ga0209724_1001635_pt1 | contig 20167 bp, 18 predicted proteins | sample grotaG_FD_184143 | JGI IMG/M metagenome (GOLD analysis project Ga0209724, IMG submission 184143) | Glacier valley bacterial and archeal communities from Borup Fiord, Nunavut, Canada, to study Microbial Dark Matter (Phase II) -... | ecosystem: Environmental > Aquatic > Freshwater > Ice > Glacier ...
AAAAGCTGCCAGCCTATGCCCCTGATTTGAACCCCGATGAGGGGATTTGGAACTATCTCAAGCGGGTAGAGTTGGCGAACACTTGTAGCCTTAACTTGAGTGAGTTGTATTTGAGGCTACAGGATGCTACCAGACGCTTACGCCGCAAACCCAAAGTCATCCAAGGCTGTATTGCCCAGGCCGGGTTGTTTATTTAGTTGTTAACGTTCAGCTCTATAATACCATGCCAGAAGAAAATTCTCGCCTACACCGCCTCTATTACCCACCCTGGAAACCGTGGATTGGCTTTTCTATTGTGATTGGACTTTGCTATCTTCTTTACACTGTTTTGTTTACATTGCCTCTTTTAGTTAAGCTCGGAATGCCGTGGGATATACTTAGCTTTGCAGCGTCTTATCTACTATTAATAGGTACTGCTATGTTTGGCAGAGCTTTCGCGCCCCTATTCCTGGGTAATGAACATAAAGCTAATACCCGTGTAAGCCCTAAGCATATATGGGTTCAGATTTGTATCATGTGGTTGATATCTTTACCAGCGATATCATTTTTACTAATCCTACTATTCCTAACCCGTTCGTAAAAGTAGGTTCAAGCCATGTCAGACTCACTACAGCACAACAATAGCCAACCCCAGTCTGCCAACAGTTCCTTGCTACCCGATGAGCAGGTGCTCTGGGAGGGTGATAGAAAGAAATCCTACAAACCATTCTGGGTGGCGGGTTTAATCCAAATATTAGTGTTATTTGTGGGCGTACTGGCCCTTTTTGATAATCCTAATTTCATACCAGCTTTGATTGTAGTAGTAATAGGTATTATCCCAGTCAACTTTCTCTTTATAGGAGGTTATCGAAAAACCAAGACGCACTACATTTTAACCAACGAACGTTTAATTGTTCAACATGGTGTTAATGTTAAAACGTCAATTAATGTAGATTTCGCTAAAATTCTGGAATTGCATTTTGTTCAAAAACCTCATAATGCCTATGTCGAATTGATTTCGCCGGATGCTCATGTGCCGTCTAGCCTTCATCCAACTGAGAAGGTTCGAGAATTTTATGAATCGCTGAACTTACTGTGCCGTTTTACCCGGACTACTGAGGAAACAGCCCGATTGAGGCGACTTTATAATCCCCCCTGGAAACCCTGGTTGACCTATGTGGTGGTATCTAATATCTTACTTTTCGTTTATTTGATTATTCCACTCCTTTTGAATTGGTCACAGATTTGGGCAGCTATTTATTATGCTAGTGGCAATATGTTATTATCCGCTAGAAATTACAGAATCCTGCTACCTTTGTTTCTGGATAAAGAATATAAAACAAAACTGCGATTTAGTCCCTTACACACATGGATTGACATTGCTTTCAAGGTAATAATTCTAATTCTTGTTATACTTCTTTTCTGGAATAACTTGAAATAAGGTTGCGCGGGACTAAAGCCACCGCGCTAAGAGAGCCTGTGTTCTTAACTTGCTCTTTCAGCCCGGTGATTTATTGCCGGGCCAAGTATCTTTGAGAAATAACCTACAAAACAGGCACAAAAAAAGTCTGGCACTCTGACCAGACTTCATCTTACAAACTTATTTTTTTTATTAACTAGGAGGCCATACCTACGGTTTGGGGCAAAGGGCGGGTGTATTGCTCGATAGCCGAGTATGTGGGCATATCCAGGCCGGGAATTTCCCACAGAACTTGCCAGCCGACCCGTTTGGCCCAGGTTTGCAGGGTGGGGTTTGAAGCTGCGGAAAGCACCACCGAAATATCCAATTTGCGAGCGTAGTGTTCTAACATCTCAACTTTTTCGCAGCTATCCAGAATATTGGAAAGCTCACCTGGCGACCAGATTAACACGCTACTATCCTGGCTCTTTTCGACTTCAACCACCAGCGCGTTCAAAAAGTAGTAAAAGTTGGAATATTTAGAAGTATCTAAAATGGCTTGCATCGCGGCCTTTCATTTCTAAAAACCTTAAAGCCTCAAAAACTTTTACCAGCATTTCCGGCAAAATTGCTTTCTACGGCTTAACTTAATTGTACACCTGTTACTGCCAAATAAAATGACGTTTGTGTGAATTTTGGTTGGCTATCGGTCAAACCTAACCCCCTAGCCCCACCCTGAAGCGGAAGGGGAAACAAAACTTCTTTATTCTGACTCCTGACTCCTGACTCCTGACTCCTTTTCATCATTTTACCTTCCGGGATTAGCCGAAACGGGCGGAGCATATTGCTGTAACTTATGCCCTAACTCATAGGGGGTAGCCTTTTTGTCAATAAACTCGGCAGCCCCCAACGCCAGAACCGCGTCCCGGCTTTGTTGCCCCAGACTGTTATCGGCAATCATCACAATCGGGATGTGGACGGTACTTAAGTCGCGTTTGAGGCTGTGTAACACCTGTAACCCATCCATCCCCGGCATACTCAGGTCGAGCAATATCAGGTCGGGCAGACAGGTGCGGGCCAACTCCAGGGCGCGAATACCATTATCCGCCATAAAGGTAGCGTAGCCTATTTCGCGCAAGCCTTTTTCCAGGCGGCGGCGGGTATCGGGGTCATCATCAGCTACTAGCACCCGACTGCGCCGAATGGTTTTCTCGCCCTCACCAAACTCGCTCAAAGTAGCATAAACGGCGGCGGTTGGTTCTTGTTCTGTGGTTTTGGGTAATAGAAGCTGATTAACTTTAAGTATCAACTCCTTCTCGTAGACAGGCTTGGTAAAGTAAGCCCGCGCCCCCAGCCGATAAGCTTCCTGTTCCTCCGGCATAATCGAGACCATCACTACCGGGATTTCGGCGGTTTGAGGGTCAGATTTAAGATTTCGCAACACATCCAGGCCGCTAATACTGGGCAAAAGCACATCCAGCATTATCAGGTCGGGCTTTTCCTGCAAGGCCCGCCGTAGAGCATCCTCGCCATTCCCAGCAATACTGACATAATAACCCTCACGCTCAAGGTGCAGACGCAAAAGCTCGGCGATATTCCGCTCGTCATCCACCACCAGCACTTTGCGACCCAAGCGGGCTTCCCCACCCGGATTATTCTGGACAAATTGGTCAAGCGGATAGACCGGGCTGGCAACATCCGCCACTGGCAGGGTAAAACTAAAGCTGGAGCCGTTCCCAAGCTCGCTTTCAACCTCTATTATCCCGCCACTTAGCTCTACCAGCGAACGGGTTATTACCAACCCCAGCCCCGTGCCATTAATCGAGCGCACCAACGGATTGCTGCTACGGAAGAACTTGGTAAAGAGATTAGCCTGTTCATCTTTGCTCATACCCAGGCCGCTATCCTGTACCGAAAGCTTGAGGAATTGGTTGTCAGGGGTTAAGCCCGCCTGAATTGAGATTTTCCCACCTTCAGGGGTATACTTAATCGCGTTGGAGATAAGATTGGTAAGTATCTGGGTAACACGCTCGTGGTCAGCCCAGGCGGGTGGCAGGTTTATATCTACGCTGGTGGAGACCGCCAGATTCTTGTTTTTAGAAGAAATCTGGAAAGTTTCAACCAGACCACTGACAATTTGCCACAGGTTTAATAGGGTCGGCTCAAGTTTGATTTTACCCGCCTCGATGCGCGATACATCCAGCAAGTCATTAACCAGATTAACCAATCTATCGGTGCTAGATTTGGCAATGCTCAGGAAGCGGGTTTGCATTTCGTTGAGCGGCCCGGTGTCCCCGTCCAGCACCAAATCGAGATAGCCCTTGATAGAAGTCAGGGGAGTTCGTAGCTCATGACTGACCAGCGAGATAAATTCGGTTTTCATGCGGTCAACTTTGGCTTCTTCGGTCACATCGCGCTGCACTCTGGTAATGCCAATTACATTTCCTTCGTCATCATAAATCGGGCTAATGCTGACGCTCAATACCCGATCATCCACAAAAGCTTCGATGGGGCGCACTTCCTGACCATCTTTCAAGCGGGCAATAACCTCTTGCGCCTGAGCCGATTTTACCAGCCCAAATTCATCTACATTCCGGTTTACTAAGGGTTCATCCGCAGGTATATTCAGATTGCGGCGGGCGGCTTTATTTACTAGCAAGGCGCAGTTGTCGTTGTCGGCTATAATTATTCCTTCGTTGACGTTAGCCAGCACCGACTCCAGGCGGTTGCGCTCGGCTCGCAGATTATAATCCAGGATGGTACGACTGGCAGCTAAGGAAAGCTGGTTTGTCAGGGTTTGTAGCAGTTTTAATTCTTCCTGCATCCATTTGCGGGGTTTGTAATCCCCGGCAACTAGCACACAAAAAACTTCGCCTGTGATTGGGGAAATCATTGGAAAGAAAACGATGCTCTGGAAACCAGTAATTCTCAGGGGTGGTCGATTCTGAAATTCGGGCTGGCTAAAATCTTCAATTATCACGGGAGTTTTTGAGTCATAAACGTTAAACCCATAGGAAAATTCATCCCTCCGCCCAACCTGTTGCCGCCAGCCTTTCTCAAAATCCGGGTCAGAAGCCGCCAATCCCCGCCATATATTGGCATTATCAAAAGCTATGGCTACTGCCAGAGGTAGGGAAAATAAATCACAGGTGTGTTTCAGGGCCACCCGATGGATTTCCTCAATATTATTAGAGGTAATAGCAGCCTGACTTATATCGTAGAGGGCCGCTAATTCGGCGGTGCGGTTCTCCAGCTCAATATTTTGTTTGAACAATAAATCCCGGCTAAAAGCTAATTCGGCGGTACGCTCGGCTACTTTATCAGCTAGTTGTTGTTGGGCGGTAATTTGCTGCCCTACTAAAACCCGTATGTCATTCGCAATTAGCTCGGCTTCATAGGGTAAAAATTTGACTAGCTTGCTTTTGGGCGGTAAGGGTTCGCCTTTACGGCCAATTTCAAATAGTGCCAACAGACTCTGAAGAGATTTACTAAGCAGAGTGGCGATAAAAAAGCCCATTACAAAGGAGGTCAGGGTAGTGAGAAAATAATCAAGCCAGTTCTCATTTATCAAAAGGGCTAAAACCAGCCGTAACAAAGCCAGAACAAGGAAAAATATAAGTACGTAGGCCCTCACGGTAAGACGCTTTAACATCCGATAAGCTTCCAAACCAACCAATAAATATTGGTTCAACTAATGTTTGCTTGACAACCCCAAAGGCTCGGTATAAAACCCCACCTGCTTTTAGTTGAACTTAGCTTACAGGAACGACATTACGGTTTCCATTAACCCCTTGTTAAACGGCTGTTAATAAAGGCTCGAAAATGTTGAGTTTTTTTAATGTATTAGTTGGGCTTCCAGAAGTTTTACGCTGGCGTAGAGGGCATCAATGGTGGGGGTGGGCGTGTTGGTGAGGCGGCCTAGTTCCGAGACTGCCCCTACTATGGCATCTATTTCGGTGGGGCGGCGGGCTTCTATATCCTGTAACATTGAGGTTTTATGTGCGCCAATTTTCTCTGCCCCGTTAATACGTTGTTCCAGGGTTACCCCAAAATCTATCCCTAGCTTCTCGGCGATAGTTTGGGCTTCGCTCATCATCTGGCGGGCCAATTCGCGGGTGAGGGGATATTGACATATTTCTATCAGGGTGGCGCGGGTAAGGGCACTTATCGGGTTAAAGGCCAGATTGCCCCAGAGCTTTACCCATATCTCGCCCCGAATCCGGGGACGGATGGGGGCTTTTAACCCGGCTTGATTCAGGGTTTGGGCCAGAAGTTGGATACGCTCAGTTTTCTCACCGTCTAGTTCCCCGATAGAAAACCTGTCGCCTTCGAGGTGGCGCACTATACCGGGGGCTTCCAGTTCCGCCGCCGGATAGACCACACAGCCGATAACCCGGTTAACCTCAATATTTTCTTCCACTACGCCGCCGGGGTCAACCATTTCCAACCGTTTGCCCTCGTATTCGCCGCCGTGCTTGCGGAAATACCACCAAGGCAGACCGTTTTGGGCTGTTACAACCATTGTATCGGGGCTATAGAGGTTTTTCAGGGAAGGGGCTAGAGCGGGGACGCTGTGGGTTTTCAGGGTCAGGATTACCACATCCTGCGGCCCAGCTTCGCTAAGGTTGGCGGTGGCAAGGGTATTTCGGGCAATATGCTCCGTACCGTCCGCCATTATAAGTTTCAGCCCGTTCTGTTGGATGGCTTCCAGGTTTGGCCCTCGCGCAATCAGGGTTACTTCTTCCCCCGCCAGTGCCAGCTTTGCCCCTAAATAACCGCCAATCGCCCCCGCTCCCACAATACAGATTTTCATCCTGATAAAACCTCTTTATAGAAGATTGTTGAAACCTAACCCCCTAGCCCCCTTCCCTAGTGCATTTCCACAGAACATGTTGTGCAAGAGAGGGTTTTACACCCTCTCCCATTCGGTGGGAGAGGGCGGGGTGAGGGTTCGCTTTAACTAACCTTTGAGTGGGGAGTCAGGCTAAGAAACCCCCTCATCCTAGCCTTCTCCCCAGGGAGAAGGGATAATTCCGCCCCCTTTGCACAACACCTGCTGTGGTAATGCACTAGCAAGGAAAGGTGAATAAGAGTTCTTGATCATCCTTAATCCTTCATCCTTCCCCATTTACCGGGAAGTCAGATACAAAACTATCACCAACAGCAGGAAAAACAATCCCCCCGCCGCGATACTTAAATATTGAATCAGGTTATTTTGGGCGTTGCGATAAAAAACCGGATTATCATCTGCGCCAGAATAAAAATAGGCCGGATTAATCCAGGGTGGGGTTTCGGGTAGCGGCACGCTCCCTGGTTGTGGCATGTTGTGGCTGCGCCCAAATCTAAGTTGCTCAAGGTCGCGTTGAATATTGCCATAATCGGGGTCAAGCTCGAAAATAGTTTCGGCCAGTTGCAGCTTTTCTTCGGGGTCGGTACTAGCCTGTACCGTGACATAAGCCCGGCCTAACTCCTCAAGCTGATGGGCGGCGGCATTATTCGGCTCAAGTTGCAGGGCCAGAATTGCCGCTTCATGCGAGCGCAAATATTGTTGATTAGTCGCCAGCCGATAACTTACCATCAGCAGATATTTAGCCGATTGTTGGGCGGCGGCAGGATTCTCGGCGAAAAATAACCCAGCCTCCTTCGACTGCAAAACCTCGAAAAAGTTGTCAAAATCAGCCAGTCGCAATTGGTCAAAAATAAAACGGGCAAATAGTTCGGTCAGATAAGCTGAAACATGATTAAAACGTAAACCGCCCCGCTCCACCGAATGATTTCGCAGCTCCAACCAGAGTGACAACAACGCTAGAATCGCCCGGTCAAAAGCCCCTGCCGCTTGCCAACGCTGGATTTCACTCCACTTTTCAGGCCAAAATTGGGCCAGTTCCGGGAAAATCAGACCAGAGGGCTTATCGAAAATAACCGGGGGCGGTACTTCGCTATAAATTAACAACACTTCACCGCGCATTAGCCCGCCTTCCCCTAGCGGTGAACTGGGCGGCAACAACTGGCGATTCTTCTTGCGTTGCAGGTGATAGCGTAGCGGGCGACGCTGGTTGTCGCTAACGGGCAAGCCAATACTCTGAATCAGGTCGCCCAAAACCTGTGCGGCGGTAAAGGTCGCCGGAATATCCAAAACGTTATTGGTTTTTTCCTCAATATCCCGGATTATTAGCGTGATAGAATTTGTCATTTAAGGTAAAATATAGAACATAGAATTAAGGAGTCAGGAGTCAGAATAAATCTAAAATTTCGGGTATTTTTTGTAGGAGCAGGCTCTGTCCTGCGATGGCTCTCGGTTGACGGAGCAACCTCCTACAATTATTCCCCTAACATTTGGTTTATCCTTGTTAATAATTTCCGATAACTGACAACCGACGACTGACAACCAGAAGCAACAGGGACAATTTTAATCGTATAGGCCAGCAAACGCAAACTTCAGGAGCTACTATGTCTGACGAAGGCCGGGAGCTAATTTCCCGCCCACCCCGTATCCAACCACCCGACCTGAAAGGTAGCATCACTATCCCTGACCCGCCTGACCCACGTTTCAAGGGGGGCATTTTGGGCTGGACTTTGATTATTTTACCCCTGATAATAATTATCGGCTCGGTGGCGGCAAGTGTGGCAGTGGCTTTGTTGGGTAGTGGTAACGCCCTGTTTTTGTTGGCCCTAATGGTTGGGATGATAGGGGCTTTTGTCACGGGCATATTTACCACCGTTGAGAAAATCAATTCCGACAAACAGGCCAGCCGCGAATACCTGGAATTACTTAACCGCCGTGAGGCCACCCTCCAGAAACATACCCGTTTGCATCGCGAAAGTCAGGAATATCTTTACCCCTCGTTGGAAGAAGCTTTACATTGGGTGAAGGGCCGCGACCCCCGCTTGTGGGAACGCCGCCCCGGAGACCCCGATTTCCTGACGTTGAGGTTGGGGCTGGGTTCTATTTCTAACTCGATGCAAATCTCTACCCCTAATTCTGACCACAAAGTGCCGAATCTGGATAAAGCTCTGGGCCTGGTTGAAACCTATCGCGAGATTAAGAACGTCCCTAACTTTACCGAACTGGAAAAAATTGCCTTTCTGGGGATTTGTGGGCCTACGCCCCAGGCGGTGGGGGTCACACGCGCCCTGTTGAGCCATCTGGTGGTGCATCATTCGCCCACCGAAGTCCAGATTATGCTGGTCTATCCCCCCGCCCGCGAGGCCGAATGGGAATGGTTGGGCTGGTTGCCCCATTGTCGGGTGGAGACCAAAAGTGGGCGGGATTTTGTGCTGCTGGCCTCTCAGGCTGACCGTTGCGAACAGTTAATGGAATATTTGATGGAGCAAATTCGGGAGCGCACTCGCCTCCGTGATCAGGAGGGCTTTCGGCCTAGTGGTCAGGAGAAAAAGGGTTACATGTTCCCGAATTTAGTGCTGGTGGTGGACGATTTTGAACTGGTACAAGACCAGGCGGCGATTAAACGGCTCTTTGAACAGGCCGGGTCGCTGGGTATTTATCTCATCAGCGTCAGTCAAACTCTGACCCAGATTCCAGGTCAGTGCCGCGCCCGCGCTGAGATTATGACGCGCCCCGGTGGTTTCTTGTTACGCTACTCGATAGCCGGACAAAAAACAGCCCCGGTAAAGGTTGAGCCCGACCTGCCCCGCCGCGATTTCTGTCTGCAATTAGCTCTGGAGATGTCACCCTTCAAGCTCAAAGTGCCCCTAACCAAAGGCGAGTTTGCCGCCAGCGTGCGGTTGCTGGATATGGTGGGGGCGGATACCGCAAGTAGTCACCTCTTTGACCCGCTTGTCTGGTGGCAGCGTTCCAGCATGGCCCAACTGAGTGTCCCGGTGGGGCGGCTGTTTGGCGGGCAAGAGCTAAAGCTGGATTTTTCGGATAAGGCGCATGGGCCGCATGGCCTGATTGCCGGAACGACGGGCAGTGGCAAAAGTGAGCTGTTGCTGACGATGGTGGCTTCGCTGGCTCTGAATAATAGCCCCGACCAGGTGAAATTTGTGCTGGGCGATTTCAAGGGTGGCACTAGCTTTATTTCGTTTGAGAAACTGCCGCATGTGGTTGGCATGATTTCCAACGAGAATTTTGCGCTGGTGGAACGGGCTATCAAGTCGCTGGTGGCTGAGAAAAGCCGCCGGGAACGCTTGCTCAACGCCGAAGGGGTGAAGCATATCCGCGAATACCAGAAGAAAAAGCCCACGCCCAAAGAGCCCTTGCCCTACCTGTTTGTGATTATTGACGAGTTCGCCGAAATGCGTGAGGCCGTTCCCGACCTGATTGATAATCTTGAGACGATTGCCCGCACCGGGCGCACGTTAGGGATTCATCTGGTGCTGGCGGCGCAACGTCCTGCCGGAGTGGTCACGCCCCAACTTAACTCTAACACCAAGTTCCGCATCTGTTTGCGAGTAGAGACGGGCGAGGATAGCTCGGAGCTTCTGGGGCGCAAGGATGCCGCCAATATCCCTTCCAGCGCGCCGGGGCGGGCTTATTTCCGGGTCGGTAGCGACGTTTACGAGCAGTTTCAGGTGGCGCGGGTGGCGGAGGATTTTTTAGTACCGGGTGAAAACTCCGAGCAATCCTCCGAACAGCCTGCCGAGCAGCCCGCTGAAATTCTGGTTATCGAAAATTCCTGGGGTGGTTATCCCCTCGTGCCGCGCTTCCTGAAAAAGAAAAGTAGCGAGGATGAGGATAATCAAGTTCCCAAAGATTATGACATTATCACTCAGCAATGTATTCAGGCTGCCCGCCGAACTGTTTTGCGTGATACTCACCGCCCCTGGCTGGACACCCTCAAGCCTTTTTATCATGTGCCGGAACTATTGGCGCGGCTGGAAACTTTTAACCCGATTACCCGCCGCTGGCCTGAAACACCGCCACTTGGACAGGGAGTTGCCCCCGCCGGAATTATGGATAATGTGCTGGAGCAGAAACAGCCCGTCTGGTGTGTGGATTTGGCGCGGCATGGTAATTACTGTGTATCGGGGCGGACGGGCAGTGGGCGCACTACCTTCCTGCGTTCGATGCTAACCGGGCTGTCGTTAACCCACCGCCCCGACCTGTTGCGTTATTACATTATTGACCTGAGCAATAACCTGGGCAGTTTTGCGGGATTGCCCCATACCCAGGCTTATCTCTCAATGTCCCAATCTGGCGAGATTAAAAATATGCTAACGGCTCTGGTAAACGAGTTCCGCAATCGGCAGGATTTGTTTAACCAGAATAGTGCGCCCGACATTACGGCCTATCGTCGCAAGCAGGGGCAGCTCATCCCTGATATTGTGGTGGTGGTCAACAATTTTTCCTCGATTCGCAATAATCCGCCCTTTGATACCGAATTGCTCAAGACGCTGGTGCGTGATGGTAAGGCGCGGGGTATTCATGTGGTTATTACCCTTGACCGCAGCGATGAATACGAATTCGGGCGGTTGCGCGAACAGTTTTTCCATATTGTGTTACAACAAGCTCGTGAGTTCGTGCCGTTTAATGTGCCAGTGGCGATGCTGGGGGCCTGGGCTAATACGCCAGGGCGGGGTTTTGTGCGCGACGAAGAACCCAACCGTCCACCTCTGGAACTACAGGTGGCCTTCCCCCTGCCGATTGCCCCCGCCGAGCTTGTAACAGGGCTGGACGATTTGGTTAACCAGATGCGTCAGGCTGCCCGCTCCGCCCCAAATCCTCAGAATCAAGCCCGACCTGTGGCCCCGGTTGTGCATACGCTGCCCGTAGTTGCCACCCCGAAAATCGCCAAAATCGAGGAAATCAAGGAGGCCGAACCCGAAATTGACTGGGAGGCCGAAGCCGCCCGGATTATGCAGGAACGCCTCGCCGCCCTCCAAGCGGGCCAACATCTGGATGAGGCTATCTCTCAGATTCTGGATGTCAAGGAGGAAGATTTGAAGAAAACGCGGTGAAGGGGTTGTCAGTTGTCGGTCGTCGGTTGTCGGAAAAAAATCGAAGGCCGAAATTGGTTTATCTAAGTTTGATTGACTAAGGCATATCGAACCATACCACGAGGCGCACATTTTTCTCACCCCATTCTATACTTAGTCTTTCCATCAAATCAAATAAAAGCTGCCAATCACCACCCAGGAATTTGCCTCTATTCTGTTTCTCCAATTTATAAAGAATATTGTCTTTTTCCACCCATAGCCCATTTTTAAGCTTTTCCCAATCATATTCGGAGAAAACTTTGGCATCTTCAAAATTCAAGGAAAATTCGTCAAGAAATTCATCAATTAATACTAATTCATTATTTTCATCTTGCAAATACCTATCAACCCCGCGCCATTTTTTGCCAGTTTCTTCCCAATTAATATTTTTTATTTCTTCCCAGATTATCCAGGAATGGGCATGATAGGATAAATTTGTTGGGTCTTCCAAAACCTCTCGTGAGATAATTTCCGGCAATCCCCGCCAATTGGCAATCGGTTCAAACCCTCCCCGATTCCTGACTCCAAATAAACCCCCGAACATTTCATAGTATGACTTTCGCTTTGGAACTCGCCAAATGGTTAGATGGCTACAAATTGAGCCTAAAAATTGGCCTCAAGCGAAAGTCCTACATAGTTATGTAACCACAACCCTTTAATGTTAATTATCCCATCCCATCCGCCTATTTTTTTGGAATGTTTTCGGCGCGAGACTTTTTCATACTTACCATTATTAATTTCAACCCAACCGTAGATGTCACAACTCATAAGTTTCCCTACAAATTATAAACTCTTAATAAATTCGTCAGCGGTAACGCCAGCTTGCTTTAAAATATCGTGGAGAGTACCACTTTTTAGCTCTTTATGATTTGGAATTACACAAATCTTTTTGCCATCGGGGGCGGTTTTTATCAAGACGATATGACTACCACGCTGCCGAGAACGGCTAAATCCCAACTTCTCTAATGCCCGAACAGCTTCCGATCCCGATACTTTGGGGAGTTTAGGCATAACTGGCCTGAAAAGTGGTTATTAGCGGTTGACTGTCTGCTGCGGGAAGAAACTCTTGTAAAGAATCTTCTGATAATTCTTCAAGGTAAAGTTCGGTGGCTTCTTTTAAGTTCGCCAGAGCCGAATCAATAGTATCGCCCTGACTGACTGTGCCTAACTCCGGGCAACGGGCGATATACATATCCTCCTCCTTGATTAGGACTGCGGTAAAAGTTCGTATCTGGCTCATATTCTACTCCTGAATTTTACTTCTTAATTCCTATAGTCTACAGGAGATAATTATAACCTAAAAAGATTGTAAAGGTGAATACAAAACCCACCCCTACAACTTTTTAACCTTTAGGCAACCTTATATTATCCGCGCCCCTTTCTCCAGGTTGCAACGCTGTCCTTATTAAGGATTTTTGTATGCCCTGATATGAAAACTTTGTCAATAGTTTAACAAACTCTTTCTGGTTAACTTTTTCCTACCTGTGGTTTAGAATTATGTTAAAATTAGGCCACGAGCCTACCAACCTTCCCATTTTTAGCGAAAAACTGCCGAGGAGAATCTGTTTAATGAAGGTACTGCACAAACTTGCCGGACAGGCCCCCCAATTACTACTATTCCGTGACGTTTTTGAAGACGAAATTGGGCAGGTTTACTTGAAGCTGTTGCGCTCCTTCCGCCCGCCTGACATCGAGCCAGACGAAATTGGTCAGGCTTATGCTAAGTTGTTTGAGTTGTTAGCGGGAGCGGCTGAATTTTACGAAGGCGAAATGGTGGGCGATGTTTTGCAGAACCATTTGCTGGATCGTATCCTGGCCTCAAATAACCCCTTCTCACGCAAGGCGGGTCTACCGATAGGGCCAACCACCCTGGCGGCAGCCCAACGCGACCTTACTATTCTTTACAAATTTTTCGTGGTGAATTCAACCACGTTAGCTGAAATCGCCCGAAATTCGCTGGATGAGCCCAATCTTCCAGCCTGGGACCATTTTGACCCATCCTCGGCCCACCCTACCCCCAGCGATAGTTACCTCCTGACCTTTAAACGAAGACTGGCTACCACCACCAACTGGCCGCTTTTGGTAGATGAACTGGCGGATTATTATGCTCAGGTCGGCGTGGATGAATTGGCCCGGAATATGGCCTTTCGCTGGCAACGGGCTACCGCCGGATTTGAGCCCATCGCTGAGGTTGACCCCATTCGGCTGGAAGATTTGGTTGGCTATGAACTTGAGCGAGGTTTGATTGTCCAGAATACCGAGCAATTTTTGGCAGGACTTCCGGCTAATAATGTTTTGTTATATGGGGCGCGGGGTACTGGTAAAAGCTCGACGGTCAAGGGGTTGCTCAATCGCTACGGGGAGAAGGGTTTGCGGCTAATTGAGGTTCATAAGGATTGGTTGGGCGATTATCCCCTGATTGTCCGGCAGGTTCGGGGGCGGCGCGAGAAATTTATCCTGTTTGTGGACGATTTTTCGTTTGAGGAAGACGAGATTGTCTATAAAGACCTCAAGGCTTTGCTGGAAGGTAGTATTGAGGCCCGCCCTAACAACTTGCTAATCTATGCCACTTCCAACCGTCGCCATCTTATCAAGGAGCAGTTTAGCGATAATCCCCACGCGGGTGACCAGGGGGAAATTGCGGCCTGGGATACGGTTGAAGAAAAACTCTCGCTCAGTGACCGCTTTGGCTTGTTGATTACCTTTGTCTCGCCCAACCAACGCCAATATCTGGATATTGTTTACGCTCTGGCAGACCGGGCTAATATCCAGATGGAGCGCGAACTGCTCAAACGCCAAGCCCTCCAGTGGGAATTGAGCCATAGCGGGCGGAGTGGGCGGGTGGCCCGTCAGTTTGTAGACCAACTTTCGGGGCAACTTTCCCTCGCTGGAAGGATGAAGGAGAAGTCAGGAGTCAGGAGTCAGGAGTCATAATAAAGAAAGGAATTTCGTAGGGGTAGGTCCCCGTGCCTACCCTTTTTATATTCACAAGGATGGACAGGATAAACAGGATAGAACAATTGTAGGAGGATGCTCCGCCATCCGATGAATATCGCAGGACAGAGCCTGCTCCTACGGACTTCGTTACTCGTTACTTTTAACCGACAACTGCCCACCGACCACCGATTTACTGCCCACCGAACTCGGTAGCCCAATACCATTTGTAGGTTGAAAGGGCGTTATAGGCCCGACTAATACCGATGGTATGGAAATTCTCCTGTAGCATATTCTCGTTGTGGGCGGGGGAAGCTTGCCAACCCAGCATCGCCCCTGAAGCTACTTTGTAGCCCGCCGCCAGATTCTCACCCTTCCAAACATTCGCGGTATAGCCAAAAGCTGCCAACCGGGTAAACGGGTCACGCCCTAGCGAGTCGGTATGACCAAAATAATTCTTGTCAGCCATATCCTGGCTCATCCAGTGGGCGGCGTTAGTCAGGGTTGAGTTCAGGGCAAGGGTCGGTTTGCCGTTAGCCTGCCGATACTGGTTTATCAGGCTGAAAAAGGCGATTTCTTCGGGATCCAGCCCATAAAGGCTGGTCGCGCCATCGCCAATCGAGGTTGTTGGAATAGTGTTGTATCGCCAGGAGTAATAGTGCAGCCCGATATTGCCCATCTCCACCTGCCATTCGGGGCTATTCTGAGGGTCATAGGTGAGGGTGCGCCGCTCGAATAGTTGCACCAGAATTTCCCGCTCTACCCCCGCCACTTTGAAATTGGCCCAAAAAGGCTCGGTCAGGGGCAATCCCAGGGCATATTGCCAGCTTACTCCGCGCTTTGCCAGATTATTCATCCAATTTTCAAATATGTCAGGAATATTATGCCCTAGTTTGTTTTCGTAGAAGGCATAACTGACCTTCTGGGAATAGGTTTCGGTTGTTCCAATCTGCCCGTCGCGGCTGAGGGTCTGTACTACATATCCCATCATAGGGGAATTGCGGCGGTCATTGTTTAGCGAGGCTAAGGGGTTGAAGGTGGCGTAGGTCGGCCCGGTGGGGCTGTCCAGGTCGCCCGCTACCGGGAAGTTGGTAGGGCGGCGTTTCTCAAATTCGTTATCGCCAACCTGTACCTGACCCAGCACCATCTCTCGGCAGAGTAACCCGTTAGTCACAAACCAGTTATCGTTAGGGTTAGCATTGGGGTTGGTGATTTCCATGCGGCTTTTGTCGAAATATTGCACCAGTCGTTTGTTACCGGGTGCGTCCCGATAGGGTTCATAAATCGAATAACGCGGGGCGGGGCCCCACACCCAGCTTGCCCGAACTGTGCCACTGGCTACAGGCAAATCGGTGGTAGTCCAGATTCTACCAAAGGCGAAATCGGCAAAAAGGCTTGCGCCAACCGGGTTAAAAGTGGTGCTAGAAAAGATGGTAGTACCTAGGAAGAAAAGCAAAAGGATTGGCAATAACTTAACAGCATTCAGGCTAAGACTTTTCATTTTTTAAACCTTTGTTGTTAAACCAAACATACAACCGCTTGCTTAATTAAACGAACGTTTTGAACTCAGGTTGCGCTTAATTGTAACATTATTATATAACATTAGGTTTGTATTTTGGGTATATATCACACCCTCTTTTTATATCAAAGATCGAATATCTAAAATCGAAAATCATGGGGGTATAAAATGGTAGGGAAAAGGACAATTTCGTAGGGGCGACCTGTTGGCCGCCCGGTATTGGCAATTTCGTAGGGATGTACCTCCATCTCTATCAGCTTATAAGTTTTCTGATTTTGGATTTCCATTGACCACAATTAAGGAAGTCCTAATGAAACTTTTGGGCTGAATTGCCGTATACTATAGCGAGAAGTAGGAAAAAGCTTATCTCAATAATAATTTTGCGGTATAATGGGTTCGCTTTAGTAGTGTAGAGCGAGGAGAATAGAAAAATGTGGAACAATCAAAATAATCGCGGCGGGGGCAATCAAAACCAACCCATGTGGCGCGGACAACCCGTCGCTTACAATCAGATGACTGCCGTTGAGAGCAATAGCTTGATTCAGAAGGTAATGTGGTTCACCTCCTTCTCGATTTTGGCGGCGGCGGCAGGGGTTTATGCCGGGGTTAACATCCTCAAACATGACGAGTATCGCTTTGGTGGCGGTAGCTCAATTCTGTGGTTTATCCTTGAAATTGGCTTGATGATTGGGGCTTATGCCTTGCGCGACAGGCCCGGTATCAACTTTGTGATGCTATATGGCTTCACCTTTGTCACGGGCATCACGATTGCCCCATTGATGAAGATTTTGGTGGTTAGTGGCAACTCCGGGATTATCTTGCAAGCTCTAATGATAACCGGGGCATTAACCTTTGGGCTGGGCTTCTATGCCTGGACTACCAAGAAAGATTTTAGCGGCTGGGCTCCTTATCTGTTTGTGGCAGTGCTGGGCTTACTTATTGTTATGGTCTTGAATATCTTCCTGCATAGCACGTTTTTATATAGCGTGATTATGTATGCCGGGGTATTGATTTTCAGTTTCTATCTGATTTTCGACATTCAACGGGCTAAGAAGGTTCAAAACACTGTTGGTAATGCTATCGCTATCACTATCGGGGTCTATCTGGATATTTTGAACATCTTCCTGTTCGTTATTCAGATTTTGATGTCCTTCCAGAGCAGAGACTAAACGGTTTTCGGTAGTCAGTTGTCGGTTGTGGGATGAAAATCCAAAATTGGAATTTGGGTCAAGAGGCGTAGGAAACTACGTCTCTTTTGATTTTAAATACATTGGATTATAGAACTAAAGGAATAACTGTAGGACAAGGTTTACCTGTCCCGCCTGTACTCAGGGGATAACCTTACCGGGTGGGTTGGAAACCCACCCCTACCAACAGAACTTGTTATTAGTTCCGAAAGGCGGGGAGGCCATATTCGACGGTTTGGCTGAAGGCTTCGCGGAGGCGGGCTTCGTACTCGCTTTCGTCCTTGAAGCTCCACCAGAAGTCGGGTTTGGCATTAGGCAGAATAGCACTCAGGCGCGCCTCAAAGCCGCCACTTGCCCCAAAGAGTGGTCTTTCACCGGGATTCTGCACCAAATTAATTGTAAAACGGCGGGGTGGCGGGGTAAGCATTACCGAGGTGGAAATTTGAACATCTACAAATTGAGTTAAGCTGCCGGGATTAGACTTGCGGAATACAAATGACAAACCCTCTGGCCCTGGTTGGCTGACTTCCTGAGTATAGCTAAAACCATGTGGGTCGAGAAACTCAGTGCCAACTCTTACCGCTACGTCCCGATAAAAGCTGCCCCATTCTTCCTGCCGCAATAACCCTAAACCTTCGTCCAGAAAAAGCAATAGCCCTTTTACCCCCGTCGTTGACCAGTAATAAATTTCCCACTCTCCCTCATTATTGATATGGGCGGGAGGGTACTCGGTGGCTTCGGTGAGCGCGGTACGGGCATCAGGCTGCCATTGGCGGGCGGTGGCTAGTCCGGCGCGATAGGCGGCGGTAGCGTCTGCCCAACTATCGGCATCATCCAGCTCAGGTTCTTTGTCGCTAAATCCAAAAAATCCCATATTTTTAGCTAACCCGCCGTAAGCCTCTACCTTTAGGTATGTGGGTATAAGGCGATCTTGTTTAGGCTACACCTTTAACTTTTGCCTAAAGATACAGTATAATTGTTCTTATGAGAAAAGCTTTTATCTACAGAATATTCCCCAATAAACGCGCCCTTCACCAGTTGGAAGCGGCTCTTGAAGAATGTCGGTGGCTTTACAACGATACTTTGGCCTTTCGTAAAAAGGTTTGGGAAGATGAAACCCGCACCGCCTCTTACTACGAAACCAAGAGGCGTATTCCGGTACTCAAACTTTCCCGCCCTGCCCTTTCCACCGTCCACAGTCAGGTACTTCAAAATGTCACCGAGCGGGTAGATTTGGCTTTCAAAGCTTATTTTCGCCGTGTCAAAGCTGGTGAAAAAGAAGTTGGCTACCCCCGGTTCAAAGGCTACGGACGATATGATAGCCTTACTTTTACCCAAAGCGGTTTTAAGCTGAATGACAACCGCCTTGAAGTTTCCAAAATAGGCAATATCAAGTTGGTATTGCACCGCCCGCTAGAAGGGGTGATTAAAACCCTCACTATAAGGCGGAGTGCTACCGCTAAATGGTATGCCTGTTTTTCGGTTGAAGTTGAACCTAAACACTTGCCAGAACTCGAAAATGAGGTTGGAATTGACGTTGGCCTTACAACCTTTGCTACCCTCAGTGATGGTACTGAGATTGAGAACCCCCGCTTTTTTCGTAAGGAAGAAAAGACACTGGCTAAGGTTCAACGCAAATTCTCTAAAGAAGTTAAAGGAACGCCAGAGCGCAAATTCCGGCGCAAGGCTGTAGCCAGAACTCATGAACGGATTGGGTTCAAGCGTTCTAACTTTTCTCACCAGCACAGCCGCAAGGTTGTCAATAACTATGGTAGTATTTTCGTGGAAGATTTGCGCCTTAACCGTATGATTCACAACCACTTGCTTGCCAAAAGTATCAGCGATGCGGCGTGGTCTAGTTTCTTTGATCTGATGCGCTGCAAAGCGGCAGAAGCTGGCAGAATTTTTATCAAGGTTAACCCGGCCTACACGAGTCAGGATTGTAGCAGTTGTGGGCATCGGCAAAAGATGCCCCTGTCTGAACGGATATTCAATTGTCCGAGTTGCAATCTGCATATTTCTCGTGACCTAAATGCCGCCTTAAATATCAAAGCTCTGGGATTACAGAGCGTGGGTTCGCCCCTGGATGCCCCGCCGTTTACGGCTGGGGAGTAATCACTCAAATAACTCGGCGTAAAAGCCCCGAATATAATCCGGCAACAAAGCAGGCCGCCCCATCACGCCACTGGCTAGTCCGGCGTATTGCTCCCAATCTATCACCGTGCCGTTTGGCTCAAACATACCCTTAAAGCCTGTGCTAGGGTCGCCGTGTTCGTAGACGTAGGCCAATTCCTGGGCTCGGTGAAAACGGGAGTCGGTTTCTTCTGAGAGTTTTTTTACCATCGCCGAGAAGGTATTCCGCACCGCCGGGTCTTCACGGCGTTCCTGCCACCAGGCGTGGGCCAGTTCGTGGATGGCGGCTTCTTCCTGGGCGGTTTCCAGTTCCACCAGCTTTTTGTCGGGCCACCATAGACCACCGCCTCTGGTGCTACTCGGATTTTTAACCACTACCGTTACCCCGTAAAATTGCAGCCATTCCCAGGCTCTTTCACGTAGGGGTAAGGGTGGTAAATCAGGATGTACTTTTATCATTAACGGTTTCCATTTATCGGTTATCGGTTTTCGGTAAGCTGTGAGCCTTTAGCTACCAGCCGTCAGTAAAATATTAACAATTATGAGCAGGATAATCAGGAGTTATTGTAGGAGCAGGCTCTGTCCTGCGATAGAGACCATCGGATGACGGAGCATCCTCCTACAAATTCTTACTGAATCCTGACTCCCTCGACTCGGCACTCGTTACTATTTTAGCGTTTGCCGTCGTCGGGAGCCAGCACCACCGCCGTGCCATAGGCCAACACTTCGGTAATGCCATCAGCGACCTCGTTAGCGTCATAGTGCATGGCGATAATCGCGTTGGCTCCCATCTGGGCGGCGTGTTGCACCATCAGGTCGAAAGCTTCTTCGCGGGCTTTTTCACAAAGCTCAATGTAGATGCTGATTTTACCGCCGACCAACGATTGAAACCCGGCTCCGATGTTGCCAATAATGCTACGGCTGCGGACGGTAATACCGCGCACCACCCCCAGATAACGCACTACCTTTTGACCTTCAAAACTCAGAGTGGTAGTTATCATCTCACGAGAAAAACCACCAGGGATAGGGCCATATCCTGGAGGCGGTGGGCCGGGAGGAGGGCCACCTTGTGGATTA
>Ga0209724_1001639_pt1 | contig 20142 bp, 17 predicted proteins | sample grotaG_FD_184143 | JGI IMG/M metagenome (GOLD analysis project Ga0209724, IMG submission 184143) | Glacier valley bacterial and archeal communities from Borup Fiord, Nunavut, Canada, to study Microbial Dark Matter (Phase II) -... | ecosystem: Environmental > Aquatic > Freshwater > Ice > Glacier ...
CGCCCGGCTCGCCGGAAGGCCGCGCGGCCACGTACTCGGCCTGGGTCTGGCGCAGCTTCAACGACGCGCTAGACGGCGCGGCGACCGCGGGCGGAACGCTCGCGGCAGCGGGGTCAGCGGATGCTGCGGACTCTTTGGAAGACGAAACGGGGCGACGGGTGGCCATGGCGATCCTGAAGAGATGAACGGCGGCGCGCTCGGTGACCGCACAGATGCACGGGGCCACAATTGTCCCATCAAGCCGCTGAGGCCGTACGGAGGGTTTGTCTTGCCCTTTTGCTGCGGCCCGCCGATCGGGCAGTGCATAAGCATGCGACGAATGATTCGTTGGTCGCGATGCGTGCGCTGCCTACGATGACCCGCATGAATGCCACAAGCCATCTTCTGCGCACACTTGCGCTCGCCGCAGCCTTCGGCTTCGGAATCGCCGCCCGTGCGGCCGACGTGAGCCTTCTCAACGTCTCGTACGACCCGACGCGCGAGCTCTACCAGCAGTACGACGCGGCCTTCGCAAAGTACTGGAAGACCAAGACCGGCGACGCCGTCACCGTGCGCCAGTCGCATGGCGGCTCTGGCAAGCAGGCGCGATCGGTGATCGACGGCATCGAGGCCGATGTCGTGACCCTCGCGCTGGCCTACGACATCGACGAGATCGCCGAGCGCGCCAAGCTCATCGCTCCCGGCTGGCAGAAGCGCCTGCCGCACAACGCGTCGCCCCACACCTCGACCTACGTGTTCCTCGTGCGCAAGGGCAACCCCAAGGGCGTTCGCGACTGGGGCGATCTGGTCAAGCCCGGCGTGAGCGTGGTCACGGCCAACCCCAAGACCTCGGGCGGCGCGCGCTGGGGCTACCTCGCCGCCTACGGCTATGCGTTGCGCCAGCCCGGTGGCAGCGACGCAACGGCTAAGGAGTTTATCGGCCGCCTGTTCCGTCAGGTGCCGGTGCTCGACTCCGGCGCGCGCGGCTCGACGGTGACCTTCGCCGAGCGCGGCATCGGCGACGTGCTGCTGGCCTGGGAAAACGAGGCGTATCTCGCGCAGAAGGAGTTCGGCGCTGGCAAGTTCGACATCGTCTACCCGCCCACCAGCATCCTGGCCGAGCCGCCGGTGGCGGTGGTCGACAAGGTGGTCGACAGGCGCGGCACGCGTGCCGTGGCCGAGGGCTATCTTGCTTGGCTGTATTCGCCGGAAGGCCAGGAGATCGCAGCGAAAAACTTCTATCGCCCGACCGATCCGGCCGCGGCTGCGAAGTACGCCGCGCAGTTCCCGAAGATCGCGCTCTTCACGGTCGACGAAGTCTTCGGCGGCTGGACGAAGGCGCAGAAGACCCATTTCGCCGACGGCGGCGTGTTCGACCAGATCTACAGCGCGAAGTAGTGCGCGGATCGGCCGGCACGCCGGCTACAGCGTCTCCGATGGCGCGAAATCGAGTTCGACCTTGGCGCCGTTCGGATCGAACGTGAACAGCTGCCACGTACCTGCGCCGCGTTGCTGGCGCAGGTCGTACTTCGTGCCACTCGCGTCGAAGCGGGCCTTCACCGCCTTCAAACCTTCGGCGCTGAACGCGAGGTGGTCGATGACGCCGGCGCGCTGCTGCGGCACCGGCCGGTCGAAGTAGAGGTGCAGCACCGCCTGTTCGCCACCAGCGTAGAGCCAGGCGCCGGCAAAGCCGAGGTCGGGCCGCGGGCCGACCGTGAGCCCGAGCAGGCCGACGTAGAAGTCGAGCGTCTGCTGCTCGTTCTCGGCGATCACGGTGAAGTGGTTCATGCCGACGATCATGGAAATCCTCCGCTCGTTCGGGTTACGCAATCAGCACGAGCGCGCCGACGGTGGCGCGCGATTCGAGCCGCGCGTGAGCCGCGGCCGCCGCGTCGAGCGAATGCCGCTCGATCGGCGGCAGCCGGATGCTGCCATCGGCCAGCGCGGCCCACACGCGCTCGGCGCGCCGGGCCAACTCCTCGCGCGAGGCGACGTAGTCAAATACCGCCGGCCGCGAAAACGTGAGCGACTTGGCGACCAGCGCATCGGGCTGCAGCGGCTGCAGCGCGCCGGTCGCCTGGCCGAGACTGATCCAGTGGCCGCGCCGTGCGAGCGCGGCCAGGTTCTCCTCGCGTGCTGCGTCGCCCAGGCCGTCGATCAGCACGTCGGCGCCGCCGGCGATGCGCTGGACCGCGTCGGCGAAGCGGTAGTCGCGTGTGACGACCACGTGTTCGCAGCCGTGTTCGCGCGCAACGCGTGCTTTCGCGTCGCTCGAGACCGTGCCCAGCACCGTTGCGCCGAGGCGCTTCGCCCACGCGCATACGAGCAGGCCGACGCCGCCGGCCGCCGCATGCACCAGCAGCCGGGTGCCGGGGCCGACGCGGCCGAGATCGCGCAGCAGCATGTCGGCCGTGAGGCCCTTGAGCAGCAGCGCGGCTGCGGCCTCGTCGTCGATGGCGGCGGGCAGGCGCACGACCCATTCCGCCGGCACGCTGCGCACACTGCAATACGCGCCCGGCATCGGCCCGAGGTAGGCGACGCGGTCTCCGGCGAGAAAGCCGTGCACGCCGGGACCGCAGTCGATCACGCTGCCCGCGGCCTCCATGCCGAGAACGGCGGGCGCGTCGCGAGACAGCGGCAGCATCTGCGGTATCCAGCCGCGGCGCAAATACACGTCGATGAAGTTGACGCCGATCGCGCGCTGGCGGATGCGTACCTCTCCTGCGCGCGGGGCCGGCGCCTCGGCGTCTTCGGCCTGCATCGCCTCGGCCTCGCCATAGCGGCGCAGCGCCATGCGACGCGCTGCGATGGGCACGGCGCTTGGCATCGCATCGCTGCCCGCCGCGCGCTGGTCGGCGCCTGCGTCGAGATGCTTGCGCAGGTCTTCGAAGCCGGCCTCGTACACGCCCTCGGCCACCATGTCGTGCAGCTCGCGCTCCCTGCCGGGAGGCGTGGAGAAGGTCGACTCCCAGTGCCAGAAGGTGCGGCTGCCGTCGGTCACCGGCTTGAGCGTCACCGTGGCCACGTAGCGCTGCAACGGCACCGTCGCCTCGACGATGCAGTACGTGCTGGTGTGCTCGGTGTCGGAGAGCGTGAGCAACTGCTCGCGGATGCGGTGGCCGTCTTTCAGCGTGAAGCTGCGCACGCAGCCGACCTGGTCGCTGCGCTCGCCGCCTTCGACGCGGCTGGTCTCGATCGCGCGGTGCCAGCGGTCGTGGCTGTTGAAGTCGCGCAGCACCGCCCACACGCGCTCGATCGGCGCGTCGATGATGGTCGAGCGCACGACGCGCTGCATCACGCGTCGGCCATCCGCCGGGCCGCCCCATGAAAGGCCGCGCCCCCTCGGCGGGCAGCGACTGACAGGGAGGCGTTCTCGAGCACCATCCTCAGCGGCGGGCGTAGTGGCGCTTGAGCGCGTCGAAGCCGCCCTGGAAAACGCCCGTGCCGATCGTCTCCGTCAATTCGCGTTCCCGACCGTCGGCGCACTCGAACTCGGCGCTCCATTCGGCGAAGCAGCGCGCGCCGTCGGTCACCGGGGTGAGCTTGAGCGTGGCCGTGTAGCCGCTCACGCCCAGCGGGCTCTCGAGGATCGAATAGGTGCAGCTGTACTCGTAGTCGGAGAGTGCGAGCAGCTGCTCGCGCACCATGCCGCCGTCTTTCAGGTGGAAGTGGCGGATGCAGCCGACGCGGTCGCTGGGCTGGTTGTTCTCGATGCGGCTGTCGGCGATGGCCGGGTGCCATTGCGGCAAGGCGTTGAAGTCACGAACGCGCGACCAGACCGTGTCGGCGCTGGCGTCGATCACGCTCGATGTGTAGACCTGGACCATCATCTGACCCTCGCCTATTCCTTGCCGGCCGCCGCGCTGGCCGGTGCCGGCGGCAAGGCGGCCTGCGCGCCGCTCACGCCTCCGACGAGGCGCTGGATGTCGCCGCCCTCGATGCCGATCTCGCGCAGCAGTTGATCGACGAGAGGTGCCTGCGCGCGAAAGCGCAGCGCCGAGTTGACGATGCCGTCGGAGAAGCTGCCGTTGTGGCCGCCGTCGCCGTTGGCATGCCCGCCGCCACCGCCGCCGAAGCCGTCGACCTGCAGGATCTTGATGCCCTCGATGCGCTCCATCGGCCGTACCGATTCGCGGATGATTCCTTCAGCCTTCTCGACCAGCCGCATGCGCAGCGCCGACATGCGGGCCTCGGGCGTGAGCATGTTGTGCGCCTCGTTCATCAGCCGCATCGCCTCGGCCTCGATCTCGGCGCGCACCCGCATCGCCATCGACTTGATCTTGTCGGCATCGGCATCGGCCTCGGCCTGCGCGCGAAGAGCGAAGCCGCGGTCGGCGCTGGCCGCCTTCTCGGCTTGCGCGGCCGAGGTGAGGCGCAAGGCATCGCGCTCGGCGATCAGGGCCGCGCCGATCAGGTCGATCGTCTTCTTGCGCTCGGCCATCTCGACCTCGCGTGCGGTGAACACCTTCTCTTCGGCCGAGATGGCGAGCGCGCGAGCGATCTCGGCCTCGGCCTGCGCCTCGCTCTGCGCCTTGCTCTCCTTGGCGATGGCGATGGCGCGCTTCTGCTCGGCGAGCTCCATCGACATGCGACGCTCGATCTCGGCGCCCTGGATCGTCCGCTCCTTGCCGATGCGTTCCTGCTCGATCGTCTGCTCCGAGCGGATGCGTGCTGCGTCGATCGTCTGCTTGGCGGCGATCTGTGCGCCTTCCGAAGCCTGCTCGCGCTGCGCCCGCTCGGTAGCGACCTCGGAGCGCTGGCGGGCGCGCGCGATCTCGACCTCGCGCTGCTGGTTCAGCCGCGCGTACTCGCCTTCGCGCTCGATCTCGAGCGAGAGCTTCTCGGCCTCGAGATTCTTGTTGCGGATGGCGATCAGCGTGTCTTGCTCGACGTCGTTGCGCTGTTTCTTGCGGTGCTCGATCTGTTCGGTGAGGCGCGTGAGACCTTCGGCGTCGAAGGCGTTGCTCGGGTTGAAGAATTCCATGCCCGATTGATCGAGCTGCGTGAGCGACGCGGCTTCGAGCTCGAGGCCGTTCTGCGTCAGGTCTTCGGCGACCGTCTCGCGCACGCGACGGATGTAAGCGCCGCGTTTCTCGTGCAACTCGACCATCGTCATCTCGGCGGCCGCGGTGCGCAAGGCGTCGACGAACTTGCCTTCGACCAGCTCCCTGAGCTGATCGGGCTCCATCGTGCGCAGGCCGAGTGTCTGCGCTGCGCTGGCCACGGCCTCCGGGCGCGCGGCCACGCGCACGTAGAACTCGGCGATCACGTCGACGCGCATGCGGTCTTTCGTGATCAGCGCCTTGTCGCGGCCGCGGCTCACCTCGAGCCGCAGCGTGTTCATGTTGACGGGGATCACGTCGTGCACGATGGGCAGCACGAAGGCACCGCCGTCGAGCACCACCTTCTGGCCACCGAGGCCGGTGCGCACGAAGGCGCGCTCCTTGGAGCTGCGCAGGTAGAGCCAGTGCAGCAGCCAGACAAGAATGGCGATGACGATCGCGACCACGATCAGGCCGAGGATAAAACTGCCGAATTGATTGCCGCTCATGGCGTGTCTCCGTGATGCTGGTTCGCGCGCCGCGTCATGCCGACGAAGCGACGCGTGGTGTCGGTGAGTGCGGTTTCCACCGGCAGCCGCTCCAACGAGCTGGCGCCGTAGAAGCCGTGGCAGTCGGCGCAGCGGTCGAGCACGTACTGCGCATCGGCCGGCGTCGCGATCGGGCCGCCGTGGCAGAGCACGATCACGTCGCCGCGCACCGATCGCGCCGCCGCCGACCAGGCGTCGATCGATGCGATGCAGGCATCGAGCGTGAGCGCGGTCTCGGCGCCGATCGCGCCGCCGGTGGTGAGGCCGAGGTGGCAGACGACGACGTCGGCGCCGGCTTCGGTCATGGCCTTCGCTTCGGCCTCGCTGAACACGTAGGGCGTGGTCAGCAGGTCGTGCGCGTGCGCCTTCGCGATCATGTCGACTTCCAGCGCGTAGCCCATGCCGGTCTCTTCGAGGTTGGCGCGGAAAGTGCCGTCGATGAGGCCCACCGTCGGAAAGTTCTGCACGCCCGAAAAACCCAGGCGGATCAGCCGATCGAAGAACTCGTCGTGGATCATGAACGGGTCGGTGCCGTTCACGCCGGCGATCACCGGTGTGTGCCTCACGACCGGCAGCACCTCGTGCGCCATCTCGCACACGATCTCGTTGGCATTGCCATAGGCCAGCAGGCCCGCCAGCGAGCCGCGCCCGGCCATGCGGTAGCGGCCCGAGTTGTAGATGACGATGAGGTCGATGCCGCCGGCCTCTTCGCACTTGGCCGACAAGCCCGTGCCGGCGCCGCCACCGATGATCGGCCGGCCTTCGGCGATCTTGACGCGGAAGCGTTGCAGCAGCTCACTGCGAGCGATGCGCGGCATGGTCAGGCGCGCCTCGCTGATACGGCTGCGGGAGCGGCGATCTCGTGCCAGGCCGCGACCAGCGCGTCGGCGAAGGCTTCGTCGTTGATGTGCATCGGCAGTCGCTGCAGCTTCTTGTTCATGCCCGGTCTGAAGTTCTGCTCGATGGCAGCGAAGAGCACGCGATCGGCTTCGGGGTCGTGAAACGGCTGGCCGGGTTGGTCGATGGCCGAGACGCCGCCTTCCGGAATGAGGAAGCGCACCGGGCCCTGCATGGCGTTGAGCTTGGCGGCGATGAATTCGCCGATCGCACGGCACTCGTCGACGGTGGTGCGCATGAGCGTCACGGTCGGGTTGTGGCGATAGAGCTTCCTCGCGCGCAGACGCTCGGGCACCGTTTCCCACGCGCCGAAGTTCACCATGTCGAGCGCGCCGCACGAGCCCACGTAGGGCAATGCGTGGCGCGCGAACACGTCGAGCCGCGCAGGCCCGGCCGAGAGCACGCCGCCACCGATCTCGTCGGCGATCTCGGTGGTGGAAACGTCGATCACGCCGGCGAGCAGACCCGAGTCGGCGAGCTTTTCCATCGACTGCCCGCCGACGCCGGTGGCGTGGAAAACGAGGCAGTCGTGGTCGCCTTCGAGCCGCTTCGTCACCGCCTGCACGCACGTCGTGGTCACGCCGAACATCGTCAGGCCGATGGCGGGCCGGGCGTCGGCAGAAGGCTGCACCGGGTGCGCGAGCATGCCGGCCAGAGCGTGCGCGGCGTTGCCCAGCACCTGTTCGCTGATGCGGTGGATGCCCTGCACGTCGGTCACCGAATACATCATGCAGATGTCGCTCGGGCCGACGTAGGGGCGCGTGTCGCCGCTGGCCATGGTCGAGACCATCACCTTCGGCACACCCACGGCGAGCGCGCGCATGCCCTGGGTCGCGAGCGTGGTGCCGCCCGAGCCGCCGGCGGAGATCAGGCCGCCGAGGTCGCGCCGTGTGCGCACGAAGGACTCGAAGGCGAGTGCCATCGCCGTGATCGCGATGCCGCGGTCGCTGCCGAACACGGCCGCTTCGCCCTGCGGGTGATGCCGCGCCACCTCGCGCGGATGCACGCTGGCCGACGAAGGCTTGCCCGAGGTGGAGAGGTCGACCGTGACCACGCGCAGGCCGAGCCGCTCGAGGCACTGCCGCAGGTAGAACAGCTCGCGGCCCTTGGTGTCGAACGTGCCGGCTACGTACGCGGCGCGCGTGCCGCTGGCGGCGACGGGAAAGTCGAAAAGCCGGGGCGATGCGGCGGACGGCCGGGTCGAAGCTGCGCTCGCCGAACTGGCGGATGGCACGGTGGATGACGTGGCCGACGGCGACCACGGTGCGGTCGCGTTCGATGAGCGAGCGATGTCGGCCACCGGCCCGGCGGTGCCGCCGGCGTTCCAGCGGTTGAAGCCGCGCACGGCGGCCGGCGCGAGGTCGTCGAGCGAGGGCGCGCCTTCGGCATGGGCACGGCGCACGGTCAGCACCTGCATCGGTGGTGCGTCGCCAGCCGCATCGCGCGCAGCATCCGCCACCGCTTCGGGCTCGGCGTCGTGCCCGCCCGAACGTACGCCGAGCAGGCGCTCCTGCAGGTCGCGGTCGGCCGCGAGCTGGGCCGTCGGCAGTTCCTGCGCGATGCGGCCGTTGACCATCACGCCGATGCGGTCGGCCACCGACATCGCCACGCCGAGGTTCTGCTCGATCAGCAGCACCGCGATGCGGCCTTCGGCGGCGAGTGCGCGCAAGGCTTCGGCGACCTGATCGACGATCACCGGTGCGAGGCCCTCGGTCGGCTCGTCCATCACCAGCAGCCGCGGCCTGAGCAGCAGCGCGCGGCCGATGGCGAGCATCTGCTGCTCGCCGCCCGAGAGCTGTGCGCCGCCGTTGCCGCGCCGCTCGGCCAGGCGTGGAAACATCGCGTAGATGCGATCGACCTCGCGCTTGTTCGAAGCGACCAGCCGCAGTGTCTCGTCGACCGAGAGCGAAGGCCAGACGCGGCGGCCCTGCGGCACGTAGGCGATGCCGCGTCGGGTGATCTCGTTCGGCGCCTTGCCGAGAATCTCTTCGCCGCTTAGGCGCACGCTGCCCCGGGCCGGCACCAAGCCGGTGATCGCGTTGCAAAGCGTCGTCTTGCCCATGCCGTTGCGGCCGACGATGCCGAGCACGCCGCGCTCGAGCGTGAGGCTGACGCCCTGCAGCGCGTGCGAGCCGCCGTAGTAGACGTCGAGATCTTCCACGACAAGCATCGGGCCGGCGTGGCCCGAGTCGTCGCGCTCCCGGCCGCGGCCGAACCACGCCATCAGTGCTTGCTCCCCATGTAGATCGCCTGCACCTGCGCGTCGTTCTCGATCTCGGCCGGGCTGCCGGTGCGCAGCACGCGGCCGTTGTGCATCACCGTCACGCGCTCGACCACGCGCAGCGCGATGTCGAGATCGTGCTCGATCAGCACGAAGCTCATGTGCGGCGGCAAGGAACGCAGCAGCGCCACCAGCTCGCGGCGCTCGGCCGGCGACAGGCCGGCGGCGGGCTCGTCGAACAGGATCAGGCGCGGCGCGCCGGCGAGCGCCATGCCGATCTCGAGCTGGCGCTGCTGGCCGTGCGCGAGGTCGGCGACGCGCGCATCGGCGATGTGGCTGAGCCGCGCGCGCTCCAGAAGCTCGTGCGTCGCGACCGTCGAGGCGTGGCTGGCACGCGCACGCCGAAAGCTGAAGCGTCCGCTGCCGACGCCGCGCACGGCCAAGAAAAGGTTGTCTCGCACCGTGAGGTCGCGAAACAGCAACGAAGACTGGTAGGTGCGGCGCAAGCCCTTCCTGATGCGCTCGTGCGGCGGCAGCGCCGTGATGTCTTCGCCGAAGAAATGGATCCGCCCGGAGGTGGGCGGAAAGTCGCCGGTGATGGCGTTGAAGAGCGTCGTCTTGCCCGCGCCATTCGAGCCGAGGATGGCGTACTTCTGGCCGGCGGCGACGGCGATGCTCACGTCGTCGACGGCGCGCAGCGCGCCGAAGGTTCGTGTCACGCCGCTCAAGGCCAGCGCGTCGCCGGAGAGCAGCTGGCCGCTGCTCTCCGGGACGGAGCCGGGCGTCGTGGCACGGCTCGCGCGCGCAGTTCCGAGCGTGGTGATCGAGGCCATCGTCGTTCGCTGCGCGCGTGTCGCCGTGCTACTTGCGGCAGTCCGGAACGTCGCGCGAGCCGAGGCCCATCTTCTTGAACTCGGCCTCGGGCAGGCCGAGCGTCTGCGAGATGTTCGGCACCGCCTTGACGACCTTGTTGTAGAACGAGCCGTCGGCCGCCTTGGTCACCTCCGTGATGTAGGTCGTGCCGACGCCGTTGCGGTTCGCGTCGATCCTGATGTCGCCGGCCGGCCCCTTGAAGTCGGTCTTCTGCAGGGCGTCGCGGAACGCCTTCTGGCCGTTCGAGAGATCGCCCTTGACCGCGTCGAGCGCGTTCAGCGTGGCCTTGGTGTTGATGTAGTAGAGGTACGCGAACAGCGACGGGCTCGGAAAGCCGTCCTTGAACTGCGCCTTGTAATCGGCGACGAATTTCTTCCACTCGGGCGTGTCGATCGAGTCGGCCATCGGACCGGCGGAGGCCGTGCCGAGCAGCGACTCGCGGCGCTTGCCCTTGAAATTGAGCACCGTCTGGTCGACGGTGATCGAGCCGCCGACCATCGGCTTGCTGCCGCCGGTCTGCTCGTATTGCGTCAGGAAGTTGACCGCATCCGAGCCGCCGAGCACGACGAAGAGAGCGTCGATGTCCTTCGGGATCTTGGCGATCACCGAGGCGTAGTCCTTGGTGCCGAGGGGCACCCAGGCCTTGTCGACGATCTTGCCGCCCTTGGCACAGTAGCTGGCCATGAAGCCCTGCACTTGCGAGTACGGAAAACCGTAGTCCTCGGAGATGAGGAACATCTTCTTGTAGCCCTTGGACAGAGCGTGTTCGCCCAGCCCCACCATCCACTGCGCGCCTTCGCTGTTGAAGCGGTAGAAGTTGGTTGCCGGGTCGGCCAGCGTCGTCGCCTGCGCGCCCGAAGAGCCGTTGACGAAGGTGATGCCGGGTTGGGTCTTGGCGTAGTTCTTGACCGCGATGCCTTCGTCGCCCGAAAGCGGGCCGATCATGACCTGCACCTTGTCCTGCTCGACGGCTTTTCTCGTCATCGCCACGGCCTTGTCGGGCGTGGCGTCGGACGAGAGCTTGATGAACTCGATCTTCTTGCCGCCGGCGACGCCGTTTTTCTCCTTGAGCGCCATCTCGGCGCCGCGGTATCCGTCTTGCCCGGGCACCGCGAACGGGCCTTCAAGGTTGGACAGAAGACCGATCTTGAGCGCCTCCTGCGCCCACGCCGATCCCATCAGGGCGGTGGCCGCGGCCATGCCGACGATCGAACGGACCCAAACTTTTTTCTTCATTGCTCTCAAGGTCGTCTCCTTTTTGGTTGGGAAATCCGGGTCTGGCTCAGGCTGGAGCGAAGCTTCGCCCACAGCCCGAGCAGCCCGTCGGGGGAAAACAGCACGATGCTCAGGAACACGCCGCCGATGACGAGGTTGAAGCGCTCGCGCACGAACAGGTCGATGGCGAAGTTCTGCAGCAGCACGTAGACGACGGCACCGATGAACGCGCCGATCGGGTGCCGCATGCCGCCGAGCACGGCGATGATCAGGATCGCGATCATCTGCGCGAGGTTCACGGTGCCGGGCGAGATGCGGCCGTTGTACCAAACCATGAGCAGGCCGCCCACGGCGGCCAGGAACCCCGCCACCGCGTATGCCGCGACGCGGTGCGCCGTGACGTGGTAGCCGAGCGAGGCCATGCGGCGCGGGTTGTCGCGGATGCCTTGCAGAGCGATGCCGAAGGGCGCGCGTACCAGGTGCTTGACCAGGAAGTAGCCGGCGAGGGCCGCCGTCAGCGCGACGAAGTAGAACGGCACCGGCTGTTTGAAGTCGATGCCGAAGAGTTCCGGCGCGGCAACTTTCGAGAAGCCGCCGAAGCCGTTGAAGACGGTGTAGTTCTGCTGCGCGAGGTAGAAGAAGGCGACGCCGACAGCGAGCGTGATCATGATCGTGTAGATGCCCTCGGTGCGCACCGAGAGCCAGCCGATCGCCGTGGCCAGCACGGTCGCGCCGAGGAGTGCGAACGCCGCCGCGAGCCACCATGGCCAGCCGAGGCTGACGCCCGCGACGCTGCTCGTGCCGAAGATCGCCACGAGGTAGCCAGCGAAACCTGCGATCGTCATCTGCGCGAGCGAGACCATGCCGCCGTAGCCACCGAGAAAGGTGAGCGAGAGCGCAATCAAGCCGAGGGCGAGAGCCTGGGCGCCGATCTGGTACGCGAAGAAGGGCGAGGCGACGAACGGGTAGAGCAGGGCCGCGGCGAGGACGACGAGGTGACGAGGCTTGACGCGTGCGCCGATGCGCTCGAACCAGAACGTCTTGGGCGTGGCCAGGACCGGCAACGGCACGAGGCGCGGAACGTCGGCCGATCGCGCCGGCATCGAGACGCCGACGGAGGCGCTCATCGCCCTGCGCCACCGCGCCGCGCTCATGCTGCCCCCACGCTTGCGGCTTGCGCCGCTGCGCTGCCCCCCGAGGGGGCGGAGCCCGCCTTGGGGCGGCCCTGCGCCGGGCTCATGCCGCTTTTCCCATGAGCCCGCGCGGCTTGAACGCGAGCGCCACGACCATGATCACGAAGGTGAACACCACGCTGTAGGTCGGCGCGTAGGCCAGGCCGAACTGCTCGGCCAGGCCGATGAGCAATGCGCCGATCGCCGCGCCGACCACGCTGCCCATGCCGCCCACGATCACGACGACGAGCGAGGCGAGCAGGTAACGCGTGTCTTCGCCGGGCGAGATCGAGAGCGCGGTGCCGCCGACGACACCGGCCAGGCCGGCCAAGCCGGCGCCGATCGCGAAGGTCGTCGCGAACACGAGTTGCACGTTGACGCCGGAGGCCGAGAGCATGCCGCGGTCGTCGACGCCGGCGCGGATCATCATGCCGACGCGCGTCTTCGCGAGGAAGCACCAGAGGGCGACGCCGATCGCCATGGCCGCCAACAGCACGAAGAGGCGGAAGGTCGGGAACTTCTCGATCACCGGCAAGGAGGTCGAACCGTAGATCCACGCCGGCGGATCGAAGGTATAGATCTCGCCGCCAAAGGTCCACAGCATGAGATCGGCGAACACGATCGACAGGCCGATCGTCACCAGCGTCTGGCGCAGGTCCTGGCCCTCCATGAAGCGAAAGACCAACAGCTGCATGAGCAGGCCGACGACCGCTGCCGAGAGGAAGCCGGCCGCGACGGCGAGCACCCACGAACCGGTGTGCTCGCCGACGAACCAGCCGACGTAGGCGCCGAACAGGTACAGCGAGCCGTGCGCAAGGTTCACGTTGCGCATGAGCCCGAACACGAGCGTGAAGCCGCTGGCGACGAGGAAGTAGAGCGAGGCCAGCGTGAGGCCGTTGAGCAGCGTCTTGAAAAACAGCGGCGCGTTGTCGGGGATCGCCCACGCGGCGAACACCACCACCGGCCCGCCGAACAGCAGCCAGAGCGCGATCTGCTTCGGCGTCAAACGCCAGGTGCCATTCACGCGGCTCGGCTCCAGGCGCGTTGCGAGGCGATGTCGGGCCGCTTCGCGAAGGTGCCGTCCTTCATCACGGCGAGCATCCGCTTCGGGTCGCGCAGGATGGAGAGGTTGGCGAGCGGATCGCCGTCGACCAGCAGCAGGTCGGCGAGAAAACCTTCCTTGACGACACCGAGCTCGTTCGGCTTCATCATGATCTGGCCGCCGTAGAGCGTGGCCGAGCGGATCGCCTCCATCGGCGTGAAGCCGAGGTACTTGACGAAGAACTCGAGGTCGCGCGCGTTCTGGCAGTGCGGCGTGAAGGCGAAGCCGTAGTCGCCGCCGGGCAGCACGCGGATGCCGCGCTTGTGCATCTTGCCGAGCGACTCGATCGCCGCGTCCCACTCGATCTGGTAGCCCATCTGCGTGGCCATCGCGTTCGTGACACCGAAGGGCTCGGCCTCGTGCAGCATCGCGTGGAGGATGGCGATGCCGGGCGCCACGAAGATGCGGTCTTTGGCGGCCTCGAGCATGTCGAGCGCTTCGTTGTCGACGAAGCTCGCGTGGTAGATGAGGTCGATGCCGTGGCGCAGCGCCTGCTTCACGCTGTCGGAGCTGCGCGCGTGGGCAATGCCGCGCTTGCCGCGGATCTTCACCTCGCGCATCGCCGCGGCCACCTCCTCGTCCATCATCCAGGTCGTCTCGGAGGGCGACTGCGGCGTGAAGTTGTCGCCCGAGAGGTTCAGCTTGATCGAGTCGACGCCGTACTTGAGGAACAGGCGCACGGCCTTTCGCATCTCGTCGGGCCCGCACACGTTCACGCCGAAGCTGAATTCGGGAAAGGGCAGGTGCGGCAGGGTCTCGTCGCCAAGGCCGCCGAGCACGGTGATCTCCTGGCTCGCCGCGAGGTAACGCGGGCCGGGGATCTGGCCGGCCTCGATCGCGTTCCTGATCACCACGTCGAGCCGCGGCTTGGCGCAGGCCGCACCCACGCACGACGTGAAACCGGCTTCGAGGTAGCGCTTGGCGACCTGGCGGCACCACAGCACGTGCTCCTCCAGCGGCATCGTCTGGATCGCCGCCAGCGTGGCCGCGTCGTTCCACGAGAAATGCGTGTGTGCCTCGCACATGCCGGGCATGAGCGTGGCACCGGCGCCGTCGATGACGATCGCGTCGCCGGACCCCGAGCCACCGAACGCCGGCGCGGCGCTGCGCATGACCTCCCGAATGCGATTGCCCTGCACGCGCACGCTGCCGGCGTAAGGCAAGGCGCCGGTGCCGTCGAGGATGCGCACGTTGGTGAAGAGGGTGTCGGCCATGGCGGTTTTCCTCAGGCAGCCCAGCGGGTGGGCGCGTTGCTTGCGCCGTAGCGCGTGTCCCTGACGGGAGGTGCCCGATGGAACTCGCCGTCCTTCATCACGGAGAGGATGCGCGCCTTGTCTTGCAGCACGGTGATGTCGGCGAGCGGATCGCCGTCGATGAGCAGGATGTCGGCGAGGCAGCCCTCACGGATGTAGCCGATCGTCTTGCCCATCTTCATCATCGGCCCGCCCCACGCGGTGGCCGACAGCAGCGCTTCCATCGTGCTCATGCCGACGTGCTTGACGAAGTATTCGAGGTCTTTCGCGTTGGTGCCGTGCGGCGTCCACGCGAAGCCGTAGTCGCCGCCCGGCAGGATGCGGATGCCGCGCTTTCGCATCGCCTTCATGCTCTCGATGGCCGCCTCGAGCTCGCGGTGATAGCCCATCTTCTTCGTGACCTCGGGCGTGAGGCCCCATTCGCTCGCGTGGTGGCAGGTGTTGATGAGCCAGGCCAGGCCGGGCGCGATGAAGTGCTCGGTCTTCTTCGCCTCCAGCATGTCGAGCGCTTCGGTGTCGCTGAAGCTGCAGTGGTAGATGACCTCGATGCCCTGGCGCACGCATTCCTTGATCGACCAGGTGGAGCGCGCATGCGCGGCGACGCGCTTGCCCCAGGCCTTGGCTTCCTGCACGCACACGGTGACCTCTTCGCTCGTGAACTGGCTGGCCTCGCTCGGCATGCCGGTGATCGATTCGCCCGAGAGGTTGATCTTGATCGAGTCGACGCCGTACTTCGCGAACATGCGCACGCAGCGCCGCATCTCCTCGGCACCGCTGACGATCGCGCCGAACGCGAACTCGGCTTGCGGCAGATGCGGCAGCGTCGAGTCACCGAGGCCGCCGGGCACCGTGATTTCCTGGCTCGCGGCCAGATAGCGCGGGCCGACGATGGTGCCCGCGTTGATGGCGTTCCTGATCACCACGTCGAGCCGCGGCTTGGCGGCGGCCGCGCCGACGCAGCTCGTCCAGCCCATGTCAAGGTAGCGCTCGGCCACCTGCGCACACCACAGGATGTGCTCCTCGGGCGGCATGCGCTGTATCGCGTCGAGGCTCGGCTGGTCGTTCCACGAGAAATGGGTGTGCGCCTCGACCATGCCGGGCATGAGGAAGGCGCCGGCACCGTCGATCACCTGCGCGCCGGCCACGGGCGCCGAGCGCGCGCCGTAGCCGGTCTTGACGACGCGCGAGATCTTGTTGCCCTGCACCAGCACGTCGCCGGTGAAGGGCGCTTCGCCGCCGCCGTCGAACACGCGCACGTTGGTGAACATCACGTCGGCCATCGTCAACTCCTCGCGTTAGCAGAAAGGAAATCGCGCAGCTCGCGTTGGCATTCCTCGGGTCTTTCGATCGGCGTCCAGTGGCCGCAGCGCGGCAGCACCACCACGCGCGTGCTCCTGGCACGATGAAACTTTTCGGCCATCGATCGCACGGCCTGCGGCGGTGCCACGCCGTCTTCGTCGCCGGTGACGAGCAGCACCGGCGCTTCGATCGTTTCCACCGCCGCGGCACGCGCGCTGGCGAGCGCCTCGCAGCTGCGCGCGTAGGCCTCGCCGTCTTGCCGCATCAGGCTCTCGCGCACGTATGCGACGGCAACGGGCAGGCGCTGGCGCGTGTCGGCCGAGAGCGCGGCGCCGAGCAAAGCTTCGGTGATCTCCTGCATGGCGGATGCGCTGCCGCGGGCCTTAGCGGCGCGCGCCTTCATCGCGGTGCGCGCCGCTTCGGGCGGCTCGATCAGTGGCCCAAACAAGGCCGCGCTCGCCACGAGCTTCGGATGTGCCGCCGCGATGTGCTGGCAGACGATGGTGCCCATGGAGTGGCCGAGCCAGTGCGCGCGCGTCACGTTCAGCCGCGCGCACATCGCCAGGATCGCCTCGACGTAGACGGCGATCGAGAGCTCGCCCTCGGCGTGCTGCGAGCGGCCGCTGCCGGGCAGGTCGATGCGGATCACGCGGTGCCGCGCCAGCGCCGGCATCAGCGGCGTGTATGTATTGGAGCTGCCGCCGAGACCGTGCACGCACACCACGGCCGGGCCTTCGCCCTCTTCCTCCACCGCCATGCGGTCGATCCAGTGGAATGCCATCGTGCGTTCTCTGCCGTTCTGCCCGTGTCTCTACTCGAACCGGTTTTCGATCACGCCGATGCCGTCGATCTCGATCCGCACCACGTCGCCGGTCTTCAGCCACTGCGGCGGCTTCAGGCCCATGCCCACGCCGGCAGGCGTGCCGGTGGCGATCACGTCGCCCGGCAGCAGCGTGATGCCGCGCGAGCAGGTCTCGATCAGCGAGGCGATGTCGTGGATGAGGTCTTTCGTGTGGCCGTCTTGCCGCAACGTGCCGTTGACCCAGCCGCGCACGCGCGTGGCGCGGCCGTCGAGCTCGTCGGCGCTCACGATCCACGGGCCCATCGGGCAAAACGTGTCGAAGCTCTTGCCGAGGTCCCACTGCTGGTGGCGCATCTGCACGTCGCGCGCCGTCACGTCGTTGACGATCGTGTAGCCGAACACGTGGTCCATCGCGTGCGATCGGGAGATGTTCTTGCCACCGTGGCCGATCACCACCGCGAGCTCGGACTCGTAGTCGATCTGCACCGAAGCCGCCGCGCCGGGCAGGCGCACCACATGGTGCGGGCCGACCACGCACTCGGCCAGCTTGGTGAAGACGATCGGCCACGCGTCGCGCTCGGGCAGGCTCTCCCGGAACACGGTGGTGGCGAGCTCGGCCGCGTGCGCTTGGTAGTTGCGGCCAACGCAGAAGATGCCGCGCAGCGGCTCCGGCAACGGTGCACGCAACGTGATCGCATCGACCAGCAGGCGTGCGCCCGATGCCGCCGGCAAGGCCTCGCCGCGCGCGAGCGCTTCGATCAGCGGCAGGGCGCCGCGCGAAGCATCGGCCACGGCGAGCGGCGTGACCTCGCGGCCATCGGCGGAGACCGTGCCCACGTGATCGCGGCCACCCCATTGCCAGCTCGCCAGGCGCATGCGCTTCGTCTCCTTGGGTTGCGTCGAAGATCATCCGGGGCCGTAGCGCCCGCCGCCTCGACATCAGGGTTCGCCGAGCAATGAGACGCATGTCTCAAATCGGGATCGGTGCATCATACGTTCCGCTTCGCGAGCAATACAAGCCATGCAACGCCCAACTTCCTCCGTGCAAACCCGATGGCCCGCCTGAAGCACAAGCTGAGCGAGCCGCCCGTGCCGCCAGCGCGCGGCGTGATGGCAGCGACGTTTCGGCTGCTGCTCGAGACGGCGATGCACATCATCCACAAGAGCGGCCACATCCCGTCGGTGGCCGAGGTCGCGGTGCGCTCCAAGGTTTCGCGCGCCACGGCGTATCGCTACTTCCCGAGCCGCAGCGCGCTCGTCACCGCGGTGATCGACAGCTCGCTCGGCCCCGTGCGCGCTCTCGCGTCCGACAACCCCAGCGGCCGCGAGCGCGTGCACGAGCTGTTCCAGCAGACCTTCCCGCGTTTCAAGGAATTCGAGCCGCAGCTGCGTGCTGCCGCGCAGCTCTCGCTCGAGCAGTGGGCGCTCGAGCGCGCTGGCCTGCTCGAAGAAGAACCGTATCGGCGCGGGCACCGCGTGCGCATCCTGCAGCACGCCATCGCGCCGCTCGCGCCTTCGCTCAAGCCCGCCGTCCGCGACCGGCTGCATCGCGCGCTCTCGGTCGTCTACGGCATCGAGCCCTACGTGATCCTCAAAGACATCTGGGGCCTGCCCGACCGCCAGGTCGAGAGCACCGCGCTGTGGATGGCCGATGCGCTGATCGACGCGGCCCTGCGCGAATCGGGCGTCGAGCCCGAGCCGCGCGGGCCGAAGCGGCGCGCGGTGAAGAAAAAGCTCGCGCCGGTGATCAAGCTGCGCTCGGTGTGAGGCCGCGCGTGCCGCCACCCGCGTGGTTCGACGCGCAGTACGACAACCGCGCGCGCATCGCCGAACACCCGGCCATCCTGAAGCACTGGTCCGATGCATCGCGTGAGGCGCGTGAGCGTTCGCCGGGCCTCGTCGAGCGCGCCTACGGCAACGGCGAGCGCGAGCGGCTCGATGTGTTTGCCGCCGCGCAGCCCGGCTCGCCCGTGTTCGTGTACGTGCACGGCGGCTACTGGCGCGCACTCGACAAGCGCTCGCAGAGCTTCGTCGCGCCGCCCTTCGTCGAGGCCGGCGCCATGGTCGTCCTGCCGGGCTATGCGCTGTGCCCCGCGGTGACGATCGAGCACATCGCGATGCAGCTGGTGCGCGCCATGGCGTGGGTGCATCGACATGCGGCGGAGTACGGTGGCGACGCCTCGCGCATCGTCGTCGCCGGGCATTCGGCGGGCGGCCATCTTGCGACGATGCTGCTCGCGTGCGAGTGGCGCCGCGTCGCTTCCGACTTGCCCGCCGATCTCGTCAAGGCTGCGCTTTCCATTTCGGGCCTGTACGAGCTGGAGCCGCTGCGTCATGCATCGTTCCTGGCACCCGATCTCGGTCTGACGCGCGTTTCGGCGCACCGGCTCAGCCCGGCATTCTTTCCTGCACCTCGCGGCCGGCTCGCCACAGTGGTCGGTGGCGACGAAAGCGAGGAGTTTCAGCGGCAGTCGCAGCTGATCGCGAAACGGTGGGGAAGACGCTGCGTGACCGACGCGCTCGTGATCCCGGGCCGCAACCACATGAACGTTCTGCACGAACTGGCCGATGCACGGTCGTCGACGCATGCGCTCGGTCTGGCACTGCTCGGGCTCGAGCCGGAGCGCGCGACAGCGGCGTCCTAAGCGGCGCCCTAGGCGGCGTCGAGCGCGGCCTTCACCAGCAGCGCCCCGCTGGTGCGGTTCGTGGCCGGGTCGACCACGAGCAGCGAGCCCGCTTCGCGCTGCGCGGCAAAGGCCTCGAGCGGCAGCGGCTGCTGCGTTTCGAACAGCACTTCGCCGATGTCGTTGACCGCGAGCGCGCCGGCCTCGCGGCGCTCGAGCGTTGCGATGTCGAGCCGGCTCTCGATCGCGGTGATGCGGCCTTGCAGCCAGCAGTTGCCGTGGCGCAGCCAGTAACGACGGCCGACGACGGCGGGCTCGGTGTCGAGCCAGGCGAGCGTGGCGGCGAAACGAGAGGCGGGCTGCAGCGAGCCGGGCCGATGCAGCCAGTCGCCGCGCGAAACGTCGATCTGGCGATCCAACATCACGCCGGCCGAGCGTCCGGCATCGACGCGCGCGACGATTTCGCCGGCAAGGTAGAGCTCGGCGACGCGCGCTTGCTCGCCGCTCGGGAACACGCGCAGCGTGTCGCCGACGGCCACGCTGCCGCGCGCGACGCGGCCCCACAGCACCCGGGCACGGTGCCCGGCGCCGGGCAGCTCGTGTTCGCTGCCATCGGTTGCCCGGATGCGGCTGCCGGCGTCGGCCACGAACTGCACCGGCATCAGCGTCGGGCCATCGTTCGCATCGCCTTCGTCGGCCAGGCCTTCGAGCAGCGCCAGCAGCGGCGGGCCGTCGTAGCCGGCGAGCAGCCACGGCGAGGTGACGTTGTGGCCGAGCAGCGCCGAGATCGGCACGATGCCTGCGGGCGCGATGCCGGCCTCGTGCGAGAACGCGAGCAAGGCGCTGCGCACTTTCGCGAACGCCGCGGCCGGGTCGGCCACCGCGTCGAGCTTGTTGACCGCGAACACGATGTGCGGCACGCGCAGCAGTTGCGCGAGCAAGGCATGGCGGCGCGTCTGCGGCAGCAGCGGCACGAGGCCGGCGACATCGCCTTCGCCTCTATCGAGATGGAGCTTGGTCACGTCGACCAGCACCACCGCCGCGTCGCTGCCGGCGGCGGCCGTGACCATGTTGCGCGTGTACTGCTCGTGGCCGGGTGCGTCGGCGATGATGAA
>Ga0209724_1001646_pt1 | contig 20091 bp, 18 predicted proteins | sample grotaG_FD_184143 | JGI IMG/M metagenome (GOLD analysis project Ga0209724, IMG submission 184143) | Glacier valley bacterial and archeal communities from Borup Fiord, Nunavut, Canada, to study Microbial Dark Matter (Phase II) -... | ecosystem: Environmental > Aquatic > Freshwater > Ice > Glacier ...
GCAGTCCCAGTATGATCCCAGTCAGCACATCGCCACTTCCGCCAGTCGCCATACCTGCATTCCCGGTGCTGTTAAAATATACTTCGCCATTGGGGAAAGTTATGCAGGTATGTGCACCTTTGCAAACCACAATGACCTTGTAGAGTGCAGAAAACTGAAGCTGTATCTGCAAACGTTGAAATGAATTTGCAGAAACACCCACCAGCCGTTCTAATTCTTTGGGATGGGGAGTCAGAATAGTGTATGGAGGAAGCAGTCGGTACAACTCCTGATTTGCAGCCAGCATGTTTAAAGCATCGGCATCAATCACCAATTTCGCTGGCCTGGCATACAGCAACTCTTGTAAAGCATTCAGTGATACTGTTTTCTGATCAAGGCCAGGTCCAATTCCTACTGCGGAAAATAAGCTGATAGTTGGAAATATAGTGAAAACAGAATCGGATGGATCAATTGATGCCATTGCTTCAGGAACTGAATTCTGAAGTATTTCGTAACCCAGCCGCGGAATGTGGCTCGTTAGCAAACCCACTCCTGAACGTAAGCAAGCTTTTGATGCCAGAACAGCCGCTCCCATTTTGCCATAGCTTCCGGCTATGAGTAAGGCATGACCAAAGGTTCCTTTGTGAGAGAACTTGTCGCGCTTTATAATTTTTGCTGAAATGAATTCTTTTGTGAGGTAAGTATAATTGCTTTTAATCTGGCTCATTGCTTCTGTTGACAACCCGATGGGCAATACTCCCACATGGCCCGTATAACAATAGTTCTCTGGGAAAAGGAAACTGATTTTGGGAAATTGAAAAGTGAGGGTATGGTTGGCCCTGACAATAGCTGATAAATCAGGTTGTGAATTCTCTTCACCCATTAAACCGCTGGGAATATCGATGGAAATAACCTGTACGTGTGACTGATTTATTTTCTTTACAATTTCAGCAGCCAATCCATCCAGCGGACGGGTTAGTCCTGAGCCGAACAGGCCATCGATAATGATCACTGTGGAAGGAATTTCTGGAATAGCAGTTTCTGAATCAATCCTCTTGATAAGAACCAAATTCTGATCCTTCAGCCGTTCAAAATTGATAGCAGGATCGCCTTTAAGTTCCTTTCCAAAGTCAGCAATAAAAAGGGTGCAGTTGAAATTAGCAGAGGCCAGCATACGGGCAACTGCCAGAGCATCACCACCATTGTTGCCCGGCCCTGCAAAGAACCAAAAAGGATGTTTGTTCCCCAGGTTATTGATAATCCAGTCGGCTACTGCCATCGAAGCTCTATCCATCAGGTCGATAGAGGAGATCGGTTCAAGTATCATAGTCAGTTGATCAATCTCAGCAATTTGGTTGCATGTGAACAGTTTCATGGGTTAAGAATTTTCACTAAAGGTACTAAATATTGATAATCAATAAACAAAGATCATTTATTGATTAATATATAATTATAACACCAGTTCATCCAATGGGTAGTACTCAAAAAGTGGTTGACCTTGGATGCTAAGTCCCCCGCGGATTTGGAAACAAAGATCAAAATAAATAACCGAAGGGATGTACCAATTCAATGATGCCAGGGTTAACTCTCTATCATCTGATACCCATTAGATACTCATCTGATACCTTTCTGTAACCTTACATTACAGAAAGGTATCAGATGAGTATCTAATGGGTATCAGATGATAGATCGCAAACACCCACCCATTCTATATAAACAAAGGGAGAAATTCAGGATCGATTGCTTATTTTGAAAAGTAGATTGAGATTACATTTTAAATAAATGTTTCAACAAATTTATAAAAGAAGAAAATGAAAAACGAAATTTAATTAAAACAATTAATTGGGTTTCACATACATGGAATTGATCTTTTAAACGATTTGGAAAACCTCTTCCCACAAAAATAGAAAGTGTTCTAAAAAAAAGGCTGACCCGATACAATTACCGAAACAGCCTCTTCTTATAGTTTAAAACCTTTTTTAGTCGATCATATCAAATCCGCAATAAGGAATCAACACTTTGGGAAGACGAATACCTTCTGGCGTCTGATTATTTTCGAGCAATGCAGCCAGTATGCGCGGCAATGCGAGTGCACTTCCGTTGAGCGTATGGGCAGTGACTGGCTTTTTAGTTACCTCATCACGGTATCGCAATTTCAGGCGGTTGGCCTGAAAGGATTCGAAATTCGAGACTGAACTCACTTCCAGCCATTTTTCCTGAGCTGCCGAGAACACTTCAAAATCGTAGGTAAGAGCAGAGGTGAAACTCATATCGCCACCGCACAAACGAAGAATACGGTAGGGCAATTCGAGCTTTTCAACCAACCCTGCAACGTGTGCCACCATTCCATCCAATAATTCATAAGAGTTGTCAGGACGGGAAATCTGTACAATTTCTACTTTATCGAATTGGTGCAGGCGGTTCAACCCGCGAACATCCTTTCCATACGAACCTGCTTCACGACGAAAACAAGCGCTGTAGGCAGTATTTTTTATGGGTAAATCTTTTGCATCTACAATCATGTCGCGGTAAAGATTTGTAACCGGGACCTCGGCTGTGGGAATAAGATACAAATTATCTTCGGTGGCATGATACATTTGTCCTTCTTTATCAGGTAACTGGCCTGTTCCGAAACCCGATTCTTCATTCACCATCAATGGCGGCTGAATTTCGAGATAACCTGATGCACGGGCTTCATCAAGAAAGAAACTGATGAGCGCACGTTGTATGCGGGCCCCTTTGCCTTTGTAAACGGGAAATCCGGCGCCGGTAATTTTAACTCCCAGTTCGAAGTCAATAATATCGTATTTCTTCGCTAATTCCCAGTGAGGCACACTACCAGCAGGCAATGCAGGAATTTCGCCTGCACTTTTTACTATCAGATTGTCTTCCGGAGTTTTTCCTTCTGGAACTATATCGGCCGGAAGGTTGGGAAGCAGGACCTGTATGCTGAACACTTCCTGATCAATACGAGCAAATTCATCGTCCAGTTGCTTAATTGAATCTTTCAATTCGCTGGTACGGGTTTTTGCAGCATGAGCTTCACCGGTTTTGCCATCGCGTATAAGTAACCCGATTTCTTTGGATATTTTGTTCAATTCAGCCTTACACTGATCGGCCTGGTTCTGTATTTCGTTTTTCTTTCCTGACAATTCAGTGATTTGAAGTACGATAGAGGAAGCATCAAAATTCTTCTTCTTCAACTTGGTAATCACCAATTCGGGATTTTCCTGTATGAACTTTAAATTAAGCATTTTGGGTATCTTTATTTTAGATCATCAAATGTAAAACAAAAAATCTCCTGCCTTAAGAAAAGCAGGAGATTATTCAACAAATATTTTTAATCGTGTTAGATTATTGCTGTTGCAGCAACTACGGGTTCAACTGTAACCCACGATCTGTTGTCTCTTCTTTTCTTGAAAACAACGGTTCCTGTCACCAAAGCAAACAGGGTATGGTCTCTTCCAATACCTACATTCAATCCCGGGTGATGTGAAGTACCTCTCTGGCGAACAATAATGTTACCAGCTGTTGCAGCTTGACCTCCGTAAATTTTAACGCCAAGTCTTTTGCTTTCTGATTCGCGGCCGTTTCTTGAACTACCCGCACCTTTCTTATGAGCCATGGTAAATTTTTTTTAATGTTATCCTAATACTTCTTCAATTTGAACTTTGGTCATGTATTGACGATGACCATTCATTTTCTGGTAGCCTTTTCTTCTTTTCTTCTTGAAGACCAATACCTTGTCTGCCTTACAATGTTCCAAAACGGTAACCCTAACACTGGCACCTTCTACCACTGGAGCTCCAACTTTCACAGTTCCATCGTTATCAACCAAAAGAACTTTGTCAAAAACAACAGTCTCGCCTTCAGCATTTTCAAGACGGTGTACATAAATTTTCCGGCCTGCTTCAACTTTCATTTGCTGACCGGCGATCTCTACAATTGCGTACATTTCGATTTTCTTTAATATTTCTTCCGGCAGGCGGGAATCAATAGAATGGCCGCTTATAGGGCCTGCACGAAACTTTCGGATGGCAAAAGTAGATAATTTTAGGTGACCACCAAAGCTTTACATGGTTTTTTTAGATTTATTTCAGTGCACCCACTTTTTTCCAAATCATTGACTTCTTGTCCATCTAATTTGAATTTCCAAAGTTAAATGATAAAAAGCAGTCTGAATGCAAAAACAATTCTTATATTTGTTACGCTCAGTGACACAATTTTTATTCTTAAATGCTAAAAGTAAAACTCAATATATTAGGACTGTCAGTCAGTCAGTCACAGTCGGGTGCCTACGCGTTGGTGTTGGCCGAAGAAGTAGGTGACAGGAGGATTCCTATTATTATAGGACCCATTGAAGCGCAGTCGATAGCTATTCAACTGGAAGGTTTGAAACCTCCCCGGCCCCTTACGCACGATCTTTTTAAGAATATGGCTTCGGCTTTTGATATTTATATTTCCGAAATCATCATTTATAAGCTTGAAGAAGGTATTTTTTATTCTGAATTGGTGTGCATAAAAGATGGCAAACAGATAATTATTGACTCCCGTACCTCTGATGCTGTGGCTCTCGCTCTGCGATTTAGTTGCCCCATTTATACCACCGAAGATATTCTTGAGCGCGCCGGAATAGTCATCGAATTTGAAAATGAACACAATCAGGAGGATTGGCAGCAACCAGTAAATGAGGAATCCAACAGGGGGAAATACGAATACGGTAAATACACCGCCGCCGAACTCTCTGAATTGCTTACCAACGCAGTCAAAGATGAAGATTACGAAAAAGCATCTGCCATCCGTGACGAAATTAACCGCCGCCGAAAGGAATAGGTTGATGGTTGGGGCAAAGGAAGAATAAGTTGGCAGTGGTCAGTTGGATGGATGAAATTTGAATATTGAATAAGAAATAATAAATTGAGTTGTTCGGTAATTTTGCCGTAGAAGCAATCCGTGCAATCCTTTATTAATTTTTACTTTTACCTTTTCCCTTTTGACTTTTCGGCAGTAGTTTTTAGTAGTTTTATCGCCGCTAAAAACTTCTCAAATCAAAGGCCTGTATGATGGGGATAAAGAATCGTTTGATTATAATGAATTTCCTCCAGTATTTCGTCTGGGGAACCTGGCTGATTTCTCTTGGAGGATACATGATTGTCAACCTGAAATTTACAGGCGGACAAGTTGGAAGTATCTATTCGACCATGGGCCTGGCTTCATTGTTTATGCCTGGCTTACTGGGAGTTGTAGCCGATCGGTGGATGAATGCTGAACGTTTGTTCGGTCTCTGTCATATTACAGGGGCGCTCTTGCTGTTTTGGGCATCAACCGTTCAAGATCCTGCAATGATGTATTGGGTAATGTTGTTGAATGCAATGGTTTACATGCCTACAATTGCCCTTAATAACACGGTTGCCTATGGTATCCTGTCATCAAAAGGTTTTAATGTTGTCAAAGATTTTCCCCCTGTCAGGGTATGGGGAACGGTAGGATTTATTTGTGCCATGTGGGTTGTCGACCTCAATGGATGGTCGGTAAGCCCGTTGCAATTGTATATCAGTTCACTTTCTGCTTTGGCTTTGGGTATATATTCTTTTACCCTGCCTGCCTGCCCTCCAGGGAACACTAAAAAAGACGGCTCCTTCCTTTCTGCATTAGGCCTTGACGCTTTTGTTCTTTTCAAAAACAGTAAAATGGCAGTATTTTTCATTTTTGCCATTTTTATTGGTGCCGCTCTGCAAATTACCAATACCTTTGGCGAGCCATTCATTCATGATTTTAAGGACCTGTACCCCGGCTCATTTGCCGTATTGCATCCCGGGTTGCTGATGTCCATCTCACAAATATCTGAAACATTGTTTATTCTGACCATTCCATTCTTTTTAAACAAATATGGTATCAAGAAGGTCATGATGATCAGTATTATTGCCTGGGTATTCCGTTTTGCCCTTTTCGGGCTGGGAAATCCTGACAGCCGATTGTTCCTGTTGATTTTATCAATGATTATATATGGAATGGCGTTCGACTTTTTCAATATCTCCGGATCTTTATTTGTTGAAACAGAATCCGAACCACGTATCCGGGCAAGTGCACAAGGTCTTTTTATGATTATGACCAACGGCTTGGGAGCCTTTATCGGTGGAATATCAAGTGGATGGGTAGTCGATTATTTTACGGTTGAAGGCATTAAAAACTGGCCCTATATCTGGTTTGTCTTTGCAGGATACACCCTTGTGCTTGGCTTGATTTTTCCTTTTGTATTCAGATACGATCACAAAGCAAAAACATCCATTCTAAAGGCTGAAGCTGTATCCGTTACCGGATAGGCATTGAATGAATATTAGAATCTAAAAAAATGAAGCAATATCTTAATTTACTGAACCATGTAATGAATTCCGGGGTTGAAAAAAACGACCGTACCGGTACCGGGACCATAAGTGTATTTGGCCATCAGTCCAGATACGATCTCTCAGAGGGGTTTCCAATGGTGACCACCAAAAAATTGCATTTGAAGTCTATCATTCACGAACTGCTTTGGTTTTTAACAGGCGATACCAATATCAAGTATTTACAGGATAATGGAGTAAGAATTTGGAATGAATGGGCTGACGAAAATGGAGAGCTTGGCCCTGTTTACGGTTACCAGTGGAGATCGTGGCCAACGCCCGACGGTCAGCACATCGACCAGATCACCCAGGTAGTGAACAGCATTCAGAACAATCCCGATTCTCGCCGTCATATAGTAAGTGCTTGGAATGTAGGCCAGATTAATCAAATGAACCTGCCTCCCTGCCATATCCTGGTTCAGTTTTATGTGGCTGACGGAAAACTTTCATGCCAGCTATACCAGCGCAGTGCAGATATATTCCTTGGCGTGCCCTTTAATATTGCATCCTATGCACTGCTTACTTTGATGATGGCTCAGGTTTGCAATTTACAGCCAGGTGATTTTATCCACACCCTTGGTGATGCTCACATTTATCTCAACCATACAGATCAGGTGAAACTGCAACTCAGCCGCGAACCTTATCCACTGCCACAGATGAAAATCAATTCCGAAGTAAAAAACATATTTGATTTTAAGTATGAAGATTTTAAACTAACAGGCTACCAGTCGCATCCGCCTATTGCAGGTAAAGTGGCGGTATAGTCAATTGGTATTCGAAAAATAGTTAAGTTTGACGAATATAAAACTACGAGGCTTCTTCAACGAGGTCTATAATTATGTAATATCTTATGATGCACGACAATATCTCCATCATTGTAGCCATCGCTCAAAATTTTGCCATTGGTAAAAATAACGATCTGTTGTTTCACCTGCCCAATGATCTGCAACGGTTCAAACAAATTACAACGGGTCATCCTGTCATCATGGGGCGCAATACCTTTCTGTCGTTGCCAAAGGGCGCCCTTCCAAACCGCAGGAATGTGGTGATCACTGACAATCCGGATGAGAAATTTGATCGTTGCGAAATGGTCTTCTCCATTGATGAAGCCGTGGAAGTAGTTGAAAATGAATCCGAAGCCTTTATCATAGGAGGTGGGGCCATCTATCGTCAGTTTTTTCCTCTGGCTCAAAAGTTATACCTCACTCTTGTTCACCAAGACTTTGATGCAGATATCTATTTTCCAGCAATAGATTATTCTGAATGGGAAGTAATGGCGCGCGAAGATTTATTTGATCAAAAGAATGGCTTTAACTATTCAAATCTGGATCTAAAACGAAAATAAGGATTGTAACTTTAAAATACAACCTATTTATTGTTTTTGAATTTTTTCCACAATCGCTTATTCAAATTCTACTTAAATGTTTTTTCAGAAGTAAATACTTCACCGCTGGGCATTTTGAAGGTATAAGCTATTTTGCCAATTCCCTTTACATTTGGTACCCTTTCAATATGAGCAGTTTTTCCTGTACCGGCTGGAGTTGTAAATAGGGTAGAGGGTACGAGTTTCCACAAGATATTGGTAGCCAGCGAATCAACATCCATTGTGGCTGTTCCTTTAGAAGTTATTGAATCGGGACATGTAATTTCAGGCGCCAGAAAGAATTGCCTGACCTTCACCCAATCAAAGTAAGTGGTCTGGGGAGTGACAGGTTTAATCTCATTTGCAAGATCATAGCTCTCTGTTACTTGCTGACTTAATATTAAATTTAAAGGCAGCGAGGGAAACCATTCATAATTATTATTGATGACCTCATGCATCAACTTATCATCGATGTAATATTGTATCTTTGCAGGTGTCCATACACATTTATAGGTTGAATATTTTGGCATCCTGGATACATGATATTTTTTGTTATTCATGTTCTTTATGTTCGATTCATTACAGTTAGCGGAAGGATAATACCGGTGGATGACATGCATCATGTTCGGAAAATCGCTTACAGAGGTAAGTTCTGCAATATCAATTTCACTTCCATATCCTCCTGGCGGACATGGGGTACTGTCGTTTCCAATTAACCAGAATGCAGGCCATGAACCACTTTTAAGCGCATATTTTGCCTTACATTCAAAAACCCCATACCTGAATTTTTTCTTTGTAGACACTTCACCCCCTATATAATTTGACCTGATATGTTCCCAACCACTGGTGCGCCAAATGCTATCCAGATAATTGGGGACATTTTGCATCTTGAGTTCTAACTTTCCCTTGGTAACATTCAGTGTGATAGTACTATCGACTAGAAAACCCAAACTTCTTTTGAAATGGATCGCAGGCTCCCAAATGCTACTGTCTAATTTCGGCTCCGAGAAGTTTTCATCAAAGTTAGTCCACATATAATCAGGATGATAGTGGCGGTCATAAGTCTGAGAACGGATACCGCCACCTACCAATAAAATAATGGCAATTGTCAAAGCAATGCTTTTCATTCTACTTGTATTTTGATTTAACAGCTTCATTTTGTGATAAATATACAATGATAGATACCAAATCATTTGGTATCAATTTATCCTTTCTCAAACAATTATAGGAATCGTATGGCATTATTTGATAATTTACTTAACTCAACAATCAGATGGATTTAAGGTTTCGCTCTCACGGACAGTATAGGTTTCACTGGCTGGATGATTTGGCGTTGCCCTCGAAAACTTTCGTTCAAAGCAGGTTAAAGTTTGTTATTTTATTTCAATGTTAATCCTGAAGGTTAACAGTACTGCTTCATTTCCTCTCTATCAATTACCAATAATGTAAACTACAGTCATTCTGTTAGTTAATTAATGGTTTGGATCCCATAATTTTAACTTATATCCTTCTTTGGCTTACATTCTTTCACTATTATCTTATCGTTCTACAACACGTTTATATATTGCTCGTATATTGCTTGTGTATGTCTTGAATACTTACAAATGTTTGAAGTAAGTTTAAATTATCCACGACTGGATTAAAAACGTGTTATAGAACAATCTGGGAATAATCAATTTATACCTGCATTTCAGCAATGGGCATTACTGAGTTGGTTACTCCAAGTCACCCGCTCAGTAACAGGCAAAGTAGCTTACACTGTAGAGTTAAATCCAAAATATTTTATGGGTATTTGATCCAATATGTAAGCTAAATATAATATCTTGCATCTTTATTCATAGATACTTATTAATGACCCTATCAGACTTGCAGCTTCAACAAGAATTTGAAAAATACAGCAATCTTTTGCTCCGGGAACGAAACGCGCAAGGCTACTGGAGTGGTCGCCTGTCATCAAGTGCATTGGGAGTGGCAGTGGCCATCACTGCACTTTTTTTTTATGATGATAAGGGTAACGTTCCTGAAATATCAAATGGGCTTCATTGGTTGAAGGAAAATGTGAATGCTGATGGTGGTTTTGGAGATTCACCGCAGAGTGTAAGCAATGTAAGTACCAGTTTGCTTTGTTATGCAGCCGTCAAAGTTTGTAGTAAGGTGGTCAAAAATGATCTGTTGATCAGACAGATAGTGAATTATCTTGGTTCACAAAGTATCGATGTAAATTCTGAACAACTTATTGCCGCCATATTGGACTTCTACAAGACCGACCGCACCTTCTCAGTTCCCATTTTGACGATGTGTGCTTTATGCGGTGTCCCGGGACATGAAGCGTTTGACTCCATACCGCAATTGCCATTTGAACTTTCGTTGTTGCCACGGTCACTTTACCGGATGCTTAACCTGAGTGTGGTAAGTTATGCCATTCCTGCATTGGTAGCCGTTGGCATTGCCATTTTCAAGTTCAAGCAACGAAAGAATCCCTTGATGCGCCTGATTCGGAAGGCTTCTGTCAATAAATCCCTGACTTTACTTCGTGCTATTCAACCTGTTAGTGGTGGTTATCTGGAAGCCATTCCACTGACTGCTTTTGTCACCTTGTGTTTGATAGAATCCGGCTACCGTGATCTGGAAGTTGTTCGCGATGGAATTGTTTTCCTGAAACGAACTCAGCGCGACGATGGAAGCTGGCCCATTGATATTGATCTTTCCACCTGGGTAAGTACCCTTGCTGTAAAATCACTCCGCAATAATTTGGATGAAGTGATGCCGCTTATTGATCAGCAAAAGTTGACTGCACATTTTCTATCTATTCAGAATAAAACAATTCATCCGTTTAACGGAACTCAGCCAGGTGGCTGGGGCTGGACATCCTATCCGGGTTCAGTGCCTGATGGAGATGATACGCCTGGTACTATACTGGCCTTGCTGGCTTTGAACCAGCGCACTCCGCAATTAATTCAGCAACCTGTATTGGAAGGGTGCAGTTGGCTGATCGATCTTCAGAATAGTGATGGTGGCTTCCCTACTTTTTCAAAAGGCTGGGGCAAACTGCCCTTCGATCAGAGTTGTGCCGACCTGACTGGTCATGCGATCCTGGCGATGGCAAAGGTGGATACTGTTTTTCATTCAGCCATAAAATCCAATCAATACTCAAAGTTAAACAAATCATTTGAAAGAGCAGTCACTTATTTGGAAAAACAGTTGGATAAATCTGGCTACTGGCTGCCTCTGTGGTTCGGTAACCAGCATACAGCGGATCACACGAATCCTGTATATGGCACTGCCCGTGTGCTTTCGTATTTAAATGAAACTTTGGAAACCCCCTTGGGACGTGAATATGAGGTGAAGCTCAAATCAATGATCGAACGTGGATGCGTCTACCTGACTTCTGTTCAGAATCAGGATAAAAGTTGGGGAGGAGCAAAAAATATCCGGGGGAGTATAGAGGAGACGGCATTGGTAATCACCGCATTGATCAAAAATAGTTATAACCAAGAATGTGCTGCAGGCATCAACTGGCTGGCCGAAAAAACAGAATCCGAAGGGTTGATTGCCTCACCCATCGGATTGTATTTTGCCTCCTTGTGGTATGACGAAGAGCTGTATCCATTAACGGCTTATGTTGATTGTTTGTCGGAATCAATTATTTCTAATTTACCACTACCGCAGGACTCACTTTAATTTCCATCAGATAACCCTGGCAAATGCCTTTCACCGTTACCGCACTCCCGATTTGAAGTGACTCAATGACTGGTTGATTGGAAGTAACCCAGTTGCTGTCGAGCTGACAACTGATACCCTGCATTTCATCTTCCAGGACCAAAAGAGTGGTTCCATTTGGAAGCTGGTTTTTTGATACCAGTTTACCCCTTACTTCAAGTACTTTTTCACTGTATTTGGCAGTTGCGGCATCTTCTCCCTTCTCAAATTCATTTATCAAGCCCACTGCTTCCACTTTAAATTCAGCCTTCATTCTATTCACATTAGCATGAGGCTTGAAAAACATTTTCAGACCAACTCCTGCTCCAACTACGATCACAATAAGAACAATTATAAGTGCATATCTGATTTTCATGGTTAGTTTGTTTTTTGGTTTTCAATACAAATAAAAACTCAATTCAGGCGGCGTTTTCTTATTCATCGCTATTGAGAATTGTTGAGTGAACATAAATTGTAAATTTTCTTATTGGCCGTAGGGAATGTAATTTACTTTCACGGTCATATCCATTTCCTTGCCAATTTTATCGCGCACTAAAGAAGGAATGTTGATGCCATAATCTTCAGGAGTTACTTTAAATTTAGAGGTTCCCACCAATTTGCCATCCTCTAATCCGAGCGTTCCGGGAACTGTAATGGTTTTTTCTACTCCGTGTACATTTAATTGCCCGGTAATTTTGATGTTAGCAACCGGCTCTTTGAGCATTTCTTTGTTGAAGCCTTCAATTTTGCCGTTAAATTTTGATTTCGGAAATTTGTTGCTTTCCATGTAGTTTTCGTTGAAATGCTCTTCCATCAAAGCGCGTTTGAAATGGAAGGTTGTCATGATGGCCTGAAATCCAATTTCTCCAGTTTCAGCATTAAGAATGGAAACTGCTTCGTTGCTTTCACCAAGGATATCTTCCATGGGAGTGCGTGAATAAAAGGAGATAAATGCGTTTTTTGAAATAAATTTGCCTTGCCCGAATGTATTTATTGATGAAACAATCAATACCAGAATGGATATTTTTTTTAACATGTCGTTTTATTTTTGATTATAACGCAAAAACCCTTGAAATGTTGAATCCAAGATGAATATCTCCTTTGTTCCAACTTCCGGTTGTTGCCGGAATAAATGATCCTTCCCGCATTCCCTGTGAGTTGGTCAGCATAATCTGGAATACGTGTCCTCCGGTTTCAATATCAACGCCAACGGCACAGGCATTGTAATACCTGGTTTCCAGAAATTTTGCATTTGGATTGTAGGTGTAGTAATACTCGGCATTAAAAGATAATCGTTTGCTCAATTTATACCTTGCACCGGCACCCAATGCAAAAATATCGTTCTGGTCAAGTTCAGTTTTTACCAGATTGCGGTGAATATAGGTGGGAGTTATCTGAAATGAGAGTTTTTCATTGAATTTTCTGGCTATCAGTATTTGTTGTACAAATGCCAGTCGTGATTCAAAATAATTGGGTCTCGGCACAAAATTTACCGAATCTACCTTAATAGGTGTAGTTTCAAATTTTAATGAATTTACTTCAACTGAAGTAAAATAACTGACAGAAACAGGCATGGCCGTCGCTCCTGAAGATTGCCGCAGAAGCTTGATTTTAGCAAATCCATCGTAGGTTTTATTAAAGCTTCCCCGGCCAGCGCCAACCATTAACCGATCAGTCAATCCATATTCCAAACTGAAATGAATGACTGACTGGTCGAGTCCAAATAAACCATAGGCTCCGTTATTTAAAGTTCCGAAACGATGGGAGATACGGAATTCGAGCTGCTTTTTCTTCATCTGTTCGATGGAATGCCCGTTGATGATGCGCGTTGATTTGAAAGTGGCCGTAGCATAATTGATGGTAGGTTTAGTTTCCGCATTTAACAGTGCATCCATATCCTGGCTAAAAACTCTTCCAGAGATAAGAAGAATTAATCCGATAAATAAGTAAGTTACTTTTTTCATGAACCAAAATCTTAGTTGTTTAATTTCCCGTTGTCAATCCATTTCTGCAATTGGCTTATTTCACAATCGTTCAATTTCCCTCCACCCTGTGGCATAGGTTTAAACCCACTTAAATGTTTGACTGATCCCATTAATTGACCGCTCTGGACCACTGTTAGAACGTCGGCATAGTTTTCCAGTTTAATTCCTCCGCCCGAATTTAAATAATTAGAATTTGAATGGCAGGTATAACACGAAGCCTGAAGTATGGCCTTAACAGTTACTGAATAGGTGACGTTGGTCAGATCGCAGGAAGTTGATATTACCGGATATAGTTTTTCTTCGCTGTCGTAATAGCAGCCTGCTATTAATGCTACTGATACTATCAGTAGAATGCTGAATATTCGTTTCATGTTTTATTGATTAATTGTATCCTTGGTTTATCCATAATTGGAAATCCCTTACCTCGCAGGTCGACAGGGCATAAGATGGAGGCATGAGTATTGTTCCTTTTCTTTTTAAGGAAGTCATCAGTTTGCCGGATTTAGCAACTGCTTGAAGGCCGGTTGTTGTAAGTAAATTTATTCCCCCTGATGGGCTGGTCGCTCCATGGCATGATGCGCAGGCCAGATCGACAATGGGTTTGATATGACTTGCATACATAATGCTGCCCGTTGTATCGCATACTGAAGCACATTCTTCGTTCAGGCCTCCTCGTTTAATCCAACTGAAAATGGTATCTATGGCTGCTTTGCTCAATGCTGAATAAGGCTCCACGGGCATAAAATTTTCTGTGCCAGGGCTTGATGTAATAGCGTTGTAGATTTTACTTGCTTTGGGATTTCCAGGTTTGATGGCAGCCAATACTTTTGCATAGCTGCTAAGATCCATAGCTTCCTCCTGTGAGGCTCCCAGGTGGCAACCTGCAATAGCACAACTATTTATGATAATTGGTTCAATATCGCGCCCATAACAGGCCCAGGCTGATTTGGTGACGGGTACTCCATTTGAAGTGCCAGGTCCGCATTTAGTTTCAATTGCTCCCTGATCAATCCATAAGCGTATAAGGGTTCGCTTACTGAGTGGTAAGGCATTGTCAGGAGGCATCAATAGAAAAGTGCTTGTAATAGATTGATAAGCTTTGCTTTTTGATGCATCGCCTGGTGTGATCGCTTTCATGATACTGCCGTAGTCCGTAAAAACATATCCGCCTTCGCCACCATTGGCATCATGACAACCACTGGTACCGCAACTGTTTTGGAAGATCGGTAAAACCTCCCCGGTAAAACAAATTTGTTTTATTTGATCTGCTGGAATCCCTTCGTGCTGACAGGAATTTGTGAGGAATAAGCAAGGCAACAGAACAATAATAATTAACAATGGAATATACCTAAACCGTTTCATAAATAAAGTATTTAAACTCAAATATATGAAATTATCATATACCTTTCAACTTTATTTTAAGATGAATGAACTTTTTTTACAGTTCTAAAAGGAAGTGGGATTTTTGCCAGTTTTACCAACTCACGTTACACAAAGGAGCAAATAGACAAATAGACAAGTAGACAAGTAGAAAAATAGACAAACAGACAATTCGTCAATTGGCATTTTGGCATTTTAATACTTATTAGTTCTCAAAAAGCCAAATAGTGAAAATGCCAATTGTCTATTTGTCTATTTGCCCTTTTGTAATGTGATTTAATAATTGGGCATCATTTTGATGATCTCTCCCTCTGTGGTGAGGTACTCTTTCATCAGGTTGGCTGTCAGGCAGGCATGTACGGGGATGATTTCAATAAGCTTTCCGGGTTTAAAATAAATCATATCACGGGGCGTAATCTTAAGTATACCATGTTCTTGTGAGAGAGAATGGAGGTAGTTTCTTTCATCCAGAAGAATATTTTTGTCTCCATAATTTATTATAATTCTACCAAAAAGCGGCTTGCCGTCGATGTTAATGATCGAATCTTTGGCAAAATGAATGGCTCCACCATAAATGACTACTTCATTGCGTGAAGGATGTATGGCAACAACGGGGCATACCATCCTTACGGCAATGTCGGTAAGTTTACAAACCCCTAATCTGAACTGCATTAAGTCGTAAAACGCAAAATTGCCAGGCCTGATTTCGTCTACACCGTCAAATTTTTCGCAAATACTGCATGAGGGTGTATCGCCCAGGGAGACAATCAGCTCAGGCCATTCATTCTGATAGCGTGTTCGCAATGTTTTCATTTTCAGCAGGGCATCAAAATGACGGCTGAAAATATCGTGGGTTGAGTTGGCTTGATAAGTATGTCCGGTATGTGCCATAAAGCCTCTGAACTGGAGAAGTGGTGATTTTTGAATGACAGCGAGCAACTGGTCAATCAATAATGTGCGGTTAAATTCAATCCCGGTACGATTGTATCCTGTATCAATTTTGATAAATACACCCGTATGCCACGTGATCTGCTGTTGAAGTGCTGCAAGCCCTTCAATGTTCTCGATCAATAGGTTTAGCTTTATCCGGCCAGCCAGTTCATTCATTTCAGGAATTTCCAATATGTTTACTGAAAAAGCGATGGTAATATCGTCCCATCCGGCATCAGCAAAATAATTGGCCATTGTTAATGAAGACACAGCGATACCCTTAACTCCTGCTGCCCGGAACCATTGGCCAATTTCAGCCGATTGGTGGGTTTTAAAATGGGGCCGGAAATTCACATGTAGCTTCGCTGCTTTACTAACCATCGTTTCAATGTTCCGTAAAACAGTATCTTTATTTAGCAAAAGTGTAGGTCTTGTAATTTCCATTTCTGAATTATAAACACGATTAAGCCGAAACAATAATAGTGATTTCAATTGAAAAATAAAAACATTTTATTACAATCAAGGGAGTCAGCTGACTGACTCCCTTGATTGTTATTCCTCCATTCGGATTGTTTGGGCCCTGTTTGGGCCTACTGAGGCAATCGTAATTGGAACGCCCACTTGCTCTTCGATGAAATTGATGTAGTTGTTGAATTCCTCTGGAAATTCATCCTGACTGGTCAATTGAGTCAGATCGGTTTGCCATCCTGGTAGTTCAACAAAAACCGGTTTCACCTGATCGTTTAATTCGAAGGGGAACTTCTCTGTTACTTCTCCTGCAATTTCATAGCCCACACAAACTTTGATGGTTTCAAACTTGTCCATCACATCTGCTTTCATCATGATTAATTCGGATACTCCGTTCAACATGATTGAATATTTCAAAGCCACTAAATCAAGCCACCCGCAACGACGGGGGCGACCAGTGGTTGATCCATATTCACGGCCTACATCGCGCATGTTCTGTCCATCCAGATCAAATAATTCAGTGGGGAACGGGCCCATGCCAACCCGTGTACAGTAGGCTTTGAAAATGCCATATACATTTCCTATTTTATTGGGCGCAACTCCTAATCCTGTGCAGGCGCCGGCACAAATAGTGCTCGATGAGGTTACAAATGGATATGAACCAAAGTCGATATCCAGCATGGTGCCTTGTGCCCCTTCAGCCAAAACGGATTTGCCTTCAGCCAGGCTTTCATTGATCAGGTGTTCAGTATCAATAATTTTATAGCTTTTAAGTATTTCAATTCCCTTCATCCATTCCTGCTCAAGTTGGGCAAGTTTGTCAGAGTAATCATAATGATAATAGTTCTCCAGTAAATCCTTGTGAGCCTGAACTTTAGAAGTGTATTTTTCTTGAAAATTCTCAAACAAATCACCTACCCTTAACCCGTCACGGCCAATTTTGTCACGGTAAGTGGGCCCAATCCCTTTTAAAGTAGACCCGATTTTGGTCATCCCTTTTGCATCTTCCGAAGCCGCATCCAGCAGCCGGTGGGTAGGAAGTATCAAATGGGCTTTTTTTGAAATATACAAGCTGTCATGCAGGTCAACACCATGTTTGGCAATAGATTCGATTTCTTTTTCAAATGTGATTGGATCTATCACCACTCCGTTGCCGATCACGTTCAACTTATCTTTGTGAAAAATTCCGGAAGGAATGGTGTGCAATACCTGCTTAAAGTTATTTATTTCAAGTGTATGGCCGGCGTTTGGCCCTCCCTGAAACCTTGAAATGACAGCGTATTTGGGTGTCAGTACATCAACAATTTTACCTTTTCCTTCATCTCCCCACTGGAGTCCTAATAATACATCTACTTTCATTTGTTTTATAGTATTAAAACACATAGGATACATAGTTTAATTGTGTAAAAATTCCTATGTGGACTATGTGCCTACGTGTTTATTTTTTCATTTATTTTAATGGACAGATAAAACTCTCAAACCCCGAATACTTAGGATCACTGTGCGTGAAGATGATTTTAACCTGTTATTTGACAAGGGTTGCGACAAGATAATCCGCTAAAACTGAACTTATTTGCTTATCAATTTTCACGTGATAAGATTGTTTTTTATCTGAGCGATAAAATTATAAATTATTTGCACAAGTAATGTCAAAATTAACGATCAAAAGCAGATATTTTTTTATTGGCTCTTATCAATTGGCCTGGTATTATACAACAGAGGGCAGGTTTTAGATCAAAAATTGATAAAATTACCGTAAATATACAAATTGTGGTGTGATAATTTAAAATCGTTCTTCTGGCAAATGTCTTCAATGATTTCTGTCAGGCGGGGATCAAAAAATTCGATCAGCGCTCCTGTATGTAAATCAATCAAATGGTCATGTGGTGGTATAGCATAGGCTTTCTCATATTTGGCAAGATTTTTACCAAACTGATGACGAATAATAAGTTTACTATCGAGCAATAAATCTGTGGTATTGTACAGGGTAGCACGACTGACACGGTAGTTCTTATTTTTCATTGAGATGTACAGTGACTCAACATCGAAATGCCCTTCCCGGGAGTAAATTTCTTCAAGGATGGCAAATCTTTCAGGAGTTTTCCGATGTCCGTTATTCTCAAGATATTTAATGAACATGCGCTTGACAGCTTCTTTGGTCTTGTGGTTATTCATATTTAAACCAATTATAAATAGAACTCAAAAATAGCATTTTTTTTGATTGAGAGGATTGTATTAAAATTTATTGCTAAATTTTCTCAATGCGTTCAATGTGGTCTATCCCCTTAATTTTCATTAGTTGGGAAATCAGCTCATTTAAATCCTGCACATTGTGGATGTACAAATATAGCTCGCCTTCAAAAATGCCATCATGAGCATCGAAATGAACGGTGCGCATGTTAATATTGTTTTGCTTGGAAATGATGGTGGTAATTTCATTTACCACCCCTACACGGTCAAAACCTGTAAGTTTAATACGTGAAAGATAAGAGAGTTTTTTAAATTTAGTCCATTGCGCAGTGATGATTGTGTCGCCCTGTTCCGACATAAGCTTCAATGTCTCAGGACAGTTTCTTTTATGAATAATAACGTATTCATCTCCTGAAATGTAACCCACAACATCATCTCCCGGAATCGGATTACAGCATTTGGCAAGCGAATAATTTATCTGATCCGGATCTTCTATCAGAATATAAGGTGCTTTTTTATCAATCTTGGCTGGGGCATTCGTACTATCTATCTTATTAGTGTTAAATTTTAATTTCCAAAACTTGGCAAGTTTGTTGGGCCGTCGTGTCTGAAGTACTTCGTCCAGATTATCAAGTTCAAGGAATCCCATGCCTACCTGCGCATAGAGTTGTTCCTTATTGGTTAAATTGTAATAGCTGCTCAATTTTTTCAACGTATCCGATGAGGGGGCAATTTTGTATTTCGCCAGTTCATCTTCTATTATCTTGCGGCCTCGCTCAATGTGTTTTTTGCGGTCCAATTTAAATGATTGTTTTACCTTCGTTTTTGCCTTGGCTGATATCAGGATCGTTAACCAGCTCAGTTGAGGCGTTTGCGTTTTTGAGGAAAGTATTTCGACCTGATCGCCACTTTGCAAAACATGAGAAATAGGAACAAGTTTATGATTGATCTTGGCTCCTATACAATGATTACCCAGTTCGCTGTGGATTTCATAGGCAAAATCAAGGACAGTTGCATTTTTGGGCAAGGTCACCATTCTCCCTTTTGGGGTGAAGACAATAATTTCGGAAGAGAACAGGTTCATCTTAAATTCATCCAGAAATTCCAGTGCATCAGATTCCGGATTCTTAAGCATTTCTTTAATCTTTTGAAGCCATCTGTCCAGTTCATTCTCTATATCATTGATATTTTTGTATTTATAGTGAGCTGCAAAACCGCGTTCTGCAATCTCATCCATGCGCTGGGTACGAATCTGAATTTCCACCCATTTGCCCTGAGGCCCCATAACCGTTACGTGCAATGCTTCGTATCCATTTGCTTTGGGGATGGTAATCCAATCGCGTATCCGGTCAGGCTTGGGTTTATAAATATCGGTGACAAGTGAAAGAATTTCAAAGCATTGGCGCTTTTCTGAGACATTGGATTTGGGTGAAAAAACGATCCTGATGGCAAGCAAATCATATACTTCATCAAAAGAAACGCCTTTGGTCTGCATCTTGCTCCAGATCGAATAAATTGATTTGAGGCGTTCGGTAATGGTAAAATCTATTCCTTCCTTTCTCAATTGTTCATCGATGGGTTTAATGAACTCTGTTACAAGGTAATCTCTTTTTTCCCTTTGGTTTTGAAGCCTAAACTGTATCTGGTTGAAAGAATCAGGATGTTTGTATTTCAAACTAAGATCTTCCAATTCCGATTTGATGGCATACAAGCC
>Ga0209724_1001648_pt1 | contig 20084 bp, 19 predicted proteins | sample grotaG_FD_184143 | JGI IMG/M metagenome (GOLD analysis project Ga0209724, IMG submission 184143) | Glacier valley bacterial and archeal communities from Borup Fiord, Nunavut, Canada, to study Microbial Dark Matter (Phase II) -... | ecosystem: Environmental > Aquatic > Freshwater > Ice > Glacier ...
CCGCGAGCCGTGCCGATGCACAGCCGATGAAGGCCAGGCGCTTGTGTGCCTCGGCGCGGTCTCTGGGCGAAGCGAGGCCGATGCCGAGCGCTTCCTTGAAGAGCTGTTCCGCGGGTTCGTATCGGGCGTCGTCATAGGCTCTCAAGCCTGCCAGCAAGGCGCGTTCCGCAGGTCGTGTGGCCACGTCGAGCAGACCGACGGGGGCAGGCGGGGCCTGAACGCAGGCCGTCAGCAGGCAGGCGGCAGATGCTACCGCCGCGGCTCTCAGGGTCACGACCCGAACCGGTGGCGCAGCGAGATGCTCTGGCTGGCGACAACGTCCACCGACGCGGTGAACGGCGCGAAGTCGCCGTTTCGCACGACGATTTGGTGCCGGCCTTGCGACAGCGTGAGCTCGGTGAGCGGGGGCGCTGTGCCGTGGGTGGCGCCGTCGACCTCGACCGTGCCCCACGGGCTGATGGCGATGCTCACGGTGCCGGTGGGCAGGGGCGTTGCAGGTGCCGCGTTGGCGAGGCGTGCAGCGCGGTCGCGTGCGTCTCGCTCGCGCCCTTCGCGGGCGCGACGCTCTTTCGTCGTCTCGCGCGCAGACGGCCCCGCTACGTTGGCCGCAGCAATCGGTGCGGTGGCGACGGGCGCGTTGATGAGCCCGAGGCTGGCCGACATCAACGCTTCCGGTGTCGACAGCGCGGCCGTGCGCGCAGCGGTGGCTGTCGGGCTCGTGTCGAGCGTGGAGGTGGCGGGTGGCGGCTCGACCACCGCGATCACCGGCACGGCGGGCACCGCGCGGGTGGCCGATGGCAACGCGGCCGGTTCGGAGGCGGCCACGTCGACGGCCGGTGCAGTGATGACCGGCGCCGCGAGCGCAAGAGCGGTCTGCCGCTCGACGGCCGCCAACGTGCTCGCCGCCACGGGCAGTGGATCCGGATCCAGCTGAGTCAGCCACCACCAGGCGCCCGCGGCTGCGAGTGCGATCGCCGCGAACGTCGAAACACCCCACATGGCAAGGCGACGCGAGCGCTCGGGCTTCTTCTTCGCAGCGCCTGCACTGCGCGCAGGCGCATCGCCTTCCGGCACGGCCGGATTCGCGTCGAGCCACTGCCGCAACTCGCGAGCGAACGAGCGGGCCGAGCGGAAGCGCTGCTCGGGCTGCTTCGCCATCGCGCGCGCGCAGATCTGGGCCAGCGCTTTCGGCACGTTGGCATCGACCTCGTGGGCCAAGGGCGGCTCGTGGCCGAGCACGGCCTCGCGAATCTCCTTCAGCGTGGCACCCTGGAACGGCCGCTGGTCGGTGAGCAACTCGTAGAGCACCACGCCGAGCGAGAACACGTCGGCCCGGCGGTCGGCCGGCTCTCGCCGCACCTGCTCGGGCGCCATGTAGTAAGGCGAGCCGGCGCCCGAGTGCGGGTCGCCGTCGGTGTGGCGGTTGGCGACGCGGGCGATGCCGAAGTCGAGCACGCGAGGCTGCGTGCGGCCCACCATGAAGATGTTGGCCGGCTTGATGTCGCGGTGGATCACGCCCTTGCTGTGCGCGAACGCCAGCGCGTCGGCCACGCGACGCACGATCAGCGCGGCCTGTGCCGGCGTGGCGCGCCAGCCTTCGTGGCGCAGCTGGCGCAGGTCGCGACCCTTCAGCATCTCCATCGCGATGTAGGCGCGCCGGTCGCTGATGCCGGCGTCGAATACCGTCACGATGTGCGGGTGGCTGAGGCCGCCTGCCGCGCGAGCTTCGTTGATGAACAGCGTGTTGAACGACTCGCGCTCGGCCTCGGGCACCTCGACGTTCAGCGTCTTGACGGCGATCAGGCGAGAGAGCAGCGGATCGTGTGCTGCGAACACGGTGCCGAGGCCGCCTTCGCCGAGCTGGTACTTGAGCGCGTAGCGGCCGATGTGGCCGATGGTGCGCAACGGGCTGGTGGAGGGCGTGAGCAACCCGGAGAACTCGGCGCCGGCTTCGGGCGCGGCGGCGGCCGGCGAGTCGGAGTCGCTCCACAGGCGGGTGCCCGGTGCGGTGGCAGACGCAGGCAGGGGCACCGGCCCGGAATCGGCCGCAGGCGAAGAGGAAGAAGAGGTCGGCGGAATCGCGGGGCTCACGCCGCCAGCTTAAGCGTGCGACTCGACCGCCGAGTGTGAAAAAGGCAGCGCCGAAGACAGAAGTAACACAAGCTCACCATTGGCCTGCGATGGGCGGCGAAGCTGCCGCTGCCGCGCCACAGACGCCTCAGCCGCGGCGTGCGCGTGCGGCTTCGATCTCGGTCGGCCGCAGCTCGGCGGCGGCTTTGTCGAGCACGCCGTTGACGTACTTGTGACCGTCGGTCCCGCCGAAGCTCTTGGCCAGCTCCACGGCCTCGTTGATGGCCACCTTGTACGGGATGTCGACGCAGTGCTGCAGCTCGTAGACGCCGATCATCATCACGCCGTGCTCGATCGGCGAGAGGTGCTCGGTCTTGCGATCGACGTGCCTGACCAGCACCGCATCGATCGCCGCGGCTTCGGTGATCGCGCCGTGCAGCAGCATCGTGAAGTGCTTCTCGTCGGCCTTGCCGAAGCCTTCCTGCTCGCGCACATGGGCTTCGATGAAGCCTGCGTCGGAGCCGCCCACGAGCCATTCGTACAGCCCTTGCAGCGCAAATTCGCGCGAGCGCCGCCGTGCCGACTTGACCACCGGTCGCGGCGCGGCCGCCTTCTTCGCCGGGGCGGGCGTCGCGGCGGTGTCGCTCACGAGAGATCGCCCATCAGGTTCGCCATCTCGACAGCAACGCGGGCTGCGTCGCGTCCCTTGTCTTCGCAGCGCGCTTCGGCTTGGCGCAGGTTCTCACAGGTGAGGATGGCGTTGGCGACCGGCAGGCCGTGGTCGAGCGCGACCCGCGTGACGGCCGAGCCGCTCTCGTTGGCAACGAGCTCGAAGTGATATGTCTCGCCACGGATGATGCAGCCGAGCGCGATCAGCGCGTCGTGCTCGTCGCCGTCGGCCAGCGCGTTGAGGGCCACGCCGATCTCGAGCGCGCCCGGCACTTGCAGATGCGTGATGTCGTCGGCGCCGACGCCGAGCGCGAGCAGCTCGGCACGGCAGGCCTCCGCCAGGCGATCGGTCAGGCCGGCGTTGAAGCGCGCCTGGACGATGCCGATGCGCAGGTCGCGGCCGTCGAGTCGGGCTGCTGCGCCTTGCTCAGCGTTGCGCATGCAACGCCACGGGGGCGACGATCACGGGCTCGTCGGCCAGGAAGCCAGTGACCTCGAGGCCGTATCCCGTCATGCTCGGCATGCGGCGCGGGCTGCCGAGCAGCTTCATCCGGCCGACGCCGAGGTCGCGCAGGATCTGCGCGCCGATTCCGTAGGTGCGCAGATCCATCGGCAGTTTCGGGCGGCGCGCGCCGCGGCTGCGCTCGAGTACCTGCGGCAGCAGCGAGCCAGCGTTTTCACCGCAGTTGAGCAGCACGGCCACGCTGCGCTCATTCCTGTGCAGCGCGGCGAGCGCACGCGGCAAGGGCCACGAGTGATCGCCCGGGCCGGCGTCGAGCAGATCGAGAACCGAGAGCGGTTCGTGCACGCGAACCAGCACCTCGTCGCCAGGGGCCCAGCGGCCACGCGTAAGCGCCAGGTGCAGGCCGCCCGCGCGATCGGTGTAGACGGTGCAGTCGAACTCGCCCTGCGGCGTGAGCATCTTGCGCGTGCCCGCACGTTCGATCAGCGATTCGTTGCGGCTGCGGTGCTCGATGAGGTCGGCGATGGTGCCGATCTTCAGGCCGTGCGCGCGGCCGAATTCGATCAGGTCGGGCAGGCGCGCCATCGTGCCGTCGTCGTTCATGATTTCGCAGATCACCGACGCGGGCGACAAGCCCGCCATCGCGGTCAGGTCGCAGCCCGCCTCGGTGTGGCCGGCGCGCATGAGCACGCCGCCGTCTTGTGCCTGCAGCGGAAAGATGTGGCCGGGCTGCACCAGGTCGCCAGCGCGTGCTTCCTTGCGCACGGCGGCTTGCACGGTACGTGCGCGGTCGGCCGCCGAGATGCCGGTGGTGACGCCGGTCGCGGCCTCGATCGAGACCGTGAATGCCGTGCCGTGCTGGGCGCCGTTCTTCGCCGCCATCGGCGGCAGCTGCAAGCGCTCGCAGCGTTCTTTCGTGAGCGTGAGGCAGATCAGGCCACGCCCGAACTTCGCCATGAAGTTGATCGCCTCGGGCGTGACATGGTCAGCGGCCAGCACGAGATCGCCTTCGTTCTCGCGGTCTTCCTCGTCGACGAGGATCACCATGCGGCCCGCGGCCAGCTCGGCGACGATCTCGGGAATCGGTGCGATGGGCATGGCGTGATTGTAGGGAGCGGGCATGTTCATCCTTTCGATCCGACAGGCAACGCGGGGCCGACACCTTCGAGCATGCGCTCGACGTAGCGGGCGATGAGGTCGACCTCGAGATTGACCGCGCGCCCGGCTTCGAGGCCGCGCAGCGTGGTGTGCGCGACCGTGTGCGGAATCAGGTTGACGCTGAACTCGCAAGCGTCTGCGCTGTCGACCACGCGGTTCACCGTGAGGCTGGTGCCGTCGACGGCGATCGAGCCCTTCAATGCAAGGAAGCGCGCCATCGCGCGTGGGGCCGAGACGCGCAACTCCCACGATTCGCCGACGAGCGCGAAGTGCGTGACGCGGCCGATGCCGTCGACGTGGCCGCTGACGAGATGGCCGTCGAGCCGGTCGCCGGCACGCAGCGCCTTCTCGAGGTTCACCTCGGCCGTAGCACCGAGGTTGGCGGTCTTGTCGAGGCTCTCGGCCGAGATCTCGATGCTGAAACGCGAAGCGGCGAGATCGATCGACACCACCGTCATGCAGGCGCCGGCGATGGCGATGCTGTCACCGAGCGCAACGCCTTCCAGGAAGCCGGGTGGCGCCTCGACCACGAGTGCCTGGCCGAAGCCTGCGCCGCTGCCGAGAGAACGCGTTTCGACGATCCTGCCGATGCCGCTGACGATGCCTGTGAACATGGCTCGATTGTCGTCGGCCGGCCATGCCCCCGGCGTCGCCGAGGCGTCAGTGCGCTGGCGGCGGCACGGGCCGAAGCAGCAGCCGCAGGTCTTCGCCGATGCGGTCGACCTGCGTGAACGCGAACTGCAGCCGCGTCTCGAGCGAAGCGAGCGGGGCCAAGGCCGCCAAGCCGCGGCCCGGCCCGAGCAGGCTCGGCGCCACATAGACGAGCAATTCGTCGACAAGGCCGGCCGCGAGCAGCGAGGCGTTGAGCTTCTCGCCGGCCTCGACGTGCAGCTCGTTGATGCCGATGGCGCCGAGGTCTTGCAGCATCGCCTCGAGATCCACCTTGCCGTTCGCCGAGGGTCGCATCGCGATCACGGCGCCACGCGCTTCGAGCACTGCCCGACGTTGTGCAAGGCCGCCATCTTCGGTTGCCGCTGCATAGAGGCGCACACAGCCCGGCGGCGCGAGCAAGCGCGCCGATGGCGGCGTTTCGAGCCGCGAATCGACGACCACACGCATCGGCTGGCGCGCGGTGCGCACATGGCGCACGTCGAGCCGCGGGTCGTCTTCGCGCACCGTGCCCACGCCGCTGAGCACGGCGCCGGCGCGCTTGCGCCACGCGTGCCCGTCGATGCGCGCGGCCTCGCCGGTGATCCACTGGCTGGTGCCGTCGGCCAGCGCGGTGCGGCCGTCGAGCGAGACCGCCGCCTTCATGCGCAGCCACGGCCGCCCGCGCTCCATGCGCGAGACGAAGCCGACGTTGAGTGCGTGCGCCTCGGTCTCGCACGGCCCGAACGCGATCGCGATGCCGGCTGCGGCCAGGCGTGCCGCGCCCTGGCCTGCAACGAGCGGGTTGGGGTCACGCATCGCCATCACCACCCGGCCGACGCCGGCGGCGACGAGCGCGTCGGCACACGGCGGCGTGCGGCCGTGGTGCGAGCACGGCTCGAGCGTCACGAACACCGTGGCGCCGACGACGCTCTCGCCGCGCGAGGCCGCGTCGCGCAGGGCCATCACCTCGGCATGCGCGCCGCCGGCTTCCTGCGTGTGGCCGCGGCCGACCACCGCGCCCTCGGCGCCGACGATGACGCAGCCGACGCGCGGGTTCGGATCGGAGAGGCCGATGGCGCGCTCGGCCAGGGCCAGCGCCTCCCTCATGGGTTCGTCGGAAAGCAGGGCGTTCATGTGCAGGCCGGAATATCGCTCATGGCGCGTCATGGCTGAAGCGCCGCGGTGGCAACGGGGCAGGTGGTGCTGCCGCGCACGACGAGGAAGTTCTCGCTCGGGAGCGCACGCGTGACGCGCGTGTGCAGTCCCGGGGCGGCATCGTCGCCGTAACGGCAGACCCGTCGTGGCGTCGCGTCGGCAGCAGGCGTGACCACCACGCGGCCGCTCCAGCTCCCGTCGGCACGCGGCGTAACGATGCAACGCCAGTCGAGGTAGCGTTCGCCCGTCTCCTGCCATTCGGCCACACCGATCGAAGCCGGCACGGCATCGATCGGCACCGCCTGGACGCGCAGGCTGGCGGCCGAGTGAAATCGCACCGTCTTCATCGCTGCGCTGCTGCACTCCGGCGCGGCCGGGAAGTCGCCGCCCTCGAGTGCGAGCGAGACGCGCGTCGTCAGCGGCACGTCGTCGGCTGCTTCCGGTCGCGGCGGCTCGGCTGCGCTGAAGCGGACGGTGCCGCCGACCCATAGCGCGCGGGCCGCCGTGCAGTGGCTCAGCGCGCGGAGATCGATCGTGCCCGGCGCAGCGGCCGCGACGTCGCAACGCGCGACGATCTCTCCGCCGAGGTTGTCGAACACCTGAGCAAAAGTCGCCGTGGCGGATGCCCGCCACGCGCTGCGGCCGTCGCCGAGGTCGACCGCGTCGATCGGGATCGACGGCGCCCGGCCGAAGGCACCGCGCGGCGCGCTCGGCACTGCGCCCGTATCGAGAGCGAGCGAGCCGGCATGGCGCGCGTCGCTGCGGGCGAGAGCCGAGGCGAGGCGAACCTCGCGTGCGATGCCGGCGCGGTCGCTCCACTGCACACGCAACGTCACCGGACGCACGCCGCCGAGCGCGCTCGCTGCTTCGACGCGACGAACGATGCGGTAGTTCGCGTTCGTGACATCGCCGGGCGCGCCGTCGTGCAGCGTCTCCGCGTCGCCGAGCGCATCGAACGCGCGCGGGCCCGAGGCTGCGTCGAACGCTGCGTCGACGCGCAGTCGCTCCATCTCGGCCACACCGATGCGGGTGGCTTCGGCACGCTGGCGAGAAACGTCGGCGCCGTGGCGCAGCTGCGCCTGCAGGTGGCCCAGGCCGACGGTGCTGCCGGCCAGCACCACGAGCGCGACGAGGGCGTCGAGCAGGCTGGCGCCGCGCTGCTTGCGGTTCGGTTGGGTGAGTGATGAAGCGTGCATCTCAGAAGTCCTTCCAGCTGCCGCCGACGCGCACGAAGCTGCTGCGGCGCAAGAGGCGCGCGAGCACTGCGCCGTCGTGAATGAAGTCGGGCGCGCCGTTGCCGGCGTAGTCGCCACCGACGAGCGTGGCGCCGCGCACGAAGCCTTCGCCGGGCGCTGCGTGATCCCAGCGCATCGAACCGGTCGAGACGACGCCTTGGATCGCGACCGCACCGCTGATGGCTGCGTGGCCGCGCACGACGAGTGCGACCGGATCGTCGGCCTCGCCGAAGCGGGCCGGGCCGGCGAAGCGCGCGTCGCCGGCCACCACGATCAGCCGCGCACCCGCGGCGATCGCCGACTCGACCGCACGCGAGCAGTCGATGGCTGCGCTGCATGCCACCGTGCGTGCCGCCGGTTGGGCAGCCCAGGTGGTGGCATCCATGCCGAAGTGGCGAGCGAAGTAGCGCTCGGCGTCGAGTGCGGCGAGCGCACTGTCGCCCGAGACCAGCGCGCCGGCCAGCGGCGAGCCGGCAGGCACGCCGAGCCGCAGCGCGTCGGCCACGACCGTGCCGCCGGCGTGCAGCGCGAGCTGGCCGCCATCTGCCTGCGTGTGATGGGCGCCGATCGCCGCGCTGCCCGCATCGACGTTGCCGCGCACGCTGAGTGCCGCGACGGGCGCCGACCGCATCGCGGGCAGCAACGCGAGCTGCGCTTCGGATCGCGCGATGGCGTCGTGCGGGCCCGGTGCCACGGCGGCGCAGCCGAGATCGCCACGCGTGCAGCCCGTCGCGACGACGCGCACCAGGCCAGGCCGCGAACCTGCGGCGAACTCGATCTCGAATGCTGCGGCAACTGTGTCGGTGGCGCGGGGTGGCCGCGCGGGTGCGCCGTTCGCAGGGCAACTGCACGACCAGCCGGTGTCGGCCTGAACGCAGGCCGCGTGCAGTGGCGCCGCGGTGCCCACGTCGTTCCAGGTCGCCGGCGTGATGGCGGCGGTGGCTTCGTCGAGGCGCAGCCAGCGGTCGCGGGCGGATACGAGATGCGGATCCGTGCCCGGCTCGCAGTCGTCGCCGATGCGCGTCGGGTCGTTGAGCCGGGCCTGTGCCCAGGCGAGGCCGGCCTCCGCCGCTTCGAAGGCCTGCGTGCTGCGGTAGGCGCGGGCGGAGACCGATTCGCCGACGAGGAGGTTGCGATTGGCGAACGCAACCGCGAGCAGCATGGCCAGGCAGAGCAGGGTGGTGACGAGCAGGGCGGCCGCGCCGCGCTGGCCGGCGGGGCCCGGACGGTGCGTGAGACGCGGCGCGAAAGACGGGTAGCGGTGCGTCATGGCGTCAGACCTCGCAGCGGCCGACTACCGCGTCGTTGCGCACGCGCACTTCGCTGCGCAGGCTGCGCACGAGCGACGGGTCGGCAACGGATCGAGCCGAGAGGCGGACCGTCATGCTGCGCAGTTGCTGCCGCGGCGGGCAGGTGGTGCTGCCGGCGGCGCAGGGCAGGTCGCAGAACGTGGCCAGGCTCACCGTGTCGTCACGGGCCTCGACGGTGAAGCGCGTGAACGTGACCGCTCCGGGGTCGCTGAGTGCCTGCCAGTTGCCGGCGCCGAGCTGCGTTTCGAGCGTGCCGCGCCGGAGCCGGTAGCCGAAGCGCTCGGCGTCGTCGACTGCTGCGCGCTCATTGCCGTCGCGCGAGAAGCTGAGACGCACGGCGTCGGAAGCCGCTCCGTCGGTGGCAGCGATGCCGTGCGGGTTGGCTGCGGCCGGGATGCCGTCGAGCCCGCGCACGCCGGAAGCCGCGGCGGCCCAGTGACCGGCTCGTCGCAGGTCGCGGGTGACCAGATCGGCGATGCCTTGCAAATCCTCCGTCAGCCGCGCCTCCACCTGCACCGAGCGGCTCTCGCGCAGCTGGGTGGCCAGCACGCCGGCTGCGGCGGCGGCGACGAGCAGGCCGATGGCGCTGCCGACGAGCAGCTCGACGAGCGAAAGTCCGCGTTGCGTGGCGGCGCGCATCAACGGCCCCAGCAGCGACGGTTGGCATCGGCCGCGTTGCCGGTCGAGGCATCGGGCCCCGAGGCGTACACCGCGTCGGCACCCGTCGCGGCCACCTTCATGTAGCGGCAAGCGCGATCACGGGCCTGCGCCGCGGCGGCGCTGGCGAGCAGCGTGTAGCCGTCGGCGCTCACGGCGGTGACGTGCAGCACGTAGTAGCCGGCCGGCGTCGTCGGCCGAACGCCGATCGAAGCGAGGTTGCCATAGGTCGCGTGGTCGGCGCGATGCCGCTCCTGCGCGAGTTGGGCGCTCATCAACGACGCCAGCGCGTCGATGCGGCGTGCGCGCAGCACGTGGCCCTCGAGGGAAGGGTAGGCGATGCTCGACAGCACGCCGGCAATGCCGACGGCGATCATCGTCTCGATCAGAGTGAAGCCGCGTTGGCGGCGTGACGAAGCATGGATGGGCATGAGAGGTCTCCTGGGTTCGGATCAGCAGGCGGGATGGGAGGGAACAGAGGCGCCGGGCGAGCAGGTGCGCACCCGCCCGACGACGTTGACGATGTGATGGATGGCGCGGCCGTTGGCCGTCACGAGGCGCAGGGTGCCTGCCGGCGTGCTGGTGCCGTGCAGCGGGTCGAACACGATCGAGCCGACGTTGCCCGTGATCGACAGGCGCTCCGCCGAAGGAAGCAGCACCGACTTGATCGCACTCGCGGTGCCGATGCACACGGCCGCGCTACCGGCACCGCATGTGCACTCCGAAGCTGCGCCGGTGTGCACGATCCAGCAGCTTGCTTGCGCATTCGCACGCACGCTCAGGCGCAGCGGCCGCTGCCGGGCCATGGCTTCGGTGCGCACGAAGCGCAGGTCGGCGGCGAGGCTGGCGGCGGTGCCGTCGAGCCGGCGGGCGTCGAGCACGTCGCGCAGACCAGGCGCCGCCGCGGCGGCCACGATCGCGGTGACGACCATCGCGATCGCCGATTCGATCAGCGTGAATCCGCGCTGGGCGGTGCGTTTCGTGGCGGGGGCCGAGTGCTTCGTGTCCATGCGAAGCACTGTAGAAATCGGCGGCCCGAAGCGCGATCCCGGCGAGTGGGGAAAGGCGGGGGGAGCACCGCGCTCATGCGGGGGGCAAGGGCCGAGGGGAGCCCGTCCGGGGGGAGTCGCGCGGGCACTCGCCCGGCGGGGGGATCAGATGTCGCGGATCAGCTGGCGGAACTCGTCCACGTCTTCGAAGCTGCGGTACACCGAGGCGAAGCGCACGTAGGCCACCTTGTCGATGCGCTTGAGCTCACGCATCACGTGCTCGCCGAGCTTGGCTGAAAGCACCTCCTTGGCCCCGCTGTTGAGCAGCTTTTCCTGGATGCGTTCGATGGCGGCGTCGATCTGCTCCACGCTCACCGGGCGCTTGCGCAGTGCCAGCGTCATCGAAGCGCGAACCTTGCCCGGGTCGAACTCGGCGCGGGTGCCGTCTTTCTTCACCACCGAAGGCAGCGCGATCTCGGCATGCTCGTAGGTCGTGAAGCGTTTGTCGCAGCTCTGGCAGCGGCGGCGCCGGCGCACGACGTCGCCCTCGTCGGAATCGCGCGTCTCTACGACCTGGGTGTCTTCATGCGAACAGAACGGACAACGCATAGGCAACCTTGAAGGGGCCGCGTAGCGACCCCGCTGTCCTTGTTATCTGTAGACCGGGAAGTCCTTGGTCAGCGTGGCGACTTTGGCCTTCACCGCCGCGATGTTCGCCTCGTCGTGCGGCTGGTCGAGCACGTCGGCGATGAGGTGGGCGGTCTTGCGTGTCTCGTCTTCCCTGAAGCCGCGCGTCGTGAGCGCCGGCGTGCCGAGGCGGATACCGCTCGTGACCATTGGCTTTTGCGGATCGTTCGGGATGCCGTTCTTGTTGCACGTCATGTGCGCGCTCTGCAGCAGCGTCTCCGCTTCCTTGCCGGTGAGGTTCTTGGGCCGCAGGTCGACCAGCATGACGTGGCTCTCGGTACGGCCGCTGACGATGCGCAGGCCGCGCTCGATCAGCGTCTCGGCCAGCACAACCGCGTTCTTCGCCACCTGCTGCTGATAGGTCTTGAACTCCGGCGCCAGCGCTTCCTTGAAAGCAATCGCCTTGGCGGCGATCACATGCATCAGCGGGCCGCCCTGGATGCCCGGGAAGATCGCGCTGTTGATCTTCTTGGCCATCGCCTCGTCGTTCATCAGGATGATGCCGCCGCGCGGGCCGCGCAGGCTCTTGTGCGTGGTGGAGGTCACCACGTCTGCGTGCGGCACCGGGCTCGGGTAGACGCCCGCAGCGATGAGACCGGAGTAGTGCGCCATGTCGACCATGAACACGGCGCCGATGTCTTTCGCGACCTTGGCGAAGCGCGCGAAGTCGATGCGCAGGCTATATGCAGAAGCGCCGGCGATCATCAGCTTCGGCTTGTGCTCGTGGGCGAGCCGCTCCATGGCGTCGTAGTCGATCTCTTCGGCCGCCGTGAGACCGTAGCTCACCACCTTGAACCACTTGCCGCTCATGTTCAGCGGCATGCCGTGGGTCAGATGGCCGCCTTCGGCCAGGCTCATGCCCATGATCGTGTCGCCCGGCTGCAGCAGGGCGAAGAACACGGCCTGGTTGGCTTGCGAGCCAGAGTTGGCCTGCACGTTGGCGAATCGCGCGCCGAACAGCTGCTTGGCCCGGTCGATGGCGAGCTGCTCGGCCATGTCGACGAATTCGCAGCCGCCGTAGTAGCGCTTGCCGGGGTAGCCCTCGGCGTATTTGTTGGTGAGCTGACTGCCCTGCGCCGCCATCACCGCCGGCGATGCGTAGTTCTCCGAAGCGATCAGCTCGATGTGCTGTTCCTGGCGCCGGTTCTCCGAGGCGATGATGGAGGCGAGCTCAGGGTCGACGAGGGCGATGGTCGACTGGGTGCGATCGAACATGGGGCAGGCATCCTTGGATCCGCGGCTCGCGGAGCCACGAATCGTAGCGGAGGTGCCCTGCGTCGGCTGCCGGGTGCGTTGCGGCCGACCCTGGATCAAGAAGCCAGGAGAGCGATCTTTTCCGGCGTGGCGGCCGGCTCGGCGGCGGGTCGGGGTGCCGCGTCGCCAGCATCAGGCGGGGTGGCGGCCGCGGGTGCGGCGCTCGGGCGGCTGCGGGGAGGTGATTCAGACTGCACGGCGCGCGCCACGGTCGTGCGAGCCTTGCCGCCGGCAGCGATCACGCGCAGCGTGCTCTGCTCTGCAAGCACCTTGGTCGCATAGCCGCCGTCTTCACCGGTGTTGGCCGCGCCGACGTAGGAGCGCAGGCCCGCTTCGAGGCCGCCGGCCCGCGCGATGCATTCCTTCAACACCTGCACGCCGACGCGCAGGTTGGTCACCGGGTCGAAAGCCGCGTGGCTGCCACCGAAGGCCTCGTATTTGTCGTCGTGGATCTTGGTCATCACCTGCATCAGCCCCTGCGCGCCGACCGGGCTCTGCGCGAACGGGTTGAAGCTCGACTCGACCGCCATCACGGCCAGGATCAGCGTCGGGTCCAGATTGACCAGCTTGCCCACGTTCCACGCTTCCTGCACCAGCCGGCTCACCGGCTCCGGCGCCACGCGATATCTGTGCGAGAGAAACATGGCGACCGCCGCCTGGGTCTGGCTCAGGTCACGCGGGTCCGCGGCGGTGGCGCGAGCGATGGCGTCGGGCTCGCCGAGGTCGGGTTCGTCGGAAGCGACCACCGGGGGCAGCCGGGCGTCGTGGCGTGCCTGCAGCCAGACCAGCGTCTGTGCCTCGACGGCATGGCGAACATCGGCGCGTCCGGCGCCGAACAGCGCCAATCCGACGATGAGCAGGCCGACCAGCGCCAACGAGTTGTGACTGACCTCGAGTAGACCCTGCCCCACGTCGCGGGCGAACACCGTGGCCGATTGCACCACCGCCGACCGGCTGCCGAGGGTCGCGGGTCGAGCCAACGGGCTTCGCGCGAACTGAGTCGTCATATCTCTTTCTCCTGCTGGGCCAGCCCTTCACGACCTGGAAAGTCGAACGGGGACAGCGATAATTTCGATCCGGCGGGCGGTGCTTCGCCAGCCGTGCAGTTCGTTCGTAGCCTCATGGCATGGCCGCGCGAAGCGGGCTCCGAGCGAGCCGCGCATTCGTCGGATCGTGCAAAACGGCGCGATTCTAGGAACCTCTTTAATGCACGGTCAACACTGTTAGACCGTGTTCTTAGAACCATTGAGTATGAAATATCGTGATTTGAGAGAGTTCATGGCCGCTCTTTCGGTCCAGGGAGAGCTGGTTCATGTCGCAGAACCAGTCTCCACGCGCCTCGACATGACAGCGGTCGGCGACTTCGTGCTGCACCAGGGCGGCCCCGCGCTGGTGTTCGACCGTCCATCGGGTTATGGAATTCCGGTGCTGACGAACCTGTTCGGCACGACTCGGCGGGTCGCCCTGGCGATGGGCGCGGAAGACGCGGCGGCGCTGCGCGACATCGGCGTGCTGCTCGCCAGCCTGAAGGAACCCGAGCCGCCGAAAGGCGTGCGTGACGCAGGCCGCATCTGGCAACTGGCCAAATCGGTGTGGACGATGCGGCCGGCGGAGACCTCGAATGCCGTCTGCCGAGAGGTAATTTGCAGCGGCAGCGAGATAGATCTCGGCACGCTGCCCGTCCAATGGTGCTGGCCCGACGACGCCGGGCCGCTCATCACCTGGGGCCTCGTCATCACGCGCGGGCCGCAGGGTTTGCCGGTGTCGCGAGCAAGGCAGAACCTGGGCATCTACCGTCAGCAGGTCATCGGCCCGCGGCAGGTGATCATGCGCTGGCTGGCCCACCGCGGCGGTGCGCTCGACTTCCGCGAGTTCGCGCTTTCGCGACCTGGGCGTCCCTTCCCGGTCGCCGTGGCGCTGGGGGCCGACCCGGCGACCATTCTCGGCGCCGTCACGCCGGTGCCCGACACGCTCTCCGAATATCAGTTCGCCGGCCTGCTGAGAGGCAGCCGTACCGAGGTCAGCGACTGCTCCGTGGGTGACGAAGGACGAATGCTGCAGGCACCGGCCAGCGCCGAGTTCGTGCTCGAGGGCCACATTCCGACGGCCGCGCCCGGCTTCGAAGGCCGCAGCGACCACGGCGTGCCGACGAAGGAAATCGGCGGCTACCTGCACGCGCTCGAGGGCCCGTTCGGCGACCACACCGGCTACTACAACGAGCAGGAGTGGTTCCCGGTGGTGGAGTTCTCGCGCATGACGCACCGGCGCAATCCGATCTATCACTCCACCTATACCGGCAAGCCGCCCGACGAGCCGGCCGTCCTCGGCGTGGCGCTGAACGAAGTCTTCGTGCCGATCCTGCAGAAGCAGTTTCCGGAGATCGTCGACTTCTATCTGCCGCCCGAGGGCTGCAGCTACCGGATGGCGATCGTCAGCATCAAGAAGCGGTACCCGGGCCACGCCAGGCGCGTGATGTTCGGTGTGTGGAGCTTCCTGCGCCAGTTTATGTACACCAAGTTCATCGTGGTCACCGACGACGACGTGAACGTGCGCGACTGGGCTGACGTGATCTGGGCGCTCACGACGCGCATGGACCCGGTGCGAGACACGGTGCTGGTCGACCGCACGCCCATCGATTCGCTCGACTTCGCTTCGCCCGTCTCGGGCCTCGGCGGCAAGATGGGGCTCGACGCCACGAGCAAGCTGCCCGGCGAGACCGACCGTGAATGGGGTCGGCCGATCCGCCCCGATGCGGCCGCGGCCGAGCGCGCGATGGCCGTGGTGGCGTCGATCGACGCCGCAGTCACTGCAGCTCGAGGGCCGCCTTCTGCACCTACGCGGCGCACTTGATCCGCTCGGTGTGCACGAATGCCCGAGGTCGGGCGATGCGGCGGTCAGGCGATCGCGAAGACCTGTCGCAACGCCTCGATGGCGGCTTGGTCGTAGCCGATAGATCGCAGCACGGCATCGGAGTGCTCGCCGCGGCGCGGCGGATCGAGCCGAACGCCGAGCCGCTCGCCGGCCAGCGTGATCGGGAACAGCGTCGTCTTGACCGACTGGCCGGCGCCCGCGCCGTCGGGCAGGCGCACGTCGGCCAGGCCGCCGGTGGCCAGCAGGTGCGGGTCGTCGAGCAGCTCGGCGGGCTTCCTGATCGGCGCGAAGGGCAGGCCGGCGCGCTCCATGCGCTCGGCCAGATCGGCCGCGGATCGCTCGGCGAAGCGTTCGCGCAGCACGGCGAGCAGGCGAGGCCGCTCGGCGACCCGAAGATTGTTGGTGGCGAGTGCGGCTTCGGCCTTCAGGTCGGGCAGCGCCATCACGTCGCAGAAGACGAGCCACTGCGCGTCGCTGACCGCTGAAAGGAAGATCTGTTCGCCGTCTTTCACGGTGAACACGTCGTAGATCGCCCACGGGCTCTCACGGGCCGGCATCGGTGCCGGGTGCTTGCCCGTGACGGCGAACTGCATCATGTGCTGGCCCATCAGGAACACGTTGTTCTCGAACAAGGCCGACTGCACCTCCATGCCGCGGCCGGTTATGCCGCGCTGGATCAGCGCGGCGAGCGTGCCAATGGCGCCGAACATGCCGCCCATGATGTCGTTCACGCTCGTGCCGGCACGCAGCGGGTCGCCCGGGCGGCCGGTCATGTAGGCGAGGCCGCCCATCATCTGCACCACCTCGTCGAGGGCAGTGCGGTGGTCGTACGGACCGGGCAGGAAGCCCTTGTGGCTGACGTAGATCAGGCGTGGGTCGGCCGAGGAAAGGCTGGCGTAGTCGAGGCCGTACTTGGCCATCGTGCCGGGCTTGAAGTTTTCGATCACCACGTCGGCACTGACCGCGAGGCGGCGCGCGACCTCAGCGCCGGCGGCCGTGTGGAGGTCGACCTCGATGCTCTTCTTGTTGCGGTTGAAGAGCGGGAAAAAGCCCGCGCCTGCACCCATCAGCGTGCGCGTCGTCTCGCCACCTATCGGCTCGACCTTGATCACCTCGGCACCGAGGTCGGCCAGCACCATGCCGCAGGTCGGGCCCATCACCATGTGCGTGAACTCGACAACGCGCAGCCCTGCCAGTGGCTGGGGTGCGCTCGTCGTGGACTGCAGGCCGTCGAGCGGCTGCGGTGCCGTTGCCGCTGCCACCGCCGCGCTCATGCGCCGCGACCCGTGCGCTGCGCCGCGGGTAGCTTCAGCGCGCCGGCCGGCGCGCGCGCTTCTTCGCCGCCGGTGCAGCGCTGGCAGCCGGTGCTGCATGCGCTGGCGACGGCGCAGCTGCGGAAGCCTTCGCCTTCGCGCCACCGCTCTGCAGGCCTTCCGACATGCCGATGAGCACGCCACTCACCATCGACGCATAGCTGTCGAGCATGGCCTGGGCAGCACGCATGCCGCTGGCGCGGCTGTCGCGAAGCATCGTCTGCGCCTGGGTCATCAGCGCGTCGACAGTCTGCGTGGCCTGTGCGCCGGTCTCGCTGCCCTTCAGTTTCATGGCCTCGAGCGCCTGCGTCCACGGGCCCTGCATCGGGCCGGCAGCCTGCGTCGCCTTGGTGACGGCGGCGAAGAAGGTTTCTTCCATCTTCTCCATGTTGGCCAGCGCGTCTTTCAGCGGCTTCTCGCGCAGCGTCATCCCGGCGCCCATGAACTGCTCGAGCGCCTTGCGGTTGGCCTCGACGGCCTGCAGCAGCGCCGAATCGATGCCGGAAAGCGCCTTGCCGAGCATCGACTCCACATCGACCGGGCTGGCGACGTTGCGGCCGGCACCCATCGTGGCTGCGCCCGCGACCGACTTCACCACCTTGCCGATGTTGTCGAGCGTGAGCTCTCTTCCCTGCAAGGCGCGCAGCGTCGCGCTGCTCACGGCCTGGCGCAGCGCCTCGCCCTGCTTGACGCTGGCGGTGGAGAACATGTTGACCAATGCGTCCTGGTCGATGCCGGCTTTCATCATGATGCGGTTCCTGTTGTGAAGCAGAGCTTCATTGCATGTGCTGCCCGCCGTTGATCGCGATGTTCGCGCCGGTCAGGAAAGCGGCTTCTTCCGAAGCGAGATAGATGATCAGCCCGGCCACTTCTTCGGGCTTGCCGAGGCGGCCGACCGGGATCTGCGGAAGGATCTTGGTGTTGAGGATTTCCTCGGGGATCGCCGTCACCATCTTGGTGCCGATGTAGCCCGGCGAGATGGTGTTCACGGTCACGCCCTTCTTCGCCACCTCGAGCGCCAGCGCCTTGGTGAAGCCGTGCACGCCGGCCTTCGCCGCCGAGTAGTTGGTCTGGCCGAATGCGCCCTTGCTGCCGTTGACCGAAGAAACGTTGATGACGCGGCCCCAGTTGCGCTCCACCATGCCGTCGACCACCTGCTTGCTCATGTTGAACAGGCTGTCGAGGTTGGTGCGCATGACCGCGTCCCAGTTGACCTTGTCCATCTTCTTGAAGGTCATGTCGCGGGTGATGCCCGCGTTGTTGACGAGGACGTCGACCGCGCCGACCCTGGCCTGCACGTCGGCCACAGCGCGGGTGCACGAATCGATGTCGGCCACGTCGCAGGGCACGGCCAGGATGTCGTAGCCGTTGGCCTTCATGCCGGCCAGCCACTCGGTCGACTTGGTGTTGCTCGGCGAGTAGGTGACGACGACGCGGTAGCCGGCGTCGGCCATCTTCGTCGAGATGGTTTCGCCCAGGCCACCCATGCCGCCGGTGACGAGCACCACGCGACCTTTTCCGCCGGTATCTGCCATGTCGTTGTCTCCGTTGTTCGTGTGGACAGTGCCTATTCTGGCGGCTGACCCACGGCTGGCAAGCCGGGGAAATTCCCGATCCGGTGACGGTGACATCGATCAGCCGAGCGCGGGTTGCTCCTGCGCGGCGAGCCATTCGCCGACCAGAGCTCCGAGCACCGGCAGCACCCCGGCGCAAGTCTTGGCTCCGCGGGCGAGGTTTTCGTCGTCCAGTACGAGCAATTGGGTCTGGAGCAGTTGGTCCGCTCGCATCTTGCTTCGAAGGTAGAACATACGGCGGCCGTCCCGAGGTGACGGGGCCTGATACGACGTCCTATCCTTCGAAGACACAGGCCGCGAGCGCTCCATTGAGGCGAAGACAACTTCCTACGCCAAGGACACCGCGTTCGTCGTTCCGGACGGTGAACCTTCCTTCGCGAGGGCCAATGAACAATCCTTCAGGCTGTATCGCTTGTCCGAGTTTCGGCGTCGACCCCGTCTTTTCGAATTGCGCAGACGCCCTGAGAACCAGTGCCGACTCGATCCCATTTCATTCCGAGCTCCACTCGTCCAGCCAAAAGATGGACTCTCTTCGCTGACAGGCAGACAAAGAAAAAGCCCCGCAGCGTTGACGCTCAGGGCTTTTGATCTTTCCCGGGAGCCGGGATCTTTGTGACCGGCCGGATGGTGGAGAGGAGGAGGATCGAACTCCCGACCTTCGCATTGCGAACGCGACGCTCTCCCAGCTGAGCTACCCCCCCACGGAGAGCCGGCAGTCTATCAAACGATCCGCCCTTCGCCGGCCCTAGCTGCGGATCAAATGGTCGAATGCCGACAGTGCCGCCTTCGCGCCTTCGCCCGCCGCGATGACGATCTGCTTGTAGGGCACGGTCGTCGCGTCGCCGGCTGCGAACACGCCGGGCATGTTGGTCGCGCCCTTCTCGTCGACGATGATTTCGCCGTAGCGGTTCAGCTCGATCGCGCCCTTCATGAACTCGGTGTTGGGCACGAGGCCGATCTGCACGAACACACCTGCGAGTTCGACGCGCGTCTCGGCACCGCTGGCGCGGTCCTTGTAGACGAGGCCGGTGACCTTCTTGCCGTCGCCATCGATCTCGGTCGTCTGTGCGTTGGTCACGATGGTCGCGTTGGCCAGGCTCTGCAGCTTCTTCACCAGGATCGCGTCGGCCTTCAGGTGCTCGGCGAACTCGACGATCGTGACGTGGCCGACGATGCCGGCGAGGTCGATGGCCGCCTCCACGCCGGAGTTGCCGCCGCCGATCACCCCCACCGAACGGCCCTTGAAGAGCGGGCCGTCGCAATGCGGGCAGTAGGCGACGCCCTTGTTGGCGTACTCGGCCTCACCGGGCACGTTGACCTTTTTCCAGCGCGCACCGGTGGCGAGCACCACGCTCCTGGCCTTGAGCGCCGCGCCGTTCTCGAGCCGGACCGTGATTTGCTCGCCCGGCTCGAGCGATGCGACGCGCTGGCCGGCCATGATGTCGACGTCGTAGGCACGGGTGTGTGCTTCGAGCGCGGCCGCGAACTTCGGGCCTTGCGTCTCGAGCACGGAGATGTAGTTCTCGATGCCCATCGTGTCGAGCGTCTGCCCGCCGACGCGCTCGGCGACGATGCCGGTGCGGATGCCCTTCCTCGCCGAGTACACCGCCGCCGCGGCGCCGGCCGGCCCGCCGCCGACGATGAGCACGTCGAACACGTCTTTCGCGGCCAGCTTGCTCGCATCGCGCGCGGCGGCGCCGGTGTCGATCTTGGCGAGGATCTCGCTCAACTCGAGGCGGCCGGAGGCGAACGGCTGGCCGTTCAGCAGGAGGGTCGGCACGGCGAGGATCTGCCGATCTTCCACCTCGGTGCGGAACAGGCCGCCGTCGATGGCCGTGTGACGTACGCGCGGATTCAGCACCGCCATGAGGTTCAGCGCCTGCACGACGTCGGGGCAGTTGTGGCAGGTCAGGCTCATCCACGTCTCGAAGACGAAGTCGCCATCCAGCGCCTGAATCTGCTCGATGACTTGGGCCGCGACCTTCGGCGGGTGGCCGCCGGCCTGCAGCAGCGCCAGCACGAGCGAGG
>Ga0209724_1001649_pt1 | contig 20071 bp, 13 predicted proteins | sample grotaG_FD_184143 | JGI IMG/M metagenome (GOLD analysis project Ga0209724, IMG submission 184143) | Glacier valley bacterial and archeal communities from Borup Fiord, Nunavut, Canada, to study Microbial Dark Matter (Phase II) -... | ecosystem: Environmental > Aquatic > Freshwater > Ice > Glacier ...
GTCTTGCGTGACTACGCAAGGGGGGGTCCTTCCAGGCCGCTCGAGATAAACCCACATTCCTGAGTTATACCCTTAGGTCGTTGTGACCCACCCTCGAGCGTAGAAGTGGAGTATGGAGTGAGAAGCTGGGTTCAGGCTCGAGCAGTCCTCACTCGAGGAGGGTCAGAAGCCTGCCTTCGCCACGTCGTCTTTGCCAAAAGCTTTGGCTGGACCCAGCACCAGGGTCTTGCCCAGCGCGTCGGCTTGGATGGTGAAGCTGCCCAGGCGTCCAGCGTTGATTTTCTGGCCTACCTTGAGGGGTCCGTCGAAGGCGGCTTTGGCCGCATAGACCGACAGGTAGCCCAAATCCACCGGGCTCCACAGGATGGTTTCCTTGACCGTGCCGTCGTCCAGGTAGGGCTTCATGATCAGCGGGGTGGCCAGACCCACCACCGCCACCTTGCCGCTCTTGCCCGCCTGCTTGACCGCCTCGGCCACGCCGGGAAAGGGCACGCCGCCCACCGCCCAGATGCCCTTCAGGTTGGGGTACACCTTGAGCAAATCGGTGGCGTCCTCGAGCGCCTTTTGCTGGTTCTCACCCGGCGCTCGAGTGTCCACCACCTTAAGCTTGGGGTACTTTTTGGCCAGCACCGAGCGCATCATTTTAATCCAGGCGGTCTGGTTGGGCGCGGTCAGGGTGGTAGTCACAATGGCCACGTCGCCCTCCTTGCCAATCTGGCGCACCATGCTCTCGACCATGCCCTCGCCTATGGCCTGAAAGGTTGCCTGATTGACAAAGATGTCTCGAGCGTTGGCGTCGGCGTCCCAGGTCACGACCTTGATGCCTGTGGCCATCGCCTTTTTGAGCGAGGGGGCCAGCGCCGCCGAGTCGTTGGCCGCAATCGAAATCACGTCTACCTTGCTCTGAATGGCGGTCTCGACCAGTTCAATCTGCTTGGGCACGCTACCCTCGCTCGGTCCCCGGTGAATGAGTCGGATGCCCAGCTCCTTGGCCGCTTCCTCCGCACCGCGCTGGCTGGCGTCGAAGTACAGGATGCCCACGAATTTGGGAATCATGTACAGCGTGAAGGGCTTACCCGGTGTGCTCGAGGTTTGGGCGCTCGAGACGGTGCTCAGGGTCAGGGTGGCGGCGACGACGGCGAGCGCGAGGGTTTTGAACTTGTTCATGGGGTATTCCTCCGAGAGGTGTGGGGGGCGAGAGACGCGGGGCGGAAGGGAATGTTTTGAGCCTCTTCGAGCGATAGGGGTCCAGGCTGCCGTTCAGAAAGTGGGCAACTCGAGCGATGTGGATTGGAGAGGGGGAGAGGGGGAGGACAGGCCCCACTTATCCCAAGACAGCGCCGTTCTGTCCAAGACGGTGAGGGGGAGAGGTCAGGGGTCTGGAGGGGGACGCGCCCCTTTTGCGCCCTTCATAGCCGCCGCTTCGAGCGCAGGGTTCGTAGAAATCCGTTGAGCAAAACCGCCACCAGCAGCGCCGCCCCGATGATGATGGACTGCTGTTCGATGGGGATGAAGGCCAAAGTCAGGCCGTTGCGAATCACGCCCACCAGCAGCAGGCCCAGCAGGGTGCCGACCACCCCGCCCGAACCGCCCATGATGGCGGTACCGCCCAGCACCACCGCCGTAATCGCGTCGAGTTCAAAGCCGGTTCCAGCGTCGGCCCGCGCGCTCGAGAGCCTGGAGGTGTAGATGATGCCTGCCAGCGCCGCCAGAAACCCCGAGAGCGAGTACACCAGAATCAGCGCGCTCTGCACCGGAGCACCTGCGAAGCGTGCCGCTACCGCGTTGTTGCCCAGGGCGTAGATGAGACGTCCGTAGGTGTGGCGGCTCAGAAAGACCCCCACCGCCAGGGCCACCCCAATCAGCAGCACCAGTTGCAGCGGAAAGGGGCCGACATAACCCTGTCCCAGCGCAAAAAACGCCTGCGGATAGTCGCCAAAAGACTGGGCCTGCGAGAAGCCCAGAGACAGGCCCCGGTACACCGCCAGCGTCGCCAGGGTGACGATGAGCGGGGGAATGCCGATGCGGGCGATTACAAAGCCGTTGAAGAAGCCGCACAGTACCCCTACACCCAGGGTAAGAAAGCAGGCCAGCACGATGTTCAGCCCCGCCGTGGTGGCCAGACCCAGCACGATACCGCACAGCCCCAGCGTGGACCCCACCGAGAGGTCAATGCCTCCGGTGATGATGACCAGGGTCATGCCCAGGGCCAGAAAACCGATTTCAGCGGAGAAGCGCGTCACCTCGAGCAGATTCGAGACGGTCAGGAAGGCCGGAGACAGGCGGCTCATCACCGCGAAGGCGATGAACAGGGCCACGATGAGCACCAAGTCGGGCCACGGCAGGTCGGCCAGAGAGCGGCGGCGGGCTTTAGGGGCGCTCGAGAGCGAGGTCACGCCGCCACCTCCCCCGGAATCCGTTTGACCCTCGAGCGAAACAGGCACAGCGGGCGTCCCTGCCGCCGTAGCGCGTCCAGGCCCACCGCCAGCAGGATGAAGCTGCCCTGCACCGCGTCCACCCAGTAAGCCGAGATGCGTAGAAAGGTGAGCGCGGTGGCGATGACCCCCACCAGCAGCGCGCCCAGAAAGGTGCCCAGCACCGTCCCCGAGCCGCCGAAGACGTTGGTGCCGCCTAAAACCACGGCGGTGATGACCGCGAACTCGAAGCCCTGACCCGCAGCGGGTTCGATGGTGGTGAACCGGGTGGTGAAGGCCACCGTGGCCAGCCCCACCATCAGCCCCTGAAACACGAAGGTGGAGAGCAGGGTGCGCTCGAGCGACAGTCCGGCCAGCCGCGCTGCCGCTGGATTGCTGCCCACCGCGTAGAGTGAGCCGCCCCAGCGGGTGTGCGACAAGATGATGTGTCCGGCCAGCAGAATCAGGGTCAGAAAGAGGATGGGGTTGGGAATGCCCAGCACGCTGCCCCCGCCCAGAGCGCGGAACGAGGGTGGAAGCACGGTCCACGCGCCCCCGGTGGTGGTCAGCATCACCACGCGCAGGATGGTCAGGGTGGCCAGCGTGACCACGATGGCTGGAATTTTGGCGTAGGCCACCAGCACGCCGTTGATGAAGCCGAAGGCCATGCCCAGCCCCATTCCGGCCAGGAAGGCCAGCTCGAGCGGAACCCCGGCCTTGGCCATCAGGCCCACCGCCGTAGAGCAGGCGGCCAGTTACGCCCCGATGGAGATGTCAATCTGTCCGGTGAGAATCACGGCGGTCATGCCCACCGCCGCGATGGTGACTACGGTGATGTTGACCAGAATGTCGCTAGCGTTTTTAGCGCTGAAGAAACTGGGCGCGAACACCGCCAGCACCCCGGTGAGCAGCACCAGAAAAATCAGGATGGCCCGCTCCCGACTGCGGTCAGTGAACATGCTTCACCTCGCTCGAGCTTGGGGGATTTGAGCCTGGGAGATTTGGGCGTGGGAGATTTGGGCCTGGGGGAATGGAATCTGGTGGCCTCGAGCTGATGGGTTCGTCCGGCGTGCGCCCGAGGGTCGCCAGCCTCATCACATCCTCCTGGCTCGAGCCACGCGGCAACTCGCCCGCGATGCGGCCCCGGTGCATCACCAGAATGCGGTCCGCCATGCCCAGAATCTCGAGCAGTTCGCTTGAAATCATCAGGATGCCCAGCCCCTCCTGAACCAGCGCGTCTATGGTGCGGTGAATCTCGGCCTTGGCCCCCACGTCCACCCCCTGAGTGGGTTCGTCCAGAATCAGCAGTTTAGGGCGGGTAGCCAGCCACTTGCCCATCACAATTTTCTGCTGGTTGCCCCCCGAGAGGGCCGAGCTGCTGAGCGAGGCCAGCGGTGGACGAATGTCGAGCTTCTCGATGAACTCTTTTGATAGGGCGTCCTCTTGCCTGGGGCGCAGCCAGCCGCCGAAGTTTAAGGACGGCAGGCTGAGGTTCTGGCGAATCGAGAAGGGCAGCACCAAGCCCTGACGGCCCCGGTCCTCGGGCAGCAGGGCCAGACCCTGCTCCACCGCGCCCCTGGGGTCGCGCCGAACTGGCTTGCCCTCGAGCGTGACCGTTCCCGAGTCGAAGGGGTCGATGCCAAAAAGCGCGCGGGCCACCTCGGTGCGTCCCGAGCCGACCAGTCCGGCCAGCCCCACAATTTCGCCCTCACGCACCGTGAAGCTCACGTCCTCGAGCACCCCCGTTCCCAGAAGACTAGAGCGGGTCAGACCGCGCACCTCGAGCAGCGGCTTGCCCGCAGACCGCAGATGGCGTGGGTACAGGCTGCCCACCTCGCGCCCCACCATCTTGGCAATCTCGACCAGTTGCCCTCTGGCCTTGCCCAAATCTCCCAGCCGCGCCCGCAGCGGCAAATCGAGTTCCAGCCGCTCGAGCAGCGCCCGCGCCTCGCGCTCCATGCGGGTCCAGTGGATGCGGCCCCAACGGGTGGGCTGCCGTCCCATGAACAGGTTCTCGAGCACCGAAAGGTCGGGGTACAGGCTGGTCTCCTGATAGATGATGCCGATGCCCAAAGCCTGCGACTGGCGCGGAGAGCTGAAGACTACCTCGCGGCCCTCGAGCAGAACGCGGCCCCCGTCGGGGCGGTGCGCGCCGGAGAGCACCTTCATCAGGGTGGACTTCCCAGCCCCATTTTCACCCACCAGAGCGTGAACCTCGCCCGAATGCAGGTCAAAGGACACCCCCTTGAGGGCGCGAACGCCGCCGAAGCGTTTCTCGATGCCCTCGAGCGACAGGAGTGGGGGGAGCGAAGCCGAGCGGGAGAGGGGAGAGGCGTGTGGAGCATTCACAGAGGGAAACCTCGTTTGGGTCAGCCGTAAGGACTTCAAGAGGAGGGGTGGCGCGGAGTCGGCTCGAGCGGTGCAGACCGCTGATGTACTTTTTTGATTGCTTTGTACCTTTGGGTATAACATACGAACATTCAAAATGCAAGCAAGCCGGTTGGCTACTCGGAGTGCCGACCCAATGCTCCTGCTCGAGTGGGCAAATAGAATGTGTGGGGCGCTATAAAAACCGAAATAGCCTCGATACTTCTTCTGTTTCTTCTCTCTTTCTCCCACTTGCGTCTTTGAACTTTTATGAACTATATTGGATGCTATAGCGAACGAATCACGAAAATCGAGGCGTGCGGACTACACTGACTCAGGGCAGCTCAGGTCAAAAATTACAGGTCTGGGCGCGCTCGAGGTAGCTCTGGAGGATGATGCATGTATCTGGGAATAGACCTGGGAACCGGTTCGGTCAAAGTGTTATTGCTCTCGGAAGCGGGTGGGGTGGTGAAGGAATCCTCCCGACCTTACGGCGTGGACTCGAGGTATCCCGGCCGGGCTGAAACCGACCCTGAGCTGTGGTGGGCGGCCACCGTGAGCGCGGTGCTCGAGGTCGTAGGCGGTCACGCCCCCCAGGTTCGGGCCATCGGGTTATCGGGCCAGATGCACTCATTGGTGCTGTGCGATGCCTCCGGTCAGCCACTGCGTCCAGCGATGCTGTGGGCCGATACCCGCTCGAGCGAGTGCCTGACCGTTTACCAGCGGTTGAACGAACGTTCACGCGCACGCCTGGGCAACCCCATCGTGGCTGGAATGACCGGACCCGCACTGCTGTGGGTCAGCGCACACGAACCCGCAATCTACCGCTCTGCACGGCACGCGCTGCTGCCCAAAGATTGGTTGCGGCTGCGGCTGACCGCAGAGATTGCCACTGACCCATCAGACGCCTCGGCTACCCTGCTCTACTCGCTCGAGACTCAAAGCTGGGACCTGGAGCTGCTCGAGACTCTGGAACTTCGCCCCGACCTGTTGCCGCCTATTCTGCCCTCGAGCGCGGTTTCCGGCCTGCTGGCCCGAGAGGCAGCGCTCGAGCTGGGCCTCCCTGCAGGCCTTCCGGTGGCCTGCGGTGCGGGCGACACGGCGGCGGCCCTGCTGGGTGGTGGCTTGCTGGGTGAGAACTTATCCGGGTCGAGCGCGGTGCAGCTCACGGTGGGCAGCGGGGCACAACTGGTGGCGCAGTCCGCTCAGCCCCGGCCTCACCCCCGGCTCGAGACCCACTGTTACCGCACCGCCGCCCCGGAGGGCCAAGGAAGCCCCTGGTACGCGATGGCGGCGCTGCAAAACGCGGGTTTGGCGCTCGAGTTCGCCCGCCGCACCCTGGGGCTGAGCTGGGAGGCGGCTTATCAGGAAGCGTTCAGCGTCTCCTCGAGCGAGGGAGCGCTGTTTTTACCTTACCTCAGCGGGGAGCGCACCCCGGTGCTCGACGCCAGCGCGCGCGGGGCCTGGGTGGGCCTGGGCCTGAATCACACGCCAGGACACCTGATGCGGGCTTCCTTCGAGGGGGTGGCGCTGTCCATTCGGCGCGGACTCGAGGCCCTGCGTGAGGTCGGCATTCAGCCGGACACCTTGAGGGTAGCGGGAGGAGGCACGCTCGAGCCACGCTGGCGGCAACTGCTCTCGGACGCGCTGAACCTACCCTTGTACGGGGTGGAGGTTTCGAGCGTCTCGGCCAGGGGAGCCGCGCTGCTGGCCGCCCAGATGATGGGCATTGAACCCGGAACGGGTGCCCTACCGCTCGAGGTGGCCTCGCCACAGCGAGAAAGTCGGGACGCCCTCGAGCAGGTGTATAGCCAGTTCCTGACCCTTTATCCCCGCTTGCAGGGATTGGGGAAGGCACCCAGAGACGCACTTCCACCCAAGGCTGCACCCCAGTTTGGCCCTTGAGCGCCCCGTTTGAACGCATTTGAATGGTCTGCTTAAGGGGGGTCCAGGGAAGGCTCGAGCCAGGAGGGGATAGCACGGCTGGTTGCTCGAGCCAAATTTCGCTATGATGGCCTGAACGAATGAACGTTTTGAATAAATGAGGAGCACGGTGGTCTCGGAAGCACGACGAAAACGCATTCTCGAGCGGCTCGAGCAGACCGGTAGCGTGCTCAGCGCGCAGGCGGCGAGTGAGTTTGGGGTCTCGATGCTCACCATTCGGCGCGACCTCGACCTGCTGGCGTCTCAGGGTCTGATTCAGCGGGTTCACGGGGGCGCGCAGGCGCTCACCCGAGAAGTGTCCCGAGCCAGAGAAGTGTCTGGAGAGGGTGGAGCGCTCGAGCTGCGTTACACCCAGCGCCAGTCGCACGAAGCCGAAGTCAAGCGCCGCATTGGACAGCAGGCCGCCGAGCTGGTTCAGGACTTTGAAACGGTGTATCTGGACGCTGGGACCACCACGCTCGAGGTGGCGCGGGCGCTCAAACTGCGGCCCCTGACCCGAATTCAGGTGGTCACTCACGCGGTCAACCTCGCCGCCGAACTGGTGGGCGTGGCCCATATCCGGGTGTTCTGCATCGGGGGTGAAATCTTCGAGGAGAGCTACGCCGCCACCGGACAGGTGGCGGTGGAACTGGTCAAGCGCTTCTCTTACGACCGCTGCTTCATCGCCGGGATGGGGGTGGACCTGACGGTGGGCATCACCAATGGCCGAGTTCCCGAGGTAGAGGTTAAGGCAGTGGCGATGACCAGGGCGCACTGGACATGTCTGGTCGCGGACGCCTCCAAGTGGGGTGTACGCACCTTTGCCCCCATCGCCCCACTCTCGAGTGTGCAGGCTTTTGTGACCGACGACCGCCTGCCCGACTTCGGCGCACAGGCCATTGAGCAGCTAGGTATATCGCTTTACCGTGTGAGTCACCGGGTCTGACCGCCTGGAGCGTGATTAAAGCATTTTGCAGAAGTATTGAGCCGTTTTTGCTCAATACTTCCGAGCAAAGCGAGTGGCAACAGCAAAGCATTTTTCACGAAAATGGAGCCAGCCGAAACGGAGTGTAGGTGGCGCAATGATAGTGAAAAATGCTTTAAAGCGAACTTTTGACCCCGGAGGGGGTGTAACTCAAGTTTGCGGGATAGCGTGCATACCGCCTGGAAGGACCCCCCTTCTCTTTTTCGCTACGCTAAAAAGAATATCTCCCCTACCTTGCAGGGGGGAACTCAAGACTGACCCACTCGAGCTTTTAGAGTACCCACCTGTAAAACAGGGGGTCTTGCGTGACTACGCAAGGAGGGGTCCTTCCAGGCCGCTCGAGACAACCTCGCATTCTTGAGACACACCCCCCTGGAAGAGTTCGCTTGACAGCTCACCCTATTGCATCTACCATGTGAGCGCTAACATTACTATTTTTAGGTGCTGCTTTTCGATATCAGCTCCTACAAAACGTTCAGCGCGCGACATGAGGACCTCCCGAAAATGATTTTTAACCTTTACCCCCCATGAATCCAACTCTCCCCCTTTCCCCGGCTCGAGCGCCCACCCTGTCCGATGTGGCCCGTCAGGCGGGTGTGTCGCATCAAACGGTCTCGAGGGTGCTCAATGCCCCCCACAGCGTGGCCGAACTTACCCGCGTAAGGGTGCTCGAGGCCCTGCGCGAACTCGATTACCACCCCAACCGGGCGGCCCGCAGTCTGGTCAGAGGACGCAGCGGCCTGCTGGGTCTGATCGGCTATTCAGACCCTCACTACGGCCCCGCGCAGATGCGGCTGGCCATCGAGGGCGCGGCCCGCGCAGCCGGATATGGGCTGGGGGTGGCCAGCGTGCCGGAACTGAGTGTGGCCGAAGTAGGACAGGCACTCGAGCACCTGCTCGAACAGGGTGTTGAGGGGGTAGTGCTCATCATGCCGCTGCAAATCGAGTTCGAGGCGCTCCTGCCCCTGCTCGAGCGCGTTCCCTGCGTTTTGCTGGGGACTACACCTAAAATCCCCTTTGCCGGGGCCGCAATAGACCAGCACCTGGGAGCGGTGCTAGCCACCCGGCACCTGCTCGAGCGGGGCCACCGCGACATCGGCTATATCGGTGGCCCGGATTCGTGGAGCGACGCCCAGGCGCGGCGCAAGGGCTTTGTGGACACCCTGAAGGGGGTGGGACTACAGGCGGCGGGTCTCGAGGGGGGCGACTGGACCGCCGCTGGAGGATACGCGGCCCTGCACCGTCTGCTCGAGCGCGCTCCTCAGTGCTCGGCGGTGCTCACTGCCAACGACCAGATGGCGCTCGGGGCCTTGCGGGCCGCTCGAGTGCGGGGCCTGTGGGTGCCCGAGGACCTCTCGCTGGTGGGCTTCGACAACCTGCCCGAATCGGAATACTTCGAGCCACCGCTGACCACGGTGCATCAGGATTTTCGGACACTGGGCGAATGCGGCATCGGACTGCTCCTGGCCCAACTTGGAGGCACCGCGCCACCCGAGCCTGTGACCTTTTGCCTCGAGCCTGCACTGGTGGTTCGCTCGAGCACCCTGGAGCTGAACCCCATGTGACCTGGGCGAACGTGTGGTGAATCGGAAAACATTTGAGATTTGCAACTCGTCAAAAAGGGGTAGGGAATGACCGATAAATACACAATTGGGGTGGACTTCGGCACGCTCTCGGGGCGGGCGTTGGTGGTGCGGGTCTCGGACGGCTTCGAGCTGGCCTCGAGCGAGTACCCCTACCCGCACGCAGTGATGGAAAAGCACTTGCCAGACGGTACTCCGCTGGGTCCCGAGTACGCGCTGCAACACCCGCTCGATTACCTGGGGGTGTTGCAAAACGCGGTTCCAGACGCACTGCGCTCGAGCGGAATAAATCCTGCCGACGTGGTGGGCATCGGGCTGGATTTCACCGCCTGCACCGTGCTGCCCACGCTCGAGGACGGCACGCCACTTTGCTTGCTACCCGAGTTCTCGAATAGGCCGCACGCCTGGGTCAAGCTGTGGAAACACCACGCCGCGCAGGGGCAGGCGGACAGAATCAATAACCTGGCCCACTCGAGGGGAGAGCCGTGGATTGCGCGCTACGGCGGTAAAATCTCGAGCGAGTGGGCTTTCCCCAAGGCGCTGGAGGTGCTCGAGCAGGACCCCGAAGTCTTTCACCGGGCGGGCAAGTGGATTGAGGCCGCCGACTGGACGGTGTGGCAACTGTGCGGAATCGAGACCCGCAACCCCTGCACGGCGGGCTACAAGGAGATTTATCAGGATGGGTCTTACCCCTCGAGCGACTATCTGAGGGCGCTGCACCCCGAGTTTGACCAGTTGCTGGAGAAACTGGGCCACACCCTCAGTCCCCTGGGGTCGCGCGCGGGCGGACTCACCGCGCAGGCGGCACAGTGGACTGGGTTGCTCGAGGGCACGGCGGTGGCAGTGGGCAACGTGGACGCGCACGTCACCGCGCCCGCTGCCAACGCCACTGGAGCGGGTCAGATGGTGCTCATCATGGGAACGAGTACTTGTCACATTCTAAATGGCGAGTCGCTCGAGGAGGTGTCCGGGATGTGCGGGGTGGTGGATGGGGGCATCACCCCCGGACTTTTCGGCTATGAAGCGGGTCAGAGCGGGGTGGGCGATTTGTTCGGCTGGATGGTGAATCACGCCGCCCCGCCGGAATATCACGCTCGAGCGCAGGAAAAAGGGGTCAGCGTTCACCAGATATTGACCGAGGACGCCCAAAAGCAGGCCATCGGAGAGCACGGTCTGGTCGCGCTGGACTGGTTGGGCGGCAACCGCAGCGTGCTGGTCAATGCCGAACTCAGCGGCGTGTTCGTGGGCCTCACCCTGGCCACCCGCGCCCCGGACGTATACCGCGCCCTGCTCGAGAGTACGGCGTTCGGAACCCGTACCATTCTCGAGGCTTTTGAATCGAGTGGCGTGCCTGTGAACGAACTCGTCATTGCGGGGGGATTGATGAAAAACCCCTTGCTGATGCAGATTTACGCCGATGTGACCGGACGGGAACTGAGCCTGATTGCTTCACACCAGGGTCCAGCGCTGGGCAGTGCGATTTGTGCGGCGGTGGCAGCAGGTCAGTACCCGGACATCTACGGGGCCGCTCGAGCGATGGGCAAGAACCACAAAGCTGTCTACAAGCCGATTCTCGAGAATCGGAAAGCGTATGACCGACTGTATGCCGAATACAAACTCCTGCACGACTACTTCGGACGCGGGGCGAACGAGGTGATGAAGCGGCTCAAAGCGATGCGGGCCGAGGTTCTGCTCGAGCGGGGGGCAGTTAGCGATTAGCAATTAGCACTTTGCGCCTCCGGCGGGTCGTTGGTAGTTGGTTCTTGGTTGGTCTGCTGTCAAGCGCCCGAAATCAAACCGACCAAGAACCAAAAACTAAAAACCCGCCGGAGGCGCTCTTTCCACCCTCTCAACTCGAGGACCCCAAATGCAACACCCCGAACTCCGACAACACCTCCTAGACCTTCACCTCGAGCTGCCGCGCAACGGACTGGTGTCCTGGACGGGCGGCAACATCAGCGCTCGAGCGGGGGACAATCACCTGCTCATCAAGCCCAGCGGTCTGCGTTTCGAGGACCTCACCCCCGAAAGTATGGTTCACATGACGCTCGAGGGCGAGGTTTTGGAGGATGGACTCAAACCCTCGAGCGACGCCGCCACCCACGCTTACATCTACCGCTCTATGCCCCTCGTGGGCGGCATCGTCCACACCCACAGTCCGTATGCGACTGCCTGGGCCGCCGTGGGCCGCGAGATTCCCTGTATTCTTACCGCGATGGCTGACGAGTTCGGCGGACCCATCCCCCTGGGCGGCTTTGCGCTCATCGGTGGCGAGGAGATTGGCCGTGAAGTGGTAAGAACCCTCGAGAACCACCCCAGCCCCGCTGTGCTGATGCAGAGCCACGGGGTTTTTACCATTGGCAAAACCCCACAGGACGCGCTCAAGGCGGCGGTAATGTGTGAGGACGTGGCCCGAACGGTATTTCTGGCGCATCAGTTGGGAACTCCGCTCGAGCTGCCACCAGGGAGCATCGAAAAGCTGCACCACCGCTACCAGAATGTGTACGGACAGAAGTAGACCCTCGAGTACCCTTATCAAGGACACCCATGAAAAATCTCACCCCCTGCGAAATCTGGTTCGTGTGCGGCTCCCAGCACCTCTATGGCCCCGGTCCGCTCGAGCAGGTTAAAAATCACGCGCTCGAGGTGGCCCAGTCGCTCGACAGCTCGGGAAAACTCCCCATTCCCATTGTTTTCAAGGGTCTGCTGACCACGCCCGAGGAGATTTATGCGCTGATGCTCGAGGCCAACTCGAGCGCCGAGTGCGCCGGAATCGTGGTCTGGATGCACACTTTTTCGCCGTCCAAGATGTGGATTCGCGGCCTGAGCATCCTGAGTAAGCCGCTGTGTCACCTGCACACCCAATACAACCGCGATTTGCCGTGGGACAGCATTGACATGGACTTCATGAACCTCAATCAAGCCGCGCACGGGGACCGCGAGGCGGGGTTTTTGCACGCTCGTATGCGGCTGCGGCGAAAGGTGGTGGTGGGGCACTGGACCGACCCTGAAGTGCTCGAGCGGCTGAATTCCTGGGTGCGGGCCGCTCGAGCGTGGCATGACTGGCAGGGCGCAAAGTTTGCCCGCATCGGGGACAACATGCGTTACGTTGCCGTCACCGAGGGCGACAAGGTGGGCGCGGAGCTTAGATTTGGCTTTTTGGTCAACACCTACGGCGTGGGCGACATAGTGGCGCGGGTCGAGGCGGTCACAGGGCCTCAAATTCAGGCGCTGCTCGAGGAGTATCAAACCTCGTACACCGTGGCCCCAGAGTTGCTCGAGGGCGGTGAAAAGCGCGATTCGCTGGTGTACGGCGCGCGGCTCGAGCTGGGTTTACGTGCCTTTCTCGAGGAAGGAGGTTTCAGGGGCTTCACCGACACCTTCGAGGATTTGCACGGACTGCGTCAGCTTCCCGGTCTGTCGGTTCAGCGGCTGATGGCGGACGGCTACGGCTTCGGCGGCGAGGGCGACTGGAAGACGGCGGCGCTGTTGAGGGCGCTCAAGGTGATGGCGCAGGGACTCGAGGGCGGCACCTCGTTCATGGAGGATTACACTTACCACCTCGAGCCAGGAAAGCATCAGGTTTTGGGGTCTCACATGCTCGAGGTGTGCCCCAGCATTGCCGCCTCAAAACCCCGGCTCGAGGTTCACCCGCTGGGCATCGGCGGCAAGGAGGACCCGGTGCGCCTGGTCTTCGACGCGACCCACGGAAGCGCGCTCAACGTGTGTCTGCTCGATCTGGGCCACCGCTTTCGCTTCGTCCTGAACGAGGTCACGGCGGTGGCATACCCGGAGTTGCCCCAACTGCCGGTGGCTCGAGCGGTGTGGGAATGCCAGCCGGATTTCAAGACCGCGTGCGCGGCCTGGATTTACGCGGGAGGCGCGCACCACACGGTTTACTCCTACGCGGTGACCACCGAGATGCTCGAGGATTTTGCCGAAATAGCCGGGGTGGAACTGGTGGTCATCGACTCGAGCACCCGGCTACGGAACTTCAGAAGCGACCTCCGCCGCGACGAGGTGGCCTTTTCTGGGACCTCGAGTTCGGGATATTAAAGCATTTTGCGGAAGTATTGAGCCAGGGGCGAAATACTTCCCGACCAAAGGGAGTGGCAACAGCAAAGCATTTTTCACGAAAATGGAGCGACTGGAGCGAAGCGGAAGTGGCGCAATGATAGTGAAAAATGCTTTAAACCTATCGAGAAGGGCGATGAGCTGTGAGTGACGTCCAGCACGTCATGCACTTGATGGGATTCTGCCTTCTGCCTTCTGCGTCCCTCGAGAGAAATCTCATCCAAGCCACTCGAGCCGCCCCCCATCCCAAACTCGAGTTTTTGAGAAGCCTGCATAAATTCTCGCCCAAATGCAAAATATTGCGTCTGGGTTGGGGTTTGCCAGTTCGCAGCTTTTGTGTATGATGCTCGCCGAATCCTAACCACGCTCGAGGAGACCCCATGACCAAACCCCGCAACGCCGTATCCTTCAAATCCCTCTCGACCCTGCTGACCCTGAGCCTGCTGCTCTCGAGCAGCGCCCTGGCGGTGGGCAACCTGATGATTGTCGGCGGCGCGCTGCGTACCGATAACACTGCCGTATACAACAAATACCTCGAGCTGGCCGGAGGGGTGAACGCCAAAGTGGTCATCTTTCCCACCGCCTCGAGCAGCCTGTCCTCGAGCAAGCGCTTCAAGGCCGATTTGGTGGCGCTGGGCTTTAAAACCGAAAACGTGACCGTGCTCGATTTGGACCGTAAAAACTACGCCGTGCAGAACGTGAGTCCAGAGCTGGTAAAACAGGTGCAGGACTCGAGTGCGGTGTGGTTCGTGGGCGGCGACCAGGCTAGAGTCGCCAAAGCGCTGTTTCTCCCCGACGGTCAAGATTCGCCGGTGCTGACAGCAGTTCGCGGCGTCTACGCCAAGGGCGGGGTCATCGGTGGCTCGAGCGCGGGGGCCAGCATTCAGGCAGCGGTGATGCCCTCGAGCTTCGGCATTCCGATGGACACCTTAGATTTCGGGGTCTCGAGCACCCTCAGTGGGCGCGGGGTCAATCTGAGCAAGGGATTGGGCTTTTTCAGCGCCGGGGTGGTAGACCAGCACTTCAACACCTATCAGGGTCGCCACGCCCGCATGGCGCGCTACCTGATAGAGGGTCCGACCAAGATGGGCTACGGCATTGACGAGAACACCGCGATGTGGGTCAAAACGGACGGCACGCTCGAGGTGCTGGGAACCTCCGGCCTCACCCTGATGGACGCCTCAAAAGCCACGCTCGAGGACGGCCCACTCGGTGTAAGTATGAAGAATCTAGTGTTCTCCTACCTCGAGAGCGGCGACCAGTACAACCCAAAGAGCGGCGAGTACACCCTGAACCCCAAGAAGGAACTCATCAAGTCCGGTGACGAGTACGAGGCCAGCAACCGACTGGTGACCGATTTGTCGCAGCCGTTTGCGGTGAACCGACTCATCACCTTGGGGCTGGTGGACAACGCCGCCAAGACTGCCACGGGCCTCTACCTGCGCTATAACGGCAACTACGGTTACGGCTACCGGGTGACTTTCCGCGAGGAAGCCGACACCCAGGGCTTTTACGGCAGCGTGCTGGGGGTGGACGGCTACGCGGTTCGCAATGTTCACATGGACTTCGACCCGATTCTTTCCGACCTCAGCTCGTCGGAGAACAGCACCCCACGCGACCTCGAGCGCAGCCAGTACCCCAAGGAAGTTCAGACCGTGGTCTTCAGGGGGATGTTGCTGCGCGATAAGCGGGGCAATTTCAATCCCAAAACGGGCCTCACTCGAGCCGAACTGGCCCACGCGCTGGTCTACAGCACGTCGCTGGACCTCAAGGACCCGGTTAAAATTTCGGACGTCTCCGGCGACGATTTGATTAGCGTGGCGGTCTCGAGGGGCTATCTGGCGCTCGAGGACGGTAAGTTCAGTCCCGAGCGCAAGGTGACGCGCGAGGAGTTTGCCCGCGCCATCAGCGCCGCATATGAGGATTACCGCGCCGAGGACCTCATGATGGGTCCGCTCGAGGTCTCGGACGCCGCCAAGCTGAGCACGAGTTCACAGAGCGCGGTGAGCAAGGCGCTGGGTGCGGGCCTGTTGTCCCCGCTGAAAGGCAAATTCTCCGGCTCGAGCGCGGTGACGCGGGAAGATGTGGCACTGGCGCTCTACAAGCTGATGGGATTTAAGTTCTAGCCACGACCACGCCTGGTCCAGGCGCGGGCTTCTCCAAGCTCTCCCCCTCGAGAACCCGACAGGCTCAGTTCGGGGTTGGCCCCACGTCGTCCGCGAACGACGACAGACTTCACACATCGGAACTCTCTTTTTCTGACGTCTGAACTCCGTCGTCTAAAATCTTCCCTCTCATACTCATGAGTTGCAGCCATGCACAGGTCCAACGAAAACCCTGTATGGAAGGATGTATAAGGGGACTCCAAGTTCGTAGAGTTCGGCCAGCAAGGCCGGAACCTGCACTCTCTGTCGCCACTCGAGCAAGAGGGTCTCGAGTATTTTCTGAGCCGCATGAGCCAAGGTCAAAATCCAACGTTCAGGTTCAGAGTATGGCTTTGCTTACCCTCGAGTGTCCGCTCAAGACTCGAGAGGCTGTAGGCTAACCTGAGTTCGGGATAATTCTGTTTTTTACAGAATATTGCCTAAACCCGGAAAATTGGAGAAGAATTGAGGTAAAACTGTGGTGGATTGTGGTCAAAATCGAAGCTCTAAACATATTCTATTGTTCGATATTCGTAAATAACTTTAACCCGAACTCAGGTTAGGCTAGGAAACTCACGAAAATCCAACGTTGGATGCCGTCCTCGGTTCTGAGCCGGTTCTCATTGAGACTAAAGTTGTACTGAGCGGACTTGAAGTAACTCTCAATCAGCGTCTTGGACAAAACGGCACCTATCGGGCCTGTCCGCCACCTTCGCGCATGACGACCCAACAAAGTGCGAACTGAACCTTGGACGGTAGACAGCACAAAAAAGCGTTTGATGCCGCTGTCTTGGGCAAAACGGCACCCCGTGGGGCCAACCCGTCCTTACGCGATAAATCAATCCAGGCCACATACAGCGGGGTACAGGCCAAAGACTCGAGCCACACCCTATCCCCCCGTCGTGCGCTGGCGAGTTTAGCTCCTCCCCGCAGGATGAGGTTAGATTTGGCTCCCAGACTGACCTGGCTGTAACCCAAGATGCGCGTCTGCTCGAGGAAGGGAACCCAGAAGCGGACAGGCCCGGTAGGCGGCCCGCCCCGAGAGGTGCGGTCTGGCCCGGAAGGTGCCGTTCAGACCAAGACGGCGCAGTTGGGCCAAGACAGTGCCGTTTTCGCCAAGACACTCAGTTTTTCGACCTACTCTTCTTTCAATCGGCGCTCGAGGTCTTGCAACTCTGAGGCACTGGAGAAGTGACAGGCTTTGCAGTACATTTTTTGCCGACCTGAACGGGTGTGTCCATTTTTCTTCAGGTCAGTGGAGCCACATTTTCGGCAGGTGTAAGCAATCACGATTTAGCTTACTTCAACACCTTCGTTTAGACCACTACCACGTTGTATTCACCAGAGTTGCCAGCCCCGCACCAGATTGGGGTGGTTCCACATCTCAATCAGGGTTGGCAGATACACCGCCAGCGCCAGAATCGCCGCAATCCAGAACAGCAGCCCCAGGTCGTCAATCCACTTCTGAAACCCGCTGGGTTTGGCCTTGGATAAAATCTCCGAGAAGGGAATTTCCGGGGCGGTCTCGAGATTGTGCTCGCGGCCCCACAGGGTGTGGGCCACCACCCCAAAGTACAGCACCGCCGAAACCAGCAGCACCACACCGCTGAGGGCGGTCAGCGAGGCGTGGTCAGACGTACACGCGTGCCTTGCTGCGAACCGCTGAGCCGTCGGCTCGAGCAGATTTTGTTGCGACCCTGTGAAGTTCATAAAATGCGCTCGAGTGTTTTGAGTGTTTTAAATAGCGTACAATCTTACAGTCTAATAAAATTTAGGCCCCCGACGTTTAACTTTTTGAACAAGGACGCGAACTCAGCCTGGGTTCACCCTCGCTCGTGCGGCTTCACCGGGTAATGGACGCGAACTTCCCCTGAACGGCCCACTTTGCCTGGGTCGGAACCCCATCCTGGCGGCTTGAGCGCTTAACTCATTCGAGTTCTGGACGTAAATCGCCAGAAAAGAGCGTTCTGCTCGAGTCCAGACCTGCTCGCCGCGTTGATGCTAGAGGCGTGCAGTGGCGAACCACACCCACACCCTAACACGCAGATTGGTTGGGCAGGGTCCGGGTTTCGCTCGACAGCACCGACACATGGAACGACCCGAATACGGCATGACCCGGAGGTCGCACATGAACAGCGCTTCAGCCCGAACCCTGCTGCTCAACATAGTCACCCTGCTCACCACCCTCACCCTGAGCGGCTGTGGTGGAGGAGGAACCACCCCTGTTGTCCCTCCTCCCGGTGGGGGCGGTACCATTGCCAACCCTGCCCAGTTCTCGGCCTCGCCCAGCTCGGCCCTCAGCGCCCTGTTGACCTGGAGCGAGGTCGCCGGGGCCACCCGGTACGCGCTCGAGCGCAAATTGACCTCGCCCACCAAACTGGCCGACGCCGACTTCGTTCCCTGGCAGGAACTGAGCGCAGGTCAGTTGCGCTACGAGGACTTCCGGGTGCCGGCGCAAGCCAACGTGACCTACCGCATCAAAGCGGTGAGCGCCAGCGGCTCGAGCAGCGGGCTGGAGTCCAGCGTGACCACTCCCAAGCTGACGCCCAGCCCGCTCACCGTCCAGGCGACCTTCGACACCGCCCGCAGCCAGAGCGCCAAGCTGGGAGCCGTGGGCGGCTCGCTTTCGGCCACCGGGGCGGGTGGGGTGATTTACACCCTGACTGTACCTGCCAACGCCTTGCTCGAGGACCAAACCCTGACCCTGACGCCGCTGGCCGACCTGACCGATTCCCCGCTGAGCGGTGGCACGCTGGGAGCGGTACGCATCGAGCCGGAGGGGATGACCTTTCTCGAGTCGGTCAGGCTGCGAATCGAGCTGCCCAGCGCCACGCCCGTGGACGATTACATGTTGGCAGTGCAAGCCTTCGGCGCGCCCGTCGGTCCAAAGACCGAAACCCAGACCGAGGCGGGCTGGACCTCGGTCTCAGGCGGGGCGCAGGTCAAAGTGGAGGGCAACGACGCGGCCATCTTGCTGACCGTGCTGAGCGGTTACGGCAGAACCGCCCGCATCTTCACGGTGCTCAACAGCCAAATCTACCTAGCCTCGCTCGACACTTTCATGAACAGCGTCAAACCGCATCAAACACAAGAGGTAAGCCGTTTGCCCTCGAGCCAGGGCGTCTCAAGTCCGGGTGTCTCTAGCCAGGGTGTCACGGTGCCTGGAAAATTCGGTCATCTCACCTATCCACCGATGGTGGGCTGGCAGGAAACGGAGTTCAGCAACGCGGTGTCCTTTGTGCCGACTTACCTGCCGCCTGGGCGCAATCTCGAGGTCAGAATTATGCAGGCCAAGCCTTTTTCGGGCAGCATCCAGCAAGCGTTTGCCGAGAGCTGGCAGGACGTTCTGGCGCAACTGGATATGGTGTCGGACGGTCCCATCACCGGGGCGGCCTACTACGGCTCGGAAACTCTCGAGGAAAAAACGTCGTCTCAGGGCTGGCCCTACATTCGGGGCCAGGGCTATGTGGTCAACAAGACCGGTGCTACGTACTACCTGAGCCTCTTTGTGATTAAGCTGAACAACCGCGTCGAAAGAATGTCCGTGGTCAGTCAAAAGATACAGAGTAACGGAAATACCTATAGCCTAAACCAGTTTTCCGCGTATCCGATGGTCTATGACAACCTGTTTTTCTCAGTTCGGTTCGACGATTGGAAAGACAAGGGGACGAGCGGGAGTTTGAAGGGTGACGGTTTGGTGGGGTTGTACGCGGGTTTGAAACTCGGCCATGTGGATTTGAACGATAGCGCGAACAGCGGTGGACTCGAGGGGACCTACTTGGCCCTGTTTTCCAACGGTCAGGTCTATTTTCGCGCTAAATTGCCTTCCGAGGGGTTCGATGGCCTCAACACCCAGGCGCAACCCTATTACAACGGGCGTGATTGGGCCACTTACGCGGTGCAAGGGGGCCAGGGTGTGCTGGCGATGCCTTACGGCAATATTCCGCTGCTGGTCAATGCCAACGGCGTCGTTTTGACCACACAGAACACGAAACATCAGTACGTCAAAATTCCGTCTGTGGATGGAGCAGTTTTCAATGGAACCTACGCCTTCCCGAAAAGTGAAGATGGGGGTCCAAAGGAGGAGCGCTCCATCACCTTCAGTGCCAATGGGACATTTGATGATAAAGGCGCATTGTATATCCTCGATCATGAAGTCACGTATGACGACAACTTCAACGTGACCCTGAAACTCGGCTCTGGGACCTATCAGGCGAGAAATTACTCGATTATCTTCACCTACTTGGACGGACGGAAACTTCAGATTGCGTTCAGTGGTTTGAATTACGACATCAAGAACCAAAGCCCAGTGAGCTTGACGCTGAGTTTCAACGATGACGAAATATTCAAACAATAACGTAAGGCTCAATATGGGAATCAGGGAGGTGGGAGGGCAGGTAAACTCAAGGGGTGCTGATTCAGATACAAGCCCTGATAGACGATGCCCGATGTTTTGAGATGGTTAGGGTGCTGCGGTGGCCTGAAGGCGTGCGGTGCGCGTTTTGCTCGAGTCCGTGGGTGAGTAAGCGGGGCAAGGACGACACCCAGATTCACCGCCAGCGCTACGAATGTCGAAACTGC
>Ga0209724_1001657_pt1 | contig 19999 bp, 18 predicted proteins | sample grotaG_FD_184143 | JGI IMG/M metagenome (GOLD analysis project Ga0209724, IMG submission 184143) | Glacier valley bacterial and archeal communities from Borup Fiord, Nunavut, Canada, to study Microbial Dark Matter (Phase II) -... | ecosystem: Environmental > Aquatic > Freshwater > Ice > Glacier ...
GCTCGGTCTCCAAAGAATATCGCATGATTGGCTGGCGCACAGGTTGGGTGGTTGCCCCAAAAGCGATTCTGGCGGATATTGCGCTGGTGCATCTCTATAACGTGGTCACGCCCACCGGGATTGCCCAGACAGCCGCCACTGCCGCCCTCGAAACCCCTGAAACGGAGTTGCTGGAATGTGTGGCGGAATGGCAAAGACGGCGAGATAAAGTTGTGACGGAACTGGCGGGCTTACCCTTAATCCCGGCGGCGGGTGGTTGGTCAATGTTGATAGACACCCAAAAACTAGGCCACGACTCGTTCACCGCCTCAAAATTATTACTGGAAAAAGGCAAAGTAGCAGCCACTCCCATGCGCGATTGGGGCGAACGAAACAGCGACCAATTCGTCCGGCTGGTGTTCAGCAACGAGCCAGTCGCCCGTTTAGAGGGTCTGGGCGAACGGGTGCGGCGGACGTTGTTGTAAAAAAATTAATTTTAAACACAGAGACCCAGAGGCACAGTAAAATTAAATTATAAAGCTGTGTCTCCGTGTTTCTGTAGTGAATCCTAAATAATGCTTAAATTGACGCTATGCGTGAAACCTATAAAAGGAGTAAAGATAAGATAACCGAAATGGGAGAGGGAACAAAACCGTCCCTTTGCCCAACACCTCTTGGGTTTCTGCACCACGGAAGGGCGCTAGGTTTGTCTACTCAGAATTAGGTAAAGAACACCCCGATTTATACAAGTAAAATTTGCCCAGCTCGTCGGCCTGATCAGAATGGCTTTGTCGAAAGGTACAATGGCAGTTTTGGGCGAGAATGTTTAGCAGTCCACCGCCCTGAAAGTTTGAAGCGCGTAAATGTTCTCATAAATCTCCCCGGTTCTACTTGGTCGGCCTGTTGGCACATATCTTGCACATAATCAGGAGAGTTCATTAGCAATAAAGCAAAGGCATACCTTTTATGACAGAAACAAATTCAGTTCCGCTTAGAATTTTTGTGGTCGGGGCGGATACTGAGCTTGGAGGGGAGGTTATACAACAGTTAATCCAGCGCGGTCATCACCTTACTGCTCAGGTGAAAAATGCACAGCCAGTGAAGATGACTCCCACCTTTTTACAAACCCTTGAACGGTTACAGTATTCCACACTTTTTACCAACTTGCCGTTTTAAGCTGACAATACCAAGGAAAAGCAAGCGTTTCAGCATAGGTTTCAGGCCTGTCCTTACAATAACACCGCAATCTTAACATAAACTGGTGGTGTAGAACTTGACACAATAAAATTTTCATATAATATAAACAATATCTGAATTAACAGCAAGTCTATTCTACGATTGTGAGGTATAAGAATGAGCCATAATGACGAAACGAACGCTGGCAAGAATGTTTCCGGACAGCGAATCAAAAATGAGTTTCACGGACCTGTTAATGCTCCTAACATTGGACAGAATGGTGGAAACAATGTTGTAATTGGCACTAATGACAGCAAAGTATAGCTTCAATATAACGTGCTGCTGCACTTTAACAATTGAAGATTTGCAAATGGGGCGTTCATTTGGGTTCTGTCAGAATTGAGGATGGCTTGGCAAGCATTCTGAATTTTGGTATTAATTCTGGTAATTTGATTAAATCTTATCCTGAAGAGAAAAACCTAAGCCCCCCATCTGCAAAAATCCTGAAACCACTAACCGCTGCCAAAACTGTCCCGTTAAAACTTTTGGTACAGACCAGCTACGCTTTCCTCTACGGCAACAACCCTGCCACTACCGAAGAAAGTTTTCTCCAACCGCCCAATTATCCGGCCTTCGCTAGTGCAGTTCAGGCCGAAAAAATGGTAGCCGATAGCAAAATTCCGCTCTGCCTCTTCCGAATGGGCTTTCTTTACGGGCCTCAATCCCGCGATTTGGCGGCCTACAAACAATCTTTCAATCTCTTCCGGCCTTACTATGCTGGCCCACAGCATAATCGGGCCAATTTTCTGCATTACACAGATGCCGCTAGTGCCCTGGCCCTTGTAGCCGAAAAACCAACCCCCACTCCCGCACCCCAAACTTTGCAGGCCGATAAAGCGGTCAGTGACTCCTGGGAAGCCTCGATTAAGTTGCTCAATGTAGTTTTTGTCTCATTCCTCCAGGTAGTAGTTTTTTTGTGGTGGATAATTCCTTTCCTGCTGGTTAGTTTAATCTGGTGGTGGCGAAAACGTAGCACCCTTAAAAGAGCCAGTCCTAATGTTAGCAGCGAAATACCTTAATCGTCCCGTAGAGCGTAAAACAAGGCCCACAAATTACCTTGACAGACTGTTCACTATTCCGTTAAACTTCGGTTATGAGCAGTATGTTGGAAAAATCACAAGAAGGCGAAGATGCCGCCAAAATCCTGACCCTTGACCAGATTAATTGCGAGGTTAGCCTCGAAGAAGTGGTCAGGGGTTTTGTGCCTACCCCCCGTTTTTCCCAGGTATCATTTGATAATTACCAACCAGACCCGACTCAACCCAGCCAGATCGAAGCGGTGCAGAAACTTAGGGGATATGTCTTACAGATACAGGAGGATGCCAAACCTAAAAGCGGGCTGAGCAAACTAATAAAGCCACCCCGCCGCAAGCGACGGGGTATTAAGCCAATTGTTGACCAAACGGGACTTTTCCCTAATAAGGTTGCGCCGCAAGCGGCGGGGAATGCAACCCAAAGAGATTCAAACGTAGCATACCAACCACGATTAAGGGCATCTACCTGGATGGTGGTTATGGTGTAGGCAAAACCCACCTGCTGGCGGCTACCTTCTCTACCTCACCCACCCCCAAAGCCTATTTATCCTTTCAGGAACTGGCTTATACTATTGGGGCAAAGGGCATGGCAGCGGCAATTGAGGCGTTCAAACCTTATCGCCTGATTTGTATTGACGAATTTGAGCTGGACGACCCCGGCAATACAATGCTGGCAAAAACCTTTATTCGGGGCGTGACAGAAGCTGGCATCGCCCGAATTGTCACTACCTCAAACACCCTGCCAAATGAACTTGGACAGGGGCGTTTCGCCGCCGAGGATTTCAAACGCGAAATTGGCATTATTGCTGCCAGTTTTGAATCAATCCGCATTGAGGGGCAGGATTACCGCCACCGCAATTACGGGGCGTCAAAAGTTCCGGTAAAAACCGCTCTTTTCAAATCCGCCCTAGCAAAATTGGCCTGTTGTAAATTTACCCCCTGGAAATAAGCTTGCCACAGGTTCAGGTCAGAAAAATTATAGCCCCGCAACTGGCCTTTTAGCTGGTAAAGCAAATTGGCGAGATTACCGCCACCATAGCCCTGTTCCGAACGTGGCAAAGCTCGCAGAATATCCAACATACCTAGAAGATGTTGTTCCAGGGTAAGTTCACTCTCAAAATGCACCAACAGTCTTTCCAGAAGGGGTTGGAGAATTAGTCGTAGCTGGCTATTACGTACATAAAACCGCTCCTGGGCTTTGCTAAGGGCGTATTTTGTGACGAAAGAAGTGAGATTATTCTTTAGCTGAGTGGTGACTTGCTCAATCAGCCGTTCGGTAATATATTCCATCACGACGGGCTGTTGGGTAAAGGCGGTGGTGGGCAAAGAGCCGCTTTCGTTGCGTTCCAGCATCGAGCGGCGGCGCAAAGAGTTCAAAGCTTCCAGTAACTCCTTTTTGGCAACACTGGGGTAAAGATCGGCCTCAAGTTCGCTAAGCGACACTAGCTCTCGCCCAATCGCCAGCCAGTACATAATGGCCTGTTCCAAAGCGGAGAGCCGCTCGAATTGATGGTCTAGCAGGCGGCTAATATCGCCAAAAATTAGCTGGCCCTCCTGTAAAAAGCTTTTAACCTCACCGCCAAAAAGCTCCAGAATCGTGCCGGAAACCAGTTTTAGGGCCAGTGGATTGCCCGAATAAATTTGAATTAATTCGGTTAAAGCTTCTTCCGAGCCACTTAACTCGCGTTCTTCCAAAATTTTGCGCCCGGTATATTCATTTAGTCCTGCTAAAACCAGCGAGCGAGTCGGCGAGTTTTTACCTTCCAACAGGGTTAGCTCTTTGGGCTTCTCGCGGCTGGTCAGCAGCAAACAGCTTTGATGGGTTGTGCCGCCACCCGGTTTAGCAGTTCGCCAAAAGCTTCATAGCCGTGATGATAGCGGCTCTGTTGGTCGCCCGCTTGCAAAACCGCCTCAAGATTGTCAAAAACCAGCAGACAACGGCTTTTACGCATTAGGCTTATTAAAACCGAGATTTTATTATCAACCCCTTCCGGCAAGTTGGTTTCTTTTTGGCCTGAGATAAATTTGATGCAATCCGCCAGTAGTTCCTCAAGGGGTGGGGCATTTCGCAATGAACGCCACAGGAAGTAATCATAGTGGCTTTTTACCTGTTCCACCGCCCGAATTGCCAGTGAGGTTTTGCCGATGCCGCCCAATCCCACCAGAGCTACCAACCGACAGTTTTCATTGGTCAGCCACTGTTCCAGCAGATTTAGTTCTTTGGCGCGTCCGTAAAAAGGGGCGGCGTTCAAAGCCTCGCCCCAATCTTCGTTCAGGCTAAGAATAGCATTAGACAGGTTTTCAGCAATATTAAGTTGGGGGTCAAAAAGCTGTTTTTCTTGTTGATATTCTTTAGCCAACCGACTAATTTCGTCCCAATTTTGGAAAGGCTTCTGAAAGGGGAGTTTCTCACGGTAGTGCCAGCGCAGGATTTTGTTAAACTCCTGCAACAGGCTGCGTTTGTAGGCTTCGATGGCCTGTCCTTCCGCGTGGAGTTGGTTTACATGCAATTGGGCCAGACTAGCAAGATAACCGAGTGGTGGAATAATATGCCCACTTTCGTAACGGGAGGCGGTGGAGCGGGTGATATGGAAGAATTTGGCCGCGTCAAGCCGGGAGGGGAAAAGCTTCGTTCGCAATTCCGCCACAAAATCTGCTAAATCTTCCTCAAATTTTGGTGGTCGAAATAGGTCTGTCATGTTAGTTGTCGGTTGTCAGTCGTCGGTTGTCGGATAAAAGTAACGAGTAAAAGGTCAAAAGTTAAAAGTCATAAAAGCTGTCAGCCGTCAGCTATCAGCTTTTAGGTATTAGGCGTAAGGAAAATCCAAAATTTCTGACGAGGGCGCGGAGACCACGCCCCTACGAATTCTTTTTCATCCTTCATCCCTCATCCTTCTAAGCGGAAGGGGGTGGTTCAAGCGGCCAGTTGATTTGGATGACCGCCCCTTCGCTGTGCTGGAAATATTCAAGCACTATACGGGTTTTGCCCGAAAGTTGCATGTCAAAATCATGGGTTTGGGCCGCGCTAACGATCCAGAATTGGTTGGGGTCGGGCGTAACCGAGGTAAAGTTTACAGAGCCATCGTCATTAATATGCCCATAGTATAACCTGAAACCATCATCACAGGTCACGGTAAACCGATAACTACCCTCCGGGAAATCCCCGGTTCGGCTCCACCGCGCCGAAAAATCATTTCCCAACACCCCCAGAGTACGGAAGGTATTACTATCTGGCCCCAATTTATAATTGATGTCGGTTTCGTCCCGTAACAAAGCGTCTGGCCCGGCAAGGCTGGGATTATTGAAATATTCAGCCTTCCAACCGTTAATCTCGCTATCTTCCGGCCACAAGAAAGGCGAGTCTACCTCACCCGAACCATCCCAGGTAATATAACCCCCCTGGCTACTGACCTGTTTTTTACCCTGTTGGTTAGTGAAAACATCGCTGGTAATTAAACCTAACGGGCCATTTACCCCCCCAAACTCATTGTACTTTTTCAGGAAAGGTTCAGAGATAATCAAAGCCGCCGAAAAAGAGGGTACAGGCACAGCCTGGGGCTGGTCGTGGGAAATGTCCATAAATATCAGCGAATCGCCCAGCGAACCGCCCGAAAACTGCTGGGTAATAGCTTTGCCAAGAGGGGTATCAATTGTTTGAGGTGCGTTGGTAGGGTCGCCTACTGCCTCTTTACCGCCGTTACGCCGGAAGGCCAAAAAGAAACGCTGTTCCTGATTATCACTCAAGCCTCTTGCCAGTAAGGGTTGGATTACCGGGTGAACCGTAATCGGGGTAGGGTCAACGGGCTTGACCACCGGGGCAGACAGATTAAACCGCCCAATCGGGTCAACTCCCGCTAACGAGGCTGGAACAGGACGGTTTGGCACAATCATATAGGTCGTGCCGCCACTAAAGTTATAAATCCGCAAATCGTCCCAGCTATAAATATCGTCGCCCGCCCCTGTTTTGCGCCAGAAGGGGTCGTTGCAAATAAAACGACCATCTTCCATTAGCCCCTTGATAACCATCACATGACCCCAGCCCTTGTAGTAAGTGCCAATTACTACCGGGATATTCTGACGGATTATAGACCGCACTTGGTCTGGGTTGCTGGCATGGCTAATTTGACTGCCCAAGCTCTGCTTGCTAAAGTAGTTTGCCATATTGCCACTTCCAGAGCCAATATCAGTCGAAATAACACAAGTGCCAAAGGCTCCGGCGGCGGGGCGGGTGCTATCATCCATTACCGTTTTAGTAAAAGCCATATTCCCGTTCAGAAAGTAAGATTGGCTTACGTAACGCCCGTAAAGCGATTGTTCCGTAACATTCTTGCCAGAAAGTTTGTCGAAATTAGTAAAAACGTCATTGGGCTGTGGTTCAAGCAAGCCATAAGCCGCCACCACCATTACACAAGAAGTTGGGCCACAGGCGGAAGCCCCATTAAAGCCGGGGGCGGTGCTGCGTTCCTGGTTGATGTAGGGTACATTAATTAGTATTTCGGCCATCGGATTCTCCTGTTAGATTGGGATTCTTTTGTCATAGCCAAACATCTTTAGGTTCTACTTAATAAAAAGCACCACTAGAAAAATTACTAACCGGGCGTTTTACTGCTTGAAACAAACATGAGGAAACCTTCTAAGAGTAATATTCTTAGTAAGTAAAATAGAGGTGTCAAAAAGTTAAGGAAATTACTTAGCCGATGCTTACCCACTCTTTAGCTTTGGCAACATCATCAAAATAAGCTATTTCTAACTGTAAGCTATCCACTTTACTCATTATAGCATCAACCGACATCTTGGCAAGCTCACTGGTGGGTACAACAATCGCCATCCGCCGCACCCCGCCCAATAAGGCGCGGGGAAACCAGTCGTTATTTGACCAATTCTGGTCTTCCTGGTTGACTATCCCCAATTTTCGTAAATCCGCCAGCCAGCGATGAGTTTTTCTTTCTATCACAAGTTGTAAACCTTTATTCAACCCCGTCCGAAACAGTTCACCATAGGAGAAACCCTTCCACTCCATTTGTACACACTTAACCTCATCATCCCAATGAATAACCAAATGGGGCTCTTCCCAATAAATCATCGTTGCTACCTCATAATTAAAGAGACCAAAGAATTAAAGAAAACAGTTAAATTAGCTTGCCCGCAACCACTCTTTGGCTTTGGCAATATCATCGAAGTAGCCTGCTTCAACTGGAGAGTCTGCCATACGGCTCTTTAAGACAGCAAATGGCAGCTTGGCAAATTCGCTGGGGCAATACAATCCCCATACGTTGCATACCACCTAGCACAGCACGGGGAAGCCAATCGCTATTTGTCCATTTTTGGTCTTCCTGGTTAAGCAATCGCATTTTCTGTAAGTCTGCCAACCAGAGGCGAGATTTTTTATTTATCAGCAGTTGTAAACCTTTATTCAAACCTTCCCGATACATTTCGCCATAAGCGAAACCTTCCCATTCTATATGAACGCACTCAACCTCTTCGTCCCAATAAATTATTAGATTTGTTGACTCTACATATATCATCTTTGATACCTCAGTTCTGGTTAAAGTAACCGTTGGCCCTCTTTCCAGACCATCAGGGGCGATTTCAAAACCGTCAGGTCGGCTAAGGGGTCGCCGTTATATACTACCAAATCAGCCAACTTGCCGGGTTGCACCGTACCAAGACGGTCATCCAACTTCATCGCCTCTGCCGCCACTGCCGTTGCCGACAAGATTGCTTCCAGGTGGGACATCCCGATTTCCACCAACAAGGCCATCTCGGTAAAAATATCGCCATGTGGATTATACGGAGTCCCGGCATCGCTGCCACAAGCGATTTTTACTCCGGCTTTGTGAGCCATTGCCGCGCTGTTCATGTGAAACTCAACCACTTTGGCACTTTTATCCACCATAAATTTTGGCACGCCGCCCGCTTCCCCGGCATTCAGGATTTGTCTAGGAGCGGCCAGGGTTGGCACTAGATAGGTATTGCGTTCCAGCATCATATTAATAACTTCGTCATCTAGATAAACCCCGTGTTCAACCGTGCGGACCCCGGCCCGTACCGCGTTTTTGATACCATTCAGGCCGATGGCGTGAGTGGCACTGAGCTTCCCGGCTTTGTGGGCTTCTTCAAATCCGGCCCGCAATTCTTCTTCGGCAAGTTGGACGTTATTGGGGTCTACATTGGGGGTCATAACCCCGCCCGTTGCCATCATTTTGATACAATCTGCCCCAAGTTTGATATTTAGACGGGCAGCCTTACGCACCTCATCTATCCCGTCTACCTCCGCCCCAATCCACCAGCCATGTCCCCCGGTCATAGTCAAAACCTTGCCACTGACCAACAGGCGCGGCCCCGTAAAAAGACCTTCGGCAATCGCCCGCTTGAGCGACATCTCGATATACTCCCCGCCGCCGAGGTCACGCGCCGTCGTAACCCCCGCTTTGATTAAATCCTCCGCCCGTTTGACCGTTTTAAGGGTTTTATAGGTGATTGACTCCCCCCTTAGTTCGGTGTCAGGATTACCACTGGCATCCAGGGTCATATGAACATGGCAATTGAACATGCCCGGAATTACGGTTTTGCCTTCCAGGTCAACTACGTGGGACATTTGGGGGTTGGCAGGGTCGGTACTGGCCTGTTCCGCCGAAGGGGTGATATTGTCAAAGTTCTTGCCATCCAACTCAATATCCACCCGCTCGTGGACTGCCCCCGTACCATCAATTAGTCGCGCATTAAGCAGCTTCATAGGTTAAATTCCTTATAAGGTAATTGTTCAGGTGAGTTGTCATTTGTAGGAGCAGGCTCTGTCCTGCGATAAAAATCATCGGCTGACAGAGCAACCTACTACGAATACCAAATCCCGTAGGAGCAGGCTCCGTCCTGCGATACTTGTCCTACGATGCTTTTTAGTCGAAAAAGCGATATTTTAACAAAGCATACAGAGCTTCAAAAGCGTCACGTAGACCGATTTTTTTACCCTCGGCGTAATCGCGCCCGTAATAGTTAATCGGTACTTCGTAAACCTTTAACTTTTGCTTGAGGATTTTAGCGGTAATTTCTGGCTCAAAATCAAAACGGTTTGCCCTTAGTGTAACTTTCCGAATAACCTCAGCCCGAAACATTTTGTAACAGGTTTCCATGTCGGTCAAAATGGTGTTGTACAAAATATTAGTAATAAGGGTCAACAATTTGTTAGCCACCATATGCCAGAACAGGAAGGCCCGACGTGGCCCCAAAAAGCGCGAACCATAAACCACATCGGCATGCCCTAACATAATTGGCTTAAGCAGAATAACTAATTCTGCCGGATCATATTCCAGGTCAGCGTCTTGCACCACTACCACCGTAGAGTCGGGCGAAATATTGGTGAAGCCAGTGCGTAAGGCCGCGCCCTTGCCCATATTTTGAGAGTGATAGAAAAAACGAACGATATTTTCGGGGTCTTTTTCAAGCTCAGCCTGGTATTCGCCTTCCATAGCTTGAATGATTTCTCGCGTGCCGTCGGTAGATTTATCGTCAGTAATGAGAATCTCTTTTTTTATCGAGACCGCTTTCACCCGCTTGACGATTTCGCGGATAGTTTCTTTCTCATTATAAACCGGGATAACTACTGACAGAAAGACATTTTCGGGGGAGATTGGTGCGGCGATTTGAGAGCCTCCTTTGCAACATTTTTTGAGCTTTGAGCATTGTAGATAAAGGTTACAGCAAGTTGAATTTTGCCATTCTCCGTTAAGCTTGTCAAGCCTCAGAATTTTAGCTAAAATCTTTAGTTGTAGTTAAGGAAAAGTTCCCCAAAATAGCGAAAATACACTTGCAGTTCATGTAAAGTTTAGGCACTCGTTTTGGAGGTTTTGTTGAATTCAACTAAAATAATGGCTAGACCCGCCATGTTTTGTCTGGTTCTATTAGGCACGCTCCAACTCTTGTTAATCGCTAACCCCCTCGCCACCGCCCAAGCTGCCGACCTTAATCCCAACCCACCTTATCTGACCGAAGCTCCCGGCCCGCCCATCAAACTAGACCTGACAAACCTTCCTGGCGGGCCAACTCACCAGAAATTTGGGATTGCCACTCATCCCTGGTGGCTGGATGTCTTTGAAGATACTTTTATCAGCTATTTTAAGGATTTAAAACTAACGGTGGTGCGCCTCCCCTTTGAGTGGAAAGTCTTTGAGCCACAGCAAGGGGTCTATAACTGGTCACGCGAAGACCGTCTGATGAAGCGACTGAATGACGAGGGCTTTGAAATTGTGGCGGAGTTCGTAACCGTCCCGGTGTGGGCCAGCAGCAATAAAGAGGTTTGCGTTAACGCTGATTTTCAGTGTCGCCTTAACCCTCAATATAAACCGAATCTTGGTAGAGCCGCCGAAGCCGTCGTCAAACGTTATCCATTTATCCGTTATTGGGAGTTCTGGAACGAACCGGACATCTGGCCGAATATGGGCAGCAAGGATATCAGCGATTATGCTCCCTACCTGAAAGTTTTTTACGATGGGGCTAAAAGGGCCGACCCAACCGTGCTGGTGGCGGCTTCGACCCTGAACGGCCCGGTTTATGTGGATTGGCTCTACCGCTATAGTGACAGCACTTTTGGGATGCGCCCCTGGGATGCCATTACCTATCACCCCTACAACTACGATGGCGTGTTGGAGCCATCCACCCAAAAGGCAATGAGTATTCATAAGCCCCGCATAGATTATTTGCGCCAACTTATGGTGCAGTATGGGGATGCAAATAAACCAATCTGGCTGACCGAAATTGGCTGGGAGGAGCAGCCGAATATACAGGCCCAAAATGTGGTGGACGCTTTTAATTTTGTCGCCAGCCGCCCCTATATCACGATTGCCACTGTCCATATGCTTCATGATTGGGAGGGGGAACGCTATGGACTAATGCGAGTGAGTGTAGATATTTTTGGTAAGCGAGACCTTAACAAAAATGATACTTTTGTGCCCAAGCAGCCGTATTATGATACGGTTAAGAATTACAACAAACGGCTTTTGCCAACCCAACCTAACAGTACCGCCGATATGCTGGTTTTTTCTGAAACCCAACTGACGGTGCGGGATGCCTTTAAAAAAGCCTGGCTGAGGGGTGGTATTGAGCTATTTGGTTTCCCCAAAACCGGGCAGTTTTACGAGCGCAACCCCAGCGATGGCAAATATTATCTGGTTCAGTATTTTGAGCGGGTGCGGATGGAATATCATCCTGAGTTCAAGGGAACGCCAAACGAAATCTTATATGGCTTGTTGGGCAACCAGCTTTTGGTGGAACGCGGTTTGCTCAATCAGTTTGGTACTGCCACAAACGGCCCAGCCTTGCCCGAAACCAAACCCGCCACTACTAGTGACAGGTTGGTATGGTTTCAGCAGACTCAACATATTTTGTGGGGGCCGTTCCTGGATGCCTGGAATAAACAGGGCGGGTTAGCAATCGTGGGGTTGCCCAAAACGCAGGTTTTTGAGGAGAAAAACCCAGACGATGGTAATACCTATCTGGTGCAATATTTCGAGCGAGCCCGCATGGAGTTGCATCCGGGGCGGAATGGTAGTCCAGCGGTAATTTTGTTTGGCTTATTGGGTAATGACCGTCTGCGCCTACAGGGTCGGATTCTGGACAACAACCAACCCAACCTGAGCGATTACTATAACCCGGCCCTGCCGCAGTTTAGTTAAAAGTTGTCAGTTGTTGGGAATTTCGTAGGAGCGGTCTTGTTCCCTCTCCCTATGGGAGAGGGCTAGGGTGAGGGGATTAACCAAAGAAAAATTTACACAGATGAACAGGATAGACAGGATATTTCGTAGGGGCTACCCGGTGGGTCGCCCTTCCTAATCGGGCAGGCACGGGGACCTGCCCCTACAATTATCACTGATTTTCTACCGGTCACCGACAACCATCAAGGGAAATTATGCCATTATTCGGTAGGAAAAAGCAGAATAGCCCGCCGAGCGCAAAAAAAGCCGACCCAAAACAGTCGCGTATTCTGGGGATTAATTGGCTGGGCATTAAAAGTACCGATGTGGTGGGAGCCGCCATTTTTATGGAGCGCACGTTGGGTCTGAATGTCTCTACTGAAGGCAATAGCAACCTGGGTCATCACGTTCGCTATAATTGCGGCCCAATCGAGCTGGAATTGCTGGAAGGAGCCGTCACCTGGGCCTTGCAGCCAAAACCCCGACACGGCGCACCCGATATTCCGCTTATCCCCAGCTTTGTAGTAGACGATATTCAACCTATCGCCACCCTTTTACAAGAAAAAGAAATTCCCGCCACTCAGGTTTTTGACCAGGGTTGGGCCAGTAACATGCTCTTTTTCGACCCGGAACGCCACCTCTGGCAAGTGGCCCAGATTAATAATGTCCCGCCCGTTGGCACAAACAGCTTGAGCTATCTGGGGGTATTGTGGCTGGCGGTGGAGGATTTGGAGGCTCAGGTTAAATTTTACCAGGAGGTTTTGGGGCTGCCCCTGACAGACCGAGGCGGAACCGAACGCCCCGTTACCGAACGCGCCGAGAAAGAGTTCCAAAACGTAGCGGAAAACGAAGATAATAATAAGGTTGAGACTGCCACCCTGGAACAATCCCCCATGCCCGATATGGGAGCGGTTTTTTTCGAGGAGGGGGCGCGGTTAGCCCTAACCTCTGGCGGGAAACGCCTGGAAGACGGGGCGGCGCGGGTCTGGGGTAAAGATACGGCCTTCCAACTTGGCTTTCGGGCAATAAACCTCAAAGCTCTGGCACAGCATCTCACTGAACACAAAGTGCCGATTAGTGGGCCATACGGCGATAACAAAAGCGGCTACTGGCTTCATTTCACCGACCCCGAAGGTAATACCTGGCGCGTTACCGAACCCCTATCCGCCAAATATTAAAAGGCTGTAACATTCTTGCAAATTCATCCCTTTAACCTTTACTTACCTTTGGCCTAGCGCGTATAATATTTTCACTGTCTCGATTTGATTATACCCAATATGCAACTTTCTGATTGTTGTAGGGCAGTTTAAAATAAATTTTCGATTTTCGATGCTCGATTTTCGATAGCAAATAAATACGAGGACGCTCCCCGTACATGCCAGATATGTTTAAACCACCAGCGCAAGCCAAAGCCCAGGCAACCGCGCTGAAGAAAACCACCAATGGCAAAATACCTCTTTCAACCTCTGGTTCAAAGGTTGTAACCCCGGCCAAAACGCGGCTCAGTACCCGCGCCAATTTCAGATTTATGGACTACATCTGGATTAGCCTGATGTGGGTAGGCATAACTTACCTGTGGGGTGGGATAAATGGGGTAATTCTGCCCAAGCTGAACGAGAAATTTGTTACCGACGAAAACTACAAAGGTACACTGCTGGGGGTAATTACCGCTTTGGGAATGGTTGTGGCGATTGTGGTGCAGCCCGCCGCCGGAGCTTTGAGCGATATAAACCACAGTGCCTGGGGCCGCCGTCGCCCGTATATTCTGGTGGGCGGAATTATGGTGGTGATAACCCTGATTGTAATGGCGACAATGGTGGTCTATCTCGCCAGTTGGTGGGTGCTGCTAGTTTTTTACCTGTTACTCCAGCTTTTCGATAATATAGTGCAGGGGGCATATCAGGGCATTATCCCCGACTGTGTGCCACCAAATCGGCGGGGCAAGGCCAGTGGTGCAATGGGCATTGTTCAAATTATCGGGAACGTGACCGGGTTGGCAGTGGCTACTTATTTTATTGACGAGAAAAAACCGCAATACGCCCTGATTATTATCGCGCTGGTGTTCTCGGCGATGCTGATTCCCACTCTTTTTACCATCCGGGAAGAACCGCTCAAGAATGACCATATTCCCCGCAACGGCTTCAAGGTAGTTATCGGCACGATTGGCGAGCTTCGGCAACACCCCGATTTTGTTAAATTTATTGCCTCACGCTTTTTGGTACTGACCGCCCTGGCTACGCTGACTCTGTTCGGTTTATATTATCTGCAAGATGTAATGGGTCAGGGCGAAGGCACCCTTACCCAATCCTACACCCTGTTGGGCGTTGTGATAATCGGCTTTAGTGTGGCTTCGATTATGCCCGCCGTCTGGCTTAGCGAAAGGGTAGGGCGCAAGCGAGTAGTGATAGTTTCCTGTATCGTGGGAGCGATTGGGATGTTACTGCTATCCACCGCCACCAACATGACCCAGGTAATAATGTATGGAAGCCTATTAGGGGTCGCTACGGGCTCGTTTAACAGCCTGGATTGGGCTCTGGCTACGGATTTATTACCCCCGGAAGCGGCAGGACGCTTTATGGGTATTTCCAATCTGGCGGGGGCGGGTTCACAGGCGTTGGCGGCTTTATTGGGGGGCGGACTCCGTGACGGCTTTAATGCGATTGGCGTAACCTATTTTAACCTCCCTCATCTGGGTTATTCCGCCTTGTTTGTAATGAGTACCTTTTTCTTCATTTTGGGCATCTTTTTCCTGCGTAGTATTAATGACCCCCAAAAATACAAGGGCTAAATTTACGCAATTAGGCTAATTACCAAATGGCCCTTTTAGAATATAATTACAGAATAAAGGAGTAAGAATAAAGAAGGGAATTTTGTAGGGGTAGACCTCTGTGTCTACCCTGAATTTGGAAAAAATTGTTCCCTTTCTTACCCCTAAATCTTAGATATTGGATTTTAGATTGACAACTATGTTTGGGAGGAGTGTTTAACTTAAAGATGAAAGAATTAGCTGCAACACCTCAGAAACTACGGCGGAGCGGAATCCGCGAGATTTTGGAAATTGCCGTGCGTACTCCCGGCTGCATCCGCCTTGAGATTGGCGAACCCGATTTCAATACCCCCGCCCACATCATTGAAGCATCCCACAAAGCTTCGCTGGAAGGGTTTACCAAATACAGCCAGACGGCGGGCATGCCAGCCCTGCGTGAGGCGGTGCTTACCAAGCTGCAAAACTTTAACGGCTATCGGGGTCTGACCACCGAGAATGTTCTGATTACTCCCGGCTCAACCGCTGGTTTGATGGCAACTTTCCAGGCTCTTATTAACCCCGGCGACGAGGTTTTAGTGCCCGACCCAGCCTGGCCGATGTATGCCAATCAGATTGAGCTTTGCAACGGTAAAACGGTCTTTTACCCTACCCATTCCGACAACGGTTTTGTTCCCCGGTTGGAAGAAATGGAAGCGGTTATTACACCCAACACCAAAGCGATAGTCCTATGTAACCCCAGCAACCCCACTGGCGCGGTCTATCCCCCCGCCGTGGTGGAAGGGATTGTAGGATTAGCCCGCAAGTACGACCTCTACGTTATTTCAGATGAAGTTTACGAAGAACTGATTTTTGAGGGTGAACCCACTACCGTCGCGCTTTACGCTCCAGAGCGGGTTATTGGCGTACATAGCATGAGCAAAACTTATTCGATGACTGGCTGGCGGGTTGGTTATGTGGTTGGGCAACAACCCTTAATCGGACTGATTCTCCGTACGCTGGAACCTGCCCTAAGCTGCACCGCCATGCCCAGCCAAACGGCGGCTCTGGCAGCTCTTAGTGGCCCACAAAATTGTGTTAGCGAGATGCGCGAGAGCTATCGCCAACGCCGGGATGCCGTTTGTGATATTCTACAAAAGCGCGGGCTGTTCCAATACAAACCCAATGGCGCGTTCTATGTAATGGTGGACATTAGTGCTACCGGGATGGATAGTTATGCCTTCTGCAAAGAACTAATTCAGGAGCAAAAAGTATCTACCGCACCGGGCGCAACCTTTGGGCCAAATTCGGGTGGTTACATTCGGGTGTCGCTGGCAACCGCCGAGTCCGCCCTGGTGGAAGGCGTAACTCGTATCTGCAATTTTATTGACGCTCGCCGGAAGTAACCACAGCTTAGGGGATAGGGGAATTCGTAGGGGCGGTTCGTGAACCGCCCGGCATTGGGGGAAAATTCGTAGGGGCGATCTGGTGGTCGCCCTGTAATTTTGGAGAGAAATATTTTGGCCCTTGAGTTCTACCTGAAAGTTTTCAAAAAAGCGGTCAAAGATAGCGAATTCCGCTACCACCTGCGCCACGAAATCTGGGATATGGTTCGCCAACAGCTACCGGGGCGGTTGGTGACACCTCGTTCTAAGTATATCCATTTGCGGGAATCTAACCCCAAAATGCCGGAAGGCCGCTGGCTACCGCCCCAAAATCTGGGGTGGCGACCAGCCGCTTATGGTTTACTCTTTAACGAAGCCGATGAAGTCTTGATGGTCTGGGACATCAGTATGGGGGCTTACTGGCACTTTCCCGGCGGCGGGATAAACCGGGGCGAAACCCAGCAACAAGCGATTGCCCGCGAATTTGTGGAAGAAACCGGGCTGGCGGTAGAAGTCGGCCCTGTAATAGACGTGTGGGACGACTTTTTTATCATGCCCACCGGACGCGCTACACACGGCGTATTATGTTTTTATCTGGTCAAGGTCGTGGGTGGCGAGTTAAAAGCTAACGGCAACGGTTTTGATACAGGCGAGGCCAAGTTTTATTACGCTCACCCCAATCTGGCAATGTCACCCCACAATGTTCATCCTCAAACCACTAAAATGCAAACCCTCATCGAACGCGCTCGCACCCTGCGTCAATCCCTCAATTTCGACTCTGGCAAACTCTAGCGGTTGTCAGTTGTCGGTCGTCGGTAATAAGTCTCAAGTCGAAGGTCGAAAGTCACAGGTCATTCGATTATAAACCTTCATCACGGATGTCACCCTGATTAGTTCGGGCAACAAATGTTGACAGTGAACGGTTACATCGGATTTTGGTTTTCGACTTTAGACTTTCGACCTTTAACTTTTGACTCCTTTTTAGGGCGTAGAAACCCGCGTAACCTTGACGCATTGCAGTTTGTTGCCGCCACTTGAGGCCGTAATTTTGGTGTGGGGGAAAAATAGCCCAATCAGGTTGCTACCTGAACCGAGCGTTACATTCAGGGGAGTGTTGGAGATTTTCACGGTTATACCCGGCCCACCAGGGCTACAAACTCCCGCCAGGGTTATTCCGGTTAAGTTCAGACCGCCGCTATTATTCAGAGTTATAGTGGCAGGTAAGGAGGCCATAGCTGTACCAATTACGTTCCCGTTAGCAGGGGCGGCGGTGATAGCGTTACGCAGCGTCCCACATGTTCCGTCATCATTATTTTTGGTAACAACCACCGGGATACAGGTATTATCCTGCCGCGTAAAGGTCGCTACGTAGGTAGCGGGGCCAAAAGGCGTAGTTATAGGATGGGACTTAGTACCACCATCCGACCAGTTTTTAAAGTCCAGTGCGTTAGATGAAGCATCATTCTGTGGGTCAGTGGTATCAACCGCCAGTTGATAGCCTGCCAACGAAACCACCATCGCTGGACTGGTTATAACGGTGGAGGTTTCCAGTTTCATGGTCAATCCAGCCGGAACGCTAACAAAATTCAGGTTTACCTTCCAAGGCTGTATAGTTCGGGTTATAAGTGGGGAGCTGACAACGGGGTTTGAGTTTGTGGCTATCAGCTGGATTTCAAAATAGTTAGTCTGGGCGGCATTCAAACTGGTGGGGGTTGGAACAGTAAAAGTTAGGGGGTTGCCGCTGGTGGGGCCAAAAATTGTGGTGCTGATGTTATTACCTGTATTGCGGAGGTTGACCGTCCAGCTATAACCGCTATTCGGCAGAGGGGTTACGCCATATCTAGCCTGTCCCAGCAGGGTAATTTTGCTCCCAACGGCAAACTTATCGCTGCTCTTTGGGCCAAGAATAGTAGCCACCAGCGTGTTAGTAGTGGTTATTTGTTTGGAAACCGGGCCGGAGGTGGCTCCTTTGTTATCGCGCACCTGGAGGCTGGCGGTAAAGGTGCTGGCTGAGTTATAGAAGTGGCTGGTAGTGGCGGTACTGGCCTGGGCAGAGCTGCCATCACCAAAATTCCAGAGATAAGTCAGCGTATCACCAGCGTCAGGGTCAAAACTAGCACTGCCGTCAAAATTCACCTGTAGCGGCACGGCCCCATTGTTTGGATTGACGGTAAAGGCGGCGGTAGGGGTTCGGTTAGCCTGGGTGGGGGCAATGTTGCCATAAAAAATCGTAGTGTTGTTATAAGAATCGTTGTTAGCCGAGAAAAATAAGAATTCAATCGTTTCGGGGCGATTAAAGCCTACCACTCCCCATTTTACTGAGGGGCTGGCATCAAAATTAAGATTACCAGTAGCCGCCAATACCAGCGAAGAAGAAGTCCAAGTACCATCGCTATTCTTCTTAATCACACACATATTCTTCTCGGAGGCATTACCTGTTCTACATTGGCTTATAGTATTTGCCGGGTTTTTGGGATGTCCATGCCCCAAAATATAAAGTTCGCCCGAACTATTAATAGCCAAAGCCGGGTCGTGGGTGTAAATTGACAGGGTATTGTCAACCCAGCCCGAACCGCTATTGGTCACGTAATGTAGCTTCCCATAATCCCCAGTGGCATCGAAATTCTGGATATAAGTCAGGTGTTTTACCCCGGACGAATCAATTACTATACTTGGCCCCTGGTCAATATTAATACCAAAATTTGTGCTGAACCAAACCGGGGAAGTGCTAACTGTTTGTAAACTGCTCCAATTCCCATTGGCTGGGCGCGCTTTTGCTAAAATCTGGCGGGGTACAGAAGTTTCGGATACCCAGGCTACGGTGATAGAACCATCCTGGGGCGAGATAGCCACCGAGGGATGGTTGGATTTGTCGCTACTGCCATCAAGTTGGGTGGGGCCAGAAACAGAGCTATAAACGTTGGAGCCAGAATTATAGCTATAGGCCCGATAAATAATATGGTTGCCGCTAGACCAATAAGCCACATGCAGAGTTCCACCTGTATCTACCATCGCCGAAACCCCAGAGCTACCAATATAATCACCTGACACCGCAGGATTTCCGCTTGATACGATGGTAATAGGACTATTAAAAGTATTAGTAGAAACGTTAAAAGGATAGATTAGAAGCTTACCAAAATTTGGCGAGGTTCCATTCAAATTAACCAGCACATGCACAATATTTCCACCATCATAGGCGGGCACTACCGAAATCAAGTTTACCCCTACATTCACGGTTGCCGAACCTGCAAACTGGCCTGTAGAAGTTGGGATACCTGTGCTGGTAGTCCAGTAAGCTTTAAGGTTAATATTCGGTAGGAGCTGGGATTGTTTTTCGGCAGCAAAAATATAAAGTTTATCTCCGCTAGTGCGGACGATTTGATGCGGCACAACGTCAGTAAAACCGGGCTGCCCCACCGAGAAACTATTAATCTGAGGATTGGCCGCTTCGGGGGGATTTACGGGTGGGATGGTTGGTGGCGGGGTAGGAGTAGGCTGGGGGGCGGTGCTATTTTGCAGATAACGCCACTGATAATAATGCTGACCAACATTGCCCATCTCCACCTTAAAACCAGTAGGATTAGTGGGGGTATAAGTCAGCACCCGTCGCTCGAAAAGCTGCACCAACACATCCTTTTGTACCCCGCCCACTACCGCCTGTAGCCAGTATGGCTCGGAGACGGGACGACCCAATACATAGGTCGGATTGCCAAAAAAGATTGAGTCCTGACTGAGTTTGCCGTTATTCCAAACCAACCCTGTCGGATTGCCGAATTGGGAAAAAACCGCCGCGATATTATGGTTGGTTACAGCTGTAATGCGTTGAGATTCTGAGTTCAATAAACCAAAAATTAGGCTCAAAACCCACAAATCTCATTGAAACCTTTTGCCATTCACTGCACCGAAGTTTTGTTTATTCAGGGCATTACCGTCGGT
>Ga0209724_1001659_pt1 | contig 19953 bp, 9 predicted proteins | sample grotaG_FD_184143 | JGI IMG/M metagenome (GOLD analysis project Ga0209724, IMG submission 184143) | Glacier valley bacterial and archeal communities from Borup Fiord, Nunavut, Canada, to study Microbial Dark Matter (Phase II) -... | ecosystem: Environmental > Aquatic > Freshwater > Ice > Glacier ...
ACAGGTGACTTCGGCACGGCGGGTTTATCATCTGACGGCGCGTTGTCGTCCGCTTTGGCAGGCGTGGGTTGCGACGTTGCCGAACTATTAGCCGAACTGCTGAACGCCGGACGCGAACCGCCGAACATGCCGCTGACAGGTGACTTCGGCACGGCGGGTTTATCATCTGACGGCGCGTTGTCGTCCGCTTTGGCAGGCGTGGGTTGCGACGTTGCCGAACTATTAGCCGAACTGCTGAACGCCGGACGCGAACCGCCGAACAGCCCGCTGACAGGCGACTTCGGCGCGGCGGGTTTATCATCTGACGGCGCGTTATCGTCCGCTTTGACAGGCGTGGCTTGTGACGCCGGACTATTAGCCGAACTGCTGAACGCCGGACGCGAACCGCCGAACAAGCCGCTGACAGGCGTGGCTTGTGATGCTGGCGGATTGTTCGCCGAACTGCTGAACGCCGGACGCGAGCCACCAAATAAGCCGCTGACAGGTGATTTCGGCGCGGCGGGTTTATCATCTGACGGTTTATCGCTGAGTGCCTCAACAGGCTTGCTATCGGCCACTTTGTCAGGCGCTTTGTCTTCAACTTTGGGCGCGCCACCGCCAAACATGGATGGGCGCGAACTACCGAATAAGCCGCTAACAGGTGACTTCGGCGCGGCGGGTTTATCATCTGACGGTTTATCGCTGAGTGTCTCGACAGGTTTGCTATCAGCCACTTTGTCGGGCGCTTTGTCTTCAACTTTGGGCGCGCCACCGCCAAACATGGATGGGCGTGAACCACCGAATAAGCCGCTGACAGGTGACTTCGGCGCGGCGGGTTTATCATCTAACGGCTTATCGCTAGGTGTCTCGACAGGTTTGCTATCAGTCACTTTGTCAGGCGCTTTATCTTCGACTTTGGGCACGCCACCGCCAAACATGGATGGGCGCGAGCCGAACAATCCAGCGGCGGGCGATGCTTTAGGTGCGGCGGGTTTATCCGATGTGGACGGATCAGCGATGTTGTCCGCAGTACTACCTACTTTGACCGGGCGAGGCGTCAACGGATTACTGTTCGGCTGCAAAGTTTCAGTAGCGGGCGGCGATGGCGTAGAACGTCCGCCGAAAAAGCCGGAACGCGCAGGTGGCGGAGTCGCCACATTTGCGACCCCTTGGCCTGCGGCTGATCCAATAGCGACCGCCTCAGCTACTGGAACGGGCTGGCTCGGTGTGCGGCTGAATAATCCGCGTGCCGTCGAACCGATCGGGGCTGCGGATGCTGCTGCCGGAGTCGCGATCGGCGTTGCCAATGGAACGCTGCCCACCGTATTAGCGGCTATTTCAGCAGGCTTGCGACCACCATTTACGGCTGCCAATGCGGGCGCTTTGACGGTAGTTTTTCCAACAACCTGCGTAGGTGTCGCTTCAGTTACCAGGGTTGCAGCGGCCATCGCCTGCTGACGACGCTCGACATAGCCGCCGCGCGCACGGCTAAACCAATTCACAATCGAAAGCGCGTAAGACGTCAGCTCGGCCAACGTGATGCTGAAAGCCAGCATGACCGACACGATCCACCAACCCACCAGCACAACCGCCGTCGGCGCATCACCGATCATCGTTTCGATCAGCATGTACAGCTTATCGCCAATCCAGCCGCCACCGCGCCCGTATTTCTCCCAGGCTTCGGTCGAAATCTTGGCGAGCGCGGCCATCGTCGGGACGGGCTTTTGCAGAAGCTCGGCAAATTGCAAAGTGGTCATCAGCGCAAGCAGCAGCATGATCCAACCGATCAGGCGATGATGCTCCAGAATCGGCGGCTCGTCGCGGAAATGTCGCAAAATGAGCCAACCGCCAGCCGCAATACAGGGGATCGGCCAGACGTAGCGCCCATAGCCTGAAAGTTGACTTAACAGCTTGACGATACCACCCGTGATTGCGCCTTCGTTCGGGTTCGATGAGATCACGCCAAAGAACATGACGATCCCGAACAACACCAGCGCAATACCGACAATATCAAGCTGATGATCTTGCGAGAAATTGCGCTGAACAACGACCGTCTTAGGTTTGCGTTCCAACGGGCGCGCTTGCTTGCCCGGTGCCTTTTTATCAGCAGTACGCGCCGTCTTAGCATCGTCCATGGCCGCATTACCGGGCATCCGTCCCGCAATACTGCTGCGCAAGTTACCAAACAAGCCGCCTGCGGGCTTTACCTCTTGTTTTGCATCAGCAGCTTTAGCCGCTGGTTTGCTGCTGACAGGCGCTCCGGTAGGTTTATTAAACGCACTGCCGTAGGGCGTCGAGGACGCTCCGGCGGGTTTATTGCTGAGCGGATTGGAACTGCCTACAGGTGTTCCGCCCGCTGGTTTGCTGCCAAACGCAGAACCGCTTGATGGGGGAGTCGATCCGCTGCCAAAGGTCGGCGGCTTAGTCGGTGAAGTGCCAAAAGCTGGCGCACTAGTGGTACTCGCAGCGGGTCGTGATCCAGTGTTAGCGGCGGGTTTGGCCGGATCGCTTTTTGGAGCGTCGGCATCCGCTTTTTTACCGAAGCCACCGAACAAACCGCCTGCCCGCGCTGGCGCAGGTGGGTTGGCGTCCGGCTTTTTATCGGCAGCTTGATCGTCGGTTTTGCCACGATTACCGAATAAGCCACCTACACGCTCCGGCGCTGGTGCATTAGCGTCCGGCTTTTTATCGGCGGGCTGATCGTCGGTTTTGCCGCGATTACCGAATAAGCCACCTACACGCGCTGGCGCTGGTGCATTAGCGTCCGGCTTTTTATCGGCGGGCTGATCGTCGGTTTTGCCGCGATTACCGAATAAGCCACCCACACGCGCTGGCGCTGGTGCATTAGCGTCCGGCTTTTTATCGGTAGCTTGATCATTACCACGGTTACCAAATAAACCGCCGCCCGGACGTGCAGGTGTGCTGCTTGCGTCCGGTTTTTTGTCAGGTTGTGATTGTGCACCTTGTGGCGCATTTTGTTTATTGTCAGCAGGACGGCTGCCACCAAATAAGCCACCACCCGGACGGGCAGGCACGTTCGCTGGAACAGCGGGTTTGCTTCCGCCCGATTTATCATCTATCGGACGGCTGCCACCTGTATTGCCACTGTTAGACGTGCTGCTGCCTGATCCACCAGGATTGTTACCGCCAAAGGGACTGTTTGGACGCGCCGGGTTGTTGGGATTGCTGCCTGAACTGCCAGCCGGATTGCTGCCCGCCGGACGATTGAAACCTGAGCCACCGCCTGCATTACCAGTGTTAGGCGTGCTGCCTGATCCGCCAGCGGGATTGTTACTGCCAAAGGGACTGTTTGGGCGCGCCGGATTGTTTGGGTTGCTGCCTGAACTGCTACCCGGATTGCTGCCCGCCGGACGGTTGAAACCTGAGCCACCGCCTGCATTGCCCGAAGTACCGCCGGGATTGTTACCACTACCGGGGTTATTTGGGCGCGGCGGATTGTTTGGGTTATTGCCCGAACTGCTGCCGGGATTATTGCTCCCGAACGGACTATTCGGGCGCGGCGGATTGTTGGTATTACTATTGTTAGTGTTACTACCGGGTGGTTTAGTGCCCGTCGCCGCTTTATCATCAGCATTGCGGTCGCTGGCGTTACGATCGGAGCTACGGTTGAAGCTCGAATTTCCACCAAAGGGGCTGTTAGCACCGACACCTGCGCGTGGTGGCGGATTATTCGTATTGGTGGAGCTGGCTGGTTTCGGATCGTTACGGTTTACCGGAGCACTACCGAAGCCACCCGTGCGCGGCGGATCGCTGCGAAAGGGACTCGCGGGCGCTGCGCGGTTGAATGGGCTGGCAGTACCGCTTGTTGGACGCGCGGGGCTGTCGCCATCACTATCGGCATCCTCGTTTTCGTCGAAGCTGTCGTCTTTGTAATCGTCATCATCGTCGTTGTTCTTACGGTTAAAAGGTGATCCAAATGACATGCTGTTTTGCCTGCTCTAGAGATATGCGAACTACCGACAGAAAATACAGGGCAAAAAAGGGGGCGCGCACCCCGCTGTTTACGATAAAAACGCGTCGGAATTGTGCAGTCTACGGCATTCGATTCCGTAGAGTAAAGTGGCCTTCATTATACCATAGATCGAGCATGGTTCATGATGCTAAAACAAACGTTCTGAAAGCACAATAAAGTTGAACGCAACTATCTTCTACCCCATGCTTCAGGGAAAAGACTTCGTAATTCATTCGGCACGTTTATTGCTCTAGGCTGATGAGGAGTTCTGGTTAAGGAGCAATTATTCGTGAAAAATGAGATCAATAAAGACACAGCATCTGATCTGCTGACCGTCGTTGGCAAAGATGGGCTGCATGGCACATTGGGTGCTGTGCTTGAGAACGATCGCAAGTATCGCCGTTTGCTGCTTGATGATGGACGCGAGTATGTAGTGCCCGTCAATATGCTCACCATCCAAAAAGATGGCAGCTATTACCTGGCGCTAAGCCGTGCTGAAATTGAAGCACTGCATCAAACCACCAGCGATCTGGCCGTAGGTGAGAAAATTGTCCTCGCCGTCACTGAAGAGTCTTTGGCGGTCGGCAAACGTGAGATCGTCACAGGACTTGTGCGCCTGCAAAAAACCGTGCGCGAGCATGAAGAAACGGTCGATGAGCCGCTGCTTCGCGAACAGGTGAATGTTGAACGCGTTGCCATTAATCAGTTGGTTGACGGCCCTATTGCAGTTCGGCAAGATGGCGACACAATGATCATTCCAGTGCTGGAAGAAGTGCTGGTGATCGAAAAGCGGCTGATGCTCAAAGAAGAGCTGCGTGTCACCGTACAGCGCACCACGGTTCATGATCCGCAGACGGTCACATTGCGCACCGAAGAAATCAACATTGAACGAATCGATCCTACAAGCTCATCCGTCAAGGGCAGTTGATGGCAAGCTCTTTGCTTATCAAAGCTCAACACTACAACTGATTGTCATATTGATGGTAGTCGATATGCAGCAAGCTATTCAGTGGCATTTGCACGACATACATAAAGGGTAATGGAAAAATGGATCACACAGTCGTCGGTTTATTCGATACGTTCAGCCAGGCACAAACCGCTGTTCAGCAGTTGGTCGATGCTGGCTTTCAGCGCGATCACATCAGCCTGGTTGCAAATGATGCGAGCGGTCAGTATGCCAACTACAACGCCAGTGGTGACAAGGTCAAGAACGCCGCCGGTGCAGGTGCCGTTGGTGGTACTGCCGTTGGTGGTCTGGCTGGTTTGCTGGTTGGTCTCGGCGCTTTGACCATCCCCGGCATTGGCCCGGTGTTGGCAGCGGGTCCTTTGCTCGGCGTAGCGGCACTTGGTGCTGGCGTCGGCGCAGCAACGGGCAGCCTCCTGAATGGTATGGTTGCCGCAGGCATTCCGAAAGAAGAAGCGCAATATTACGCTGAAGGCGTCCGCCGTGGTGGTACGTTGGTAACCGTTGTAGCGACTGATGCAACTGCTCAACAGGCATCACAAATTCTGAACACCAACCATGCTGCCGATGTTGAAGAGCGTGGCGCAAGCTGGCGTCAGAGCGGCTGGACGGGTTGGAGCGAGACCGAGAAGCCGTACACCGCCGACCAGATCAAGCAGTTCAGCACGACCACCACGACCACTACTGCTAAGCCAACGGTCGTTAGCGGCGATGCCAAGATGGTTTTGCCCGTTGTTGAAGAGCAGCTCAAGGTTGGTAAGCGTGCCGTCGAGAGCGGTGGCGTACGTGTGTACTCCCGCGTAACCGAGCGCCCCGTCGAAGAGCAAGTGACCTTGCACGAAGAGCATGTCACCGTTGAGCGTCACCCGGTTGATCGCGCAGTAACCGCCGCTGATGCTGCTTTCAAAGAGCAGTCGATTGAATTGACCGAACACTCGGAAGAAGCTGTCGTTTCCAAAACCGTACGCGTCATCGAAGAAGTGATTGTCGGTAAAGAAGGCAGCGACCACGTCGAGACCGTACGCGATACCGTCCGTCGTACCGATGTCGATGTGCAGCAAGTTGCTGGCACGCAGACCACAGGCCCAGTCACGAGCACGACCACTGCCAAGACGACCAGCACCGGTGGTTTCGATACCTATAACGACTACTTCCGCACCAATTACGACTCCAAATACAACAAGAGCGGCTATACCTACGAGCAGTACTCGCCAGTGTATCGCTATGGTTATGACCTGGGCACAGATAAGCGCTACAACACGGGCGATTGGAGCACGGTTGAACAGCAGGCGCGCACCCGTTGGGAAGAACGCAATCCCAACACCTGGGATCAGTTCCGTGACGCCATCCACTACGCCTGGGACAAGGCGCGTGGGGCAACCAAGTAGCCTTTCGCTGCGATAACGCTAGTTTTGAAGCGCGCGATTACTCAGTGATCGTGCGCTTTTTATTTCCGCCAAACAGCGTAATGAGTTAAACTCATAGGGTTATCAGGATGAAGGCGCTAAAAGATGCTCATACAGGAACGGTTGTACACGGCGAAAGACTTAGCCGATATGCCCGACGACGGCAAACAATATGAATTACACAATGGAGTGCTGATCGAAGTGGCAGGTTCAAAATACCAACAAACGCGCTTAGCTATCTGGATCGCTTATTTGCTGACGCGCTTCATCATGGAACATAAACTTGGCGGCGCGATCACGGGCGCGGATGGCACTTTCGAGCTGAACCCTTATAACACGCGCATTCCCGATGTGGGTTACCTGAGCGCCGCGCGAGCCGCCCAACAGGACGATAACCGCTATCCCGTGGGCGCACCCGATCTGGCAATCGAGGTCGTTTCACCGTCAAATTCGCCGCGTGAAATGCAGGAACGCGCGGGTGAATATCTGGCAGCAGGCGCACTGTTAATCTGGATCGTGAATGCGCAAACGAAAACCGTCGATGTGTATCAACCGGGTGGCCAACGTGATGTTTTCAGTTTGACCACTGACGGCGCAGTGTTGAGCGGTTATGCAGTGCTGCCGGGATTGTCGCTGTCGCTCAACGAACTTTTCGCGCCGTTCGAGTCAAAAGCAGAATAGCCCACTTTGGCCTACCTCAGCGTTTCCAGATACGACGGACGGTGCTCGCCATGTTGCCGATTTGCAGCGTGAGTCCGGCGTGCATCCAGGCCGCTCCCGATCGTGTGCCTGTGATTCCTTCGACCTCGTACAGGGCATCCGCTTGTAACCCGCGCAAATACACCGGCGGAAGTGATACAGGCTCTGCGATGTGCGTGCGAAACGCGAACAGCACGCCTTCCGTTTGATCACTGGCAACATACATCAACGCCGAAAAAGCATGTGCTGCCGATCGCAAACGGTACACATCGCCAAATTGCACAATGTGCCGAATTTGCTTGTACAGCGCCACGCAGCCCGCTGCTATTTTGCGTTCGTCCGCCGTCCATTTGAGCAAATCGCCACCAATGCCGAGCGAGCCGCACATGCTGACGTGCATCCGAAATTCAAGTGGCACATGCGCGGCGTCGGCGTCGGTGACCCATGCCTCCATCGTGTTCGCCGGAAAAATGTGCGAAAAGCCCTCTTGAATGGCGAGTCGCGCGGTCGCTTCGGTGTTATCGCTCACCCATATCTGATCGGCTAATCGTAGAATTCCCAGATCAGCACGTCCACCGCCGCCGGAGCAGCTCTGCCAGATCACGTCGGGATGACGCTCGCGTAAAGTGCCCCACACGCGGTACAAGCCCTGCACATAGCGCACCCACAATTCACGTGGATCGCCGGGAGCGTTCGGCCAACCGGGTTCGCTGACGTTGCGATTCATATCCCACTTGATGAAGGCGATTGCATTTTCGGCCAGCAGCTTGTCGAGCTTGTCCAGAATGTAATCCTGAACATCAGTGCGCGCGAAATTCAGGATCAACTGATTACGCGCCACCGTCCGTTTACGCGTCGGAAAGTGGATCACCCAATCAGGATGGGCGCGGTATAAATCACTGTCCGGGTTGACCATTTCCGGTTCGACCCACAGTCCAAAAGTCATGCCGAGCGCCTGCACTTTATCGATCAGCGGCTTCAACCCGTTAGGAAACTTTTTGGCATCCGGCCACCAATCGCCCAATCCGGCCTCATCATCTTTGCGTCCGTGAAACCAGCCGTCATCCATCACGAACAACTCGACGCCGAGCGCTGCCGCGATCTCAGCGAGTTTGCTCTGCGACTTCACATCCACATCGAACAAAGTGGCTTCCCACGAGTTGTACAAAACTTTGTGGATCGTGTCCTTATGTGGCAGCACTTCCGCGCGCGTGAAGCGATGCAAGGTGCGACTCGCCGCGCCAAATCCATCCGGCGTATAACCCGCATAGCTAACAGGTGTTTTGAACGTTTCGGCGGGCGCAAGCTGCCACGCAAAATCCCAATCGTTCAGTCCTAAACTAACGCGGGTCGAACCGAAATCGGTCACTTCCGCTAGCAGCTTCCAATTGCCGCTCCATTCCAGCACGCCAAACCACACCCCACCCTGATATTCATCAGCTTGCCCGCGATCGATTGCGAACCACGGGTTAGCATGATGACTGGTAGTCAGGCGGCGGCTCTCCAACGTTTTGACGCCGACCGTCAGCGGTTCGCGCTGAAGTTGAAACTCGTCAGCCCACCGCCCGCTGACGTGACTCAGCCGATATTCCCCCAATGCGGGCAAATGCCACTGCGCCGACAGCACCCGCTCCAACGTGACGGGCGTTTTGCCGTCGTTGATCACGCGCACCGATCGTTCGATCAAATCGTAATCGGCGTGAACGCGATAATGCAGCACCACATGCAGCGGATAATCCGAATCGTGTAAATGAATATCGAGCGCCGCCTCACCATCGCGCACTTCCGCCGAGATGAATTGCAATACGCTGTCCCGCACGCCGTCCGCAAAGTGCAGTTTGAGGCACGGCTCAACGTAATTCACGCCACCATAGGCCGGGTATTCTTCGGGCGTCAGGTGACCCGGCCCACTGAACGATACCCACCCTTTGAGATTGCGCGGCGCGGGATAGTCCGTATCGAGTGGCAGGCGTACGCCCCAATAGGTGTGCTCAAGTCGTCCGCTGTCGTTGACATTGAAGGCATAGCCAACCGTGCGCGTTTCCAGAATCCAGCCATTTTTTGTGGTTTTGATCGGCATTAAAAATAAAGTCCTTGTGAGGGCATCAACACAATACGCCCCAAATAGAGTAACCCATCTTTCGCGCCAGGGGTATCACCATTTACAGGCAGCCGCTGCATATCCGGGTAGCGATACCAACCTGTGTACAACTGATAAGTACCGGGCGGTACATCAGGCAATGCCAGCGCGATCGACTCCGACCAGATTTGATCGGCTTGCCATTGCGTCGTCGGATACGCGCCGCCGTCCGGTTGACCATCATATTGCGCTATGATCTTGCCGCTGCTATCGGTCAGATGGACAAAAAAGTGATCGTCGCTGTCTAGCTTTTGTGACGCTTGCCAGATCAGATCAACGCGCAGTTCAGCCGAACTGCCTGGCACGCTGCGATAACCGATCACGCGCAGCGGCGAATCAATGGCGATCGGCTGTCCGTCCACAAGTTCAGCGCTCAGCTTCATCGTTTCATTGGCCGCTTCAGCCGTTACTTTGACTGTGTGGAAGCCGCGCGCTAACCGGAATAGTCGTGCGATCTGATGGTTTGTCACCTGACCGACGCTCTCAATTTGCCCATCGACTTCGTATAAGGCGCTGCCCGCTGTCAGGTTAGCAGAGATGCTCACATAGGCATCTTTCGGCGTATAGAGATACATCCAGTTCGCGTGCTGCACATCGCTTACAGTGTTAAACTCAGCATCAGGCACTGTTTGTGCTGCGGAGACGGTTCGCGCGACATTAAATATTGCGAGTCGATCATCGCGATAGGCTGGACTGCCAAGCTGCTGCGCGATCTGATTCAGCGTTGTTTCGACATTTTTCAAATAGGCCAGATGCACAATCACCATGTCGATCCCTTGCTCACTCAGCAGCGCAGTATCGCGAATGGATGCTGTACCCATCACAGCACTTTGCAGGACATTCAGCTTAGCTGGATCAACCGGTGTGGCGCGCGCAACGTATCCGGCGATCAGCGGCTTGTGATGGGCAATTTGCAGGTACAGCGCATCTTTGGCCGCCAGCGGATCGTCCCACGGCACATCGAACACGGCGCGCACGTCTGAGCGATCAGCCAGTGTGTAAATGTACGGTGCGATCGCTGCGGACACCATCTGCGCCGGAAAAAATAATTGGTACTCGAACAAAATGCCGATCAACAACACGGCGCACAAGCCGATTCGCACGCCGCGTACTGTAATCCGGCGCAGCACTACACTTGCGCCCATTGACGCCAACAGCGCTAACATTAATCCGGTAGTCAGATTAAAGCGTCCCGGCGTGCGGCTGGCACTGAGTACTGGCAAATGCTGCAACCATGCCCACGGCAGCAGCACGTAGCTTTTGTATTCGCCAAGCGTATAAATTACGGGCTGATCTCCCCACTTGAGCAGCGGACCCAGCGAAAAGATCATCGCGCCGATTGCCACGCTCAGCCATGGCAGCGCCGCTTTGCGTACCACTGCGATCCCGATCAGGCTGAGCAGAATCGCGATCACACCTGAATAAGCGCTGCCCTCGATCGAATTCGTGCCGAGCACGGCGTGCGTATAATCCGGCGCAAGTCGCGCGCCCCACGGCGTGAACGGTGACGGTGATACGAAGCTCAACGGATCGGCACTATAACGCACCCAACCCGTCTCCTGCAAATCTGCCGTCTTGATAGGAGCAATCAGCGCGAAAAAGAGCGGCGCAAAAAATGGGATCAACGCCACGCCGCCGATTATGAACAACCTCACAAGCTTGATCAGCACGGCGCGGCGCAGCTCGATCCGCCGAAACAGAGCGTAATAACCGAGATAAAACAACGTCAGCGGAAACAGCGTATACAACATCAGATCGAGGTTGCCGAGCGCTGTGATCCATAACGCCGCCGCGCCGATCAATATGGTACGCCGTCGTGCCTCAACATTCATAATACGCCACAGGCACAGCGCATAAATCGGCAGTGCGTACAGTGTCAGGATACCGATATGGCCGCCGCTGATATGTCCCTGTACAGCAGGATACGCCATGTAGATCAAACCGCCGAGCAATGCCCCGCCAAATTGTGCTGCTCCAAAATCCATTGGCTCGCGCTTAGCTATCGACCAGCACAAATAAAACGCCGCGAGTCCGCTGAGCACGAGCGAGATCAACACGCACAGATTGTACGCCGCGACGGGCGTAACTACGAACGACAGCAGCGCCGCAGGCCAATAGGTCAGCGGTTCTGTCCATTGAGTCGCGCTGAAAAATCCGTCAGGATAGCCGAGCAGCGTCTGATAGAACGGGCTGAAACCATGTTGCAGCGCATAATGCGTCCACCAACTGAGGCGAATGTTCTCGAATTGATCGCCATAGCCAGCGCCGAGTGCGTATGTGCTGATTTGTGTGATCAGCGGCCAGGTGATCAATAGTGCCGCTGCGCTATAAATCACGCAGCACAAGAACACTCTGGATACTCGCACCCTAAATTCCGTGCTCCATCCCGACCTTTGCCAAAGCACAGGAACTTGCAAAATAAGTTTTGCCGCCCTTTCCTTGGGAAAACAAAGAGCATCCGTTCCGCAGATTATTCTCTTACACGTTCGAGATTGCAAGCGCAGCGAAAAACGCAGTTAAGCACGCATCCTTATCTGGCAGGGCTTAATATCAACTATTTGATGAGTCCCTCTCCCAAAGGAGAGGGATTAAGGGTGGGGGCAAATCACCCAAAGCGCACACGCACCTGGCACGGCTGAACTGGATAGTTGCTCGTTGCGTCGATCGCCACAAGTTGAATCCAATATAACCCTGGTGGAAAAGCTTTGGCGTTGAGTGTGCCTAATTCGCCATCGACCGTTTGCGGCGTGCGGCTCGTGAAGAACGTGACGTAGGTTTGCGAACTATCGGCGCGCACTTCCAATTTGTAAAAGCTGAAGTTCGGGATTTTGGCCGTGCCGCGTACCGAAAATTGTCCGGTCAAGACGCTGCCAGGGAGCGGGCTGCTGATACGCGCCAGTGAGTTGCCACATCCGTAAGCGATTGCATCGGTGGGATTGCTGGTGGCCGCGATTGCGGTTACGGCGGCGATGCTTCCGGGCGGCAGTGCGATCACCTGACCGACCTGAATTTGCGCTGGATTTGCGATGCAGTTGGCAGCCTGCAAATCTGATAGGCTGAGACCCACTCGAACGCTCAGGCTGAATAACGTATCACCCACCTGGATCGTATACGGCAGCCAACCGGCGCGGCGCACGCATTCGGTCGGGATGAACACGGTTGGCACATAGATCGTCGGTAAAGGCGTCCATGTGGGGGTAAAGGTGGCCGTATCGGTGCTGCTCGGCGTAAAAGTAGCGGTATCCGTCGGCGTAAAGGTGGGCGTGAACGTATACGTTGCTGTGAATGTTGGCGTGTAAGTATGCGATGGTGTGAAAGTCGGCGTAAAGGTGAACGTAGGCGTGAACGTGTGGGTTGGGGTGAACGTAAAAGTCGGCGTGAATGATGGCGTATGCGTGAAGGTGGGTGTGAATGTGTACGTCGGTGTATAGGTATAAGTCGGCGTGAACGTGTAGGTGGGCGTAAAGGTATAGGTCGCCGTCGGCGGAATGCGCGTCGCGGTGGGTGGAATGACTGTGAAAGTAGCCGTTAAAGTCGGCGGAAGCACTGTACTGGTAGCCGTCGGTAAAGGCGTCTTGGATTGCGTCACGGTCGGTGGAAGTGGCGTCGCTGATTTAGTAAGCGTCGCACTCGGTGGAATGGCCGTATCAGTCGCGGTCGGTAAGGCCGTTTTAGATTGCGTCACGGTGGGCGGAATGGACGTATCTATTACGATTGGCAAAGGCGTGCGCGATTTGGTTGCAGTGCTGCTTGGCGTGACCGTTTTGGTGCTCGTGCTGGTGAGCGTTGGCGGCACAGCAGTATTTGTGAGCGTGCTGGCAGCCGTCACTGAGGGACGATCGGTAAGCGACGGGGTGCGTGTTGCGGATGGCGCGCTTGTATTCGCCTGCGCCACGCTTAAACTGCTCGATTCAACCGTAGCAAGCTGCGTGCTGAACTGTGTAGCGCGCGCCGTGACGGGCACAACAGTAACGGGTGAGCGCGTCGCGATTTGAGCGGCGGTAGTGGCTGGTGTGCTGGCGGCGGTAGCGGACACGGTGGCAAGCTGCGCGGTACTTATTGCACTCATTTGTGCAGCGGACGTGGCAGCCTGCGTTATTTGTGTCACGGCGCGTGTCGCGATTTGCGTGCGTGAGCTTGCAAGCGGCACGCTGTTAGTCGCTGTCGCAAATACGAGGGTGGCCGCGACGGTATTGGTCAGGCTGGATAGTGCGGCAGGCAGCCCGTTAGCAGTATTTATCGCGTTAGCACTGCTCAGCGCGACTGGCGAGCGAGTGACGAGCGGTAATGGGGTACTCGACACATTGAGCACGACGGCAGTAGGTTGCAGCACCGATGAGGGCAGCCCGGCGCGACTCAGCGTCAGCACAATCCCGAAAGACAGCGACAGCACCAACACTCCGATCGCGACTAATGCGACCAATAATTCACTTCCCGTATTACGCTGCGGCATGTGGCACCTTCTCTATCTTGGGCGTATTGAAAACGTGAGCGAGCGGCAAAATCAGCTTGAACGTACTACCGCCACCCGGTGCGCTCTCCAACCAGATGCGCCCGCCGTGCATTTCGGTCAACGCACGCGCGATCGACAGACCGACACCCGTATCACCTAAACCCTGAATGAGCGGGTTATCAGCGCGGTATAAGCGGCTGAACACGCGCATTTGCTCCTCTTTCGGGATTCCTGCGCCTTGATCGTGAACGGCCAGATAAATCACATCGGCGCTTTCGGCGGCCTGTGAATCAAGGGTGAAACGCGGCGCATGACGCGCACTGATCGACACTTCGCCGTCGGTGGGCGAGGCCAGATAAGCATTGGAGAGCAGTTGAATCACGATCTGTTGCAAGGCGTCGCGATCAGCGTTAAGCGTGGGTAAGGTATTAGGCACGTCCATTTTCAGCGTGATACCCTTTTCGCGAAACTGCATCCGGGTTTGCGTGATCGCGTCGTCGATCACTTCGGTCACATCGATGTTGGCGGGTTGCAGCGCGAGCTGACCCGTATCGATCGCCGTGACGCGGACGAAATCTTCCAACAGGTGGCCGAGCCGATCGACGTTTGCTTTGACTCGTTGCAGGAACTGCCGTTGCAATGCGCCCAAAATGCCGACCGATTCACCTAACAGCAGATCAACATAGCCGATGATCGAACTCATGGGTGTGCGCAGCTCTTGCGCAATGCTCAGCATCACTTCGGCTTGCGAGGCATCGACTGCGGCTGACGTGGGCAGCGGGATCGAGCGGGACAGCGTACTTTTCGCCTTTTGTAGTAACCCTTGCAGCGTCTTGATTTCTGCTTGCAACCGCAAAACTTTATGTTCCAGCTCGCTGCGTTCTTCGGTCAGATCATCGATCATCACTTTGAGCGTATCAACGCCGTTATCACCGAATCGCTGCAACAGTTCGCGGTTGCCATCGGTGGCGGCGCGCAGTTGATTGCGTTCGGTTTGAAGGCTGGTACGCTCGGCAGCCAGTTGATCGCGATCCTTTTCGAGCGCTGCCCGCACCACTAACAAACGCGCGGCGTCGCTCTGAACGCGGTTGCGCTCGAATACCGCTTCTTCCAATTCGGCTTGCAAGCCGCTCATCTCAGCGACCAGCCGCGTCCGTTCTGCCATCCAACGTTCGGCATCGGCGCTGGCATTATCACGTTCCTGACGCAGCGCATCACGCTGGCTGGCAATTGCTTCGCGATCTTGCGCCAGCCGCCGGACTGCATCTTCCAACGCCGCAAATTTCGACTCGCGCGCCGACTCATTGGCAAGTTGTTCGCCCAGGCGCTGCCGTTCCGTGAGCAATATATCGCGATCCTGAGTGGCTTTATCGGCCAGCAGCTTATAAAACGCGCGCTCCTCGGTCAACTGCGCGACCACCTGAACCAATCCGCTTGGCCCTTCAATGCCGAGCGATTTTAATTGCTCGCTCACCTGCGCAAGCTGTGATGCGATGTGGTTACGCTCAACCAGCAAATGCGCTTTTTCTTCGCTCAGCGTGACCAGTGCGCGGCGCACCACGGCAGGCGCTGGTCCACTTCCGCGTTTACGAATATCGTCAAGCTGCGCCTCAAGCTGTGCTTTTTGCGCCTGCAAATCGTCGCGCTCTTTTTGCAGCACATCGATCATCGTGCCGTACACATCGTCCTCATTGCGAGCGGTCACGCCAAGGATACTGGTTTGCGCTTCTTGAAGCGCTTGCGCCAACCGTTCGCGCTCGTCAGAAAGGGCGCTGCGTTCAGCGGACATGGCCTGCATCTTCTGCGAGATCGACAAGCCTTCGGCATCACCGCTGCTAAGCTGTGCCAGACGACTGCGCTCATAGTCCAATTCGATTTGCAGATCGCGTACTTTACTGCCTAATTCGCTGATCTGGCCGCGCGCTACCTCAAGGCTCGATTGCATTTCCTGACGCTGTCCGGCCTGAAACTCCGCCGTTGCGCTGCTGGCATTGTCAACGACGGTCTGCACTGCGCGGCTGCCACTTTCCGCTTTAGCACGCTGCGCAGCGCGGCTGATGCTGAGTAAGCGCGCCGCGATCGGGGCCAACGCGCCCAACAGCCGCATCTCATTTTCACGGAGTTGGCGCTGTGTGTAGGGTAAACCGACCATCAACGCAGCCACCGGCATTCCGTCGCGCAGCAGTGGTTGAAAGTAAGCCGTGCCAAGCCGCTGAATATCCAGCCGTGTATATAAATCCACCAGTTCATTGAGATTGTGCTCAATGCTCAAAGTGCGCTGCCCACGGTTTCGCACCGAGTCGAGTAGGGTGGGCTGTTCATCCAATTTGAGCGCCATTGCCGCGATCGGCTTTTGCTGAATATTGTCGTACGCGGCGATCACGTCAGCGTATTCGGCATCATCCAGCGCGATCAAGGCGACTACATCGGCTTTGAGCGCATTCGCCGTGGCGATCACGATCTGCTGCGGCATGTCATCGGGCATATCCCGTTCAAGCATCCCGCCGAGCGCTTTGAGCACGCTGACCGCCTCGCGATCGTTAGTGGGTTCGCTCGTAGTGCCGCTGCTGCCGTTGGCAATGGCAGGCAGCGTCCGCGATCGGGTGTTTTGAGCGGCACTTTGGGTCAGTCGATAGATCACCAGCCGATAGATCGCGACGGGCATAATTGGCAGTGCCGCCAACATCGCCAACCGAATCGCGCCGGAGTCGTCACCGCTCAGCGTCTTGCTCAGGATGCCGTACAGCGTATAGCCGCAACCTGCCGCCACCAACCCGAAGAAGATCAGCTTCAACGGTACATCGACATTCTGGCGGGCGCGTGCCAGATTCACTGCCAGACCGAGCAATGCAGCGACCAATGGGATGATCGTCCAGATCAGGCCGAACGACGATGTGTTGAAGGCAATTGCACTGCCTATCGTTGCAGTGCGTGATAACGCCAGCCACTGCACTTCGGTCAACCCAAAGCCGATCAGCACGATTACCGCTAAGCCGCCAAATAAAATGTTGAGCGGGCGATCTTCTGTGGGTGCATCGGCAGTCGCGAATGTCCAACCGACGATCAGCACGAGCAGCGCGGTAAGCGCCCGATCGAGCGGTGGCAGGATACCATTGGACGGCGTATGCGTGAGCAGCACCAACAAGCCGCCGATCATCAGCGCTGTCCAGCATAGCAGCACGCCGATTGCGCCGATGAGATAGCGACCGGCGGCGCGTTCCTGCGATCCGCGCAGCCGTTGGCCGAGCGCCATGAACAGCGCTGCTTGCGTGATCAGGATCATCGCCAGGAAGTAGAGCAATGCGCCGGTGGGATCGACAAATAAGGTCAGAAGGGTTGGGGGAGCGGTCATACAACGGCCTTTTTGTTCGCCATAAAGTAATCGATGAATGTTATTAACGAACAGTATAGCACGCCAGTTCGACTGAACTTGTTGCAGCACGGATATAAATCGGTTAGAGCGTGCCGCCGTCTTGCCTACGCTCCCTACGCGAAACCGACTCGGTTGCAGTTTATGAGGCTTAACTTACAATTTTCCCCACCCTAAATCGCTCCCACAAGAAGGGATTTTCACATGGTTTGACTCCCTTTCCCCGATTACGGCTGACAGGGCACAGTTTTGAAAAAGGGGGTTAGGGGTCAATGATTTTGAAAGCGCCTTGCCTGCTCGCCGCTATCGAAATTTTTTCAGGCGTGCTACACTCCCACTGCATTCGGGACGAGTGATAAGGTATTGTGGGCATGATCGAGCCAATCCGCCTGCTCAAAGAAGTTTTTCCCGGTATTGACGATGACGTACTGGCACAAGCGATCCATGATGCGCGACAAGTCAGCTATCCGTCCGGCACAGTGCTTTGTCGTGAGGGCGCGGAAGAGAGCATTTTCTATCTGCTCGCTGATGGACAGGCCGAAGTGACTAAACGTTTCGGCGGCGATCAGGAATATGTGCTGCGTACTTATAGCCCTGGCGACTTTTTTGGCGAAATGGCACTGATTACCAATTCTACGCGTAACGTGACCGTGCGCGCTATTGAGCCGGTGAGCGTTGTCGAGATCGATAAATCGCTGTTCGCCGAACTGATGCGGCATAGTCCGGCGGCGGTGCTGATCATGTTCCGCGAATCAGTTGAGCTGATGCGCGCCAACGATCAAACCCTGATCAGCGAGTTGGACGTGCAAAAACAAGCCGTTGAGCGCGCTTACGATACCCTGAAAGCGGAAGAACGCCGCCGCACTGACTTTCTGACCTCGCTTTCGCACGAACTGCGCACGCCGTTAACCTCAGCGTCGGGTTTTATGCAGTTGATCAAAAGCGGCAACGTCAGCGGCCCGATCCTGGCAATGGCGCTCGATAAGATCAGCGGCGGACTCGAACAGATCGTGAGTCTGGTCAACGATCTGCTATTCGTTTAGGAAATGGACTTGATCGCGCCTGCCATTAAGCCTGTTAACTTATCTGCAACCATTCAGCATGTTGTGGAAGAATGCGCGGACAATGCCGACGACAACGACGTACACATCCTGAGCGAGATTCCCGCTGATCTGCCCGTCTTGCAAGCTGATCCCGATGGGTTGGTGCGAGCGTTACGCGCTTTACTGGACAACGCGATCAAGTTCAGCCCGGAGGGTGGCGACGTGCGAATCGACGTGTCGCTGGAAGCCGATCGGATCAACATTGCTATCAGCGATCCGGGCATCGGCATTGAGGCGGATTATTTGCCGCGCATCTTTCAACGTTTCGAGCATCGTGATAGTTACGGCGATCACCTGTTCGGCGGCATCGGCTTGGGCTTGCCGATCGCCAAACATCTGATCGAAAGTTTCGGCGGCTCGATCTCAGTGCAAAGCGAACCGGGGCAGGGCAGCGTGTTCACGGTACATTTGCCGGTGCTGGTGGGTCAGCCGGAAGTGTCAGGCTAGCCGTAATATCGTCACTCTCGCTTACAGTCATTGGTGGGCCATAATTCGCATTAAGCAGGTTATAAGTTGTTTCAACGTTACTGGCACTCATGCCTGCATTTATTGGGATAGCAGTGTGCGACCATTCGTAGAGATACAGCGGCTGATCGGGTGCGAACAAGCTACGATACCACGCTGTGAAAGCAAATACAGGTGCATCTTTACGGCTGGTCAACACCAATGCGTAGCCATCGCGGTGCAAGCTGCCGATCAAGGCTTGACCGTCGATCGTTACTTGAAAATCAACTGAATAGGCTTGTGGGCGCGGCTCTCGCACATTAAGCGCAACATCCGGCCAACGCGCTCGTAATTGATCGGCAAACCACGCCGGATCGATGTTCAGGGTAATAGGCGGCGTGGGATCGGTTGTATAAACCCAACTCTCTGTCCAATGTCGATAGTCATGAATAAATGAGGCGTATTCTGACGCCGGGCTGACAAGGTAGGTATTTGAATAGCTGTAGAAGTAATCCTTTTCGTCGTCAGTCACAGGTGGTTGTAGACGCCGAAAGTGAATATTCTCAAAAGGCAGCAGCGCTTCACGGTCAACGTGCCACGCCCAACCAATTGGTAAGTTATGATCGAATGCAACTACTTTATCCAATACATTTAAGGCAGCAGAAACATCTAACCCTCCCTGAGTTAAGCAGTAGGCCGCCCAAAATCGCACATCCGGCGCTTCATCTTGTAACAGGTCAATGTATTTTTGCACATCGTTTTGATTGGATGAGGAACTGATTTGCTCAAGTGCATCGCCGCGCAAACTACTGATGTCTGTTTTGTCGTAGACGATTTGCCATAGGAAAGGAGTCGCGCGTTGGTCATGCATCCAACCTAACGCTAAAATCGTCCAAAGGCGTGCATCATCCGGCAAACTTTTATCAGTTGCCAATTGCCCTAATTGCGGAATGGCTCGTTTAACTGTAATCTGACCAAGCGCTCTTGCCGCACTCGTGCTCAGATCAGCGTTGGTGCTCGCAAGCGCAACCATCAAAGGGGTTGCGACACGGCGCTTATCAACAATCTTGTACAGCGAACTCAGAACTTGGCACAGCTCAATCCGTAATGAAACGTCGGTGGCTTCATCGAGCAGCAAGGCAAACAGGCGGCTGTAGGTGGTGATGCCTTGCTGCTTTAGCGCGTCGATGGTTTCTTCCTTGTAATGACCAGCTTCCAAATCTTGCAGCAAGCGATCGTCCTGAGTTTTCATCGTCCCCTCATTAGCAACCTCACAGAATATCCAGCGGATCAATATCGATGAACATCCCCGGCGCAGGCGATAAATGGCGCAGCAGTCCTGCCGGATCGGTGCTGCGTACAAGCAGTTGCCAGCGGTAAAAGTCATTCGATTTGGCGAAAAAAGCAGGCGCTGGCCCAATA
>Ga0209724_1001660_pt1 | contig 19953 bp, 11 predicted proteins | sample grotaG_FD_184143 | JGI IMG/M metagenome (GOLD analysis project Ga0209724, IMG submission 184143) | Glacier valley bacterial and archeal communities from Borup Fiord, Nunavut, Canada, to study Microbial Dark Matter (Phase II) -... | ecosystem: Environmental > Aquatic > Freshwater > Ice > Glacier ...
GACAAGGTGCCGATGATCCAGGCTCTCGCGGCGCGGAAAGACGTCGTACGCGTGCGCTTCTGGGGCGCGAACCAGCCCGAGGTCGAGGCACGCATCCGCGAGATCGCAGCGGCGGCCGATGCGGCCACGCGCACCTTCCAGGTCAAGGCCGATCTCGGTGCCGGCAGCACGCCGACGCTGCGCCTGGGCCAGACCGCGACGGTGGTCATCGAAGGCCCGAAGCTCGCCGGCATTGCCCGCGTACCGCTCTCGTCGCTGAAAGAAGAGAAGGGCCAGACGATCGTGTGGGTCGTCGACAGCGGCTCGATGAGCACGTCGGCGCGGCCGGTGCGTGTGGCTGCCGCCGATGGCAACGAGGCCGTCGTGACGGCCGGGCTCGTACCGGGCGATCGCGTCGTGACGGCGGGCGTGCACGTGCTCTCTCCGGGGCAGAAGGTGCGCCTCTACGCCGATCCCGAGCAGCCGCTCTCCGCTGCGTCGGCCACCGCTTTGCCGGCCAGCACCAAGGCGCGCTGATGGACGACGCCACTCTCGCAGCGCCCGCGGCAGAGCTTCCGGCTCGCGGCATCAACATCTCGCGCTGGGCGCTCGAGCACCGCGCGCTCACGCGTTACCTGCTCGTCGTGTTGCTGGTGCTCGGCGTCGCCGCCTATTTCCAGCTCGGCCAGGACGAAGACCCGCCGTTCACCTTTCGCGCCATGGCGATCCGTGTGTTCTGGCCCGGCGCCACGGCGCAGCAGGTGGCCGAGCAGGTGACCGACAAGCTCGAGAAGACGCTTCAGGAGGTGCCGTACGCGGACCGCATCCGCAGCTATTCAAAGCCGGGCGAAGCATTGATCCTGTTCCAGGTGCAGGACTCCTCACCGCCGAAGGAGATGCCGCAGATCTGGTACTCGGTGCGCAAGAAGCTGGGCGACATCCGCGGCACATTGCCCGCGGGAGTGAGCGGGCCGTTCTTCAACGACGAATTCGGCGACGTCTACGGCTCGATCTACGCGCTCTCAGCCGATGGCTTCAGCTACGCCGAGCTGAAAGATCATGCCGACCAGGTGCGCCAACGGCTGCTCAAGGTGAAGAACGTGCGCAAGGTCGCGATCTTCGGTGCGCAAGACGAGAAGGTTTTTGTCGAGATTTCGCAGAAGCGCCTGGCCCAGCTGGGTCTCGACTTCACGCAGGTGCTGGCGCAGCTCGGCCAGCAGAACGCGGTGGAGTCGGGCGGCACGATCACCGCGCCCACCGACTCGATCCAGGTGCGCGTGGCCGGCCAGTTCAATTCGCTCGACGACCTGCGCCAGTTCCCGATACGCGCCAACGGTTCGGCGTTCAAGCTGGGCGACATCGCGACCATCGAGCGCGCGACGATCGACCCGCCGCAGGTCAAGGTTCGCGACCGCGGCAAGGAGGTGATCGCGCTCGGCGTCTCGATGGCCCCGGGCGGCGACATCATCGCACTCGGCAGGGCGCTCGAGAGGGCGAGCGGCGAGATCCGTTCCGAGTTGCCCGCCGGGCTCGAGCTGCACCAGTTCCAGAACCAGGCGAAGGTGGTCTCGGGTTCGGTAAACGAGTTCGTGGGCACGCTGGTCGAGGCGATCCTGATCGTGCTGGCGGTGAGCTTCGTGGCACTCGGCCTGCACTTCAAGCCGCTCTCGCTCGACTGGCGGCCCGGCCTCGTCGTGGCGATCACGATTCCGCTCGTGCTGGCAATCACCTTCGTGGTGATGTTCTACGCGGGTGTCGGCCTGCACAAGATCTCGCTCGGCTCATTGATCATCGCGCTCGGCTTGCTGGTCGACGACGCGATCATCGCGGTCGAGATGATGGTGAGGAAGCTCGAAGAGGGCTTCGACAAGGCCCGCGCCGCGACCTTTGCCTACGAGGCCACGGCGATGCCGATGCTCACCGGCACGCTGATCACGGCCGTGGGCTTCTTGCCGATCGGGCTGGCGCGCTCCACGGTGGGCGAATACACCTTCGCGATCTTCGCCGTCACGGCTGCCGCGCTGGTGATCTCGTGGTGCGTGTCGGTCTATTTCGTGCCGTTCCTCGGCACGGTTTTCCTGCGTGAGCGCAAGGCCACTCTCGCCGCAGGAGGCGAGCCTGCCCATGAGTCTGCGCACGAGCTGTTCGACACGCCGTTCTACGCCCGGTTTCGAAGCCTGGTCGCATGGTGCGTCGGGCATCGCTGGATCACGATCGCCGCGACCGTCGGCACGCTGGTGCTGGGCATCGTCGGCATGGGGAGCGTGCAGCAGCAGTTCTTCCCCGATTCGAGCCGGCTCGAAATCCTCGTCGACCTCTGGTATTCGGAAGGCACGTCGTTCGCCGCCAACGAGGAGACCACGAAGCGTGTGGAGGCGCGCGTGCTGGCGATGGAAGGCGTCGACGACGTGACCACCTGGGTGGGCAGCGGCGCCGAGCGCTTCGTCCTCGTGCTCGACCAGGTGTTCCCGCAGTCGAACGTCAGCCAGATGATCGTGATGCCGAAAGACATCCGGGCTCGCGAACGCGTGCGCGCGGCGTTGCCAGCGATCCTCGCGACCGAGTTTCCGGAAGCGCGTGCCCGGGCCAAGCTTCTGCCCAACGGGCCGCCGGTCGCCTATCCGGTGCAGTTTCGCGTTGTCGGGCCGGAGCCTTCGCATGTGCGCGCCTACGCCGACGAGGTGAAGGCGATCATGCGCACCAACGCCAACCTGCGCGGCATCAACGACAACTGGAACGAGTCGGTGAAGTCGCTCCGCCTCGACGTCGATCAGGACAAGGCGCGCGCACTCGGCGTCACCAGCCAGGGCATCGCGCAGGCCGCGCACACGATCAACGGCGGCAGCAACGTCGGCCAGTACCGCGACGGTGACAAGCTGATCGACATCGTGCTGCGCCAGCCGACCAGCGAGCGCAGTGCGATCTCCGACATGGCCAACGCCTACGTGCCCACCGCCAGCGGCAAGAGCGTTCCACTCGAGCAAATCGCCGTGGCGCGTTTCGCCTGGGAGCCCGGCGTGCTCTGGCGCGAGGGCCGCGACTACGCCGCGACGGTGCAGGGCGACATCGTCGAGGGCTTGCAGGCCGCCACTGTCACGGCGCAACTCAATCCGTTGTTCGAGCCGCTGCGAGCCAAGATGCTGCCCGGCTACCGCATCGAGGTCGCCGGGGCGGTCGAGGAGAGCAGCAAGGGCCAGGGCTCCATCGTGGCCGGTGCGCCGCTGATGCTGTTCATCATGTTCACCTTGCTGATGCTGCAGTTGCACAGCGTCGGCCGCTCGGTGCTGGTGTTCCTCACGGCGCCGCTCGGTATCGCCGGCGTGGCCGGCGCGCTGCTGCTGCTCAATCGGCCGTTCGGCTTCGTCGCGCTGCTCGGCGTGATCGCGCTGATGGGCATGATCATGCGCAACTCGGTGATCCTGATCGACCAGATCGAGCACGACCGCGCTCGTGGCGTCGACGCACGCACGGCCATCGTCGAAGCGGCCGTGCGTCGCTTTCGCCCGATCATGCTCACCGCTGCGGCGGCCGTGCTGGCGATGATCCCGCTTTCTCGCAGCGTGTTCTGGGGCCCGATGGCGGTGGCCATCATGGGCGGCCTGATCGTCGCAACCGCGCTCACGCTGCTTTCGCTGCCGGCGATGTACGCGGCCTGGTTTCGGATCGGCAGGGAGCCGGTAAACTAGGCCGCTTCCAGAGCGTCATCCAAAAAACCATCTCCAAGGGGTTTGCGCAGCGACCCCGCTGTCCCTCTGGCATTCGCGCGGGTGGCGAAATTGGTAGACGCACCAGGTTTAGGTCCTGACGCCTTCACCGGCGTGTCGGTTCGAGTCCGACCCCGCGCACCAGCTCATCTCAGAAAGTCTCAGATCATGTCTGTCCACGTCGAAACGCTCGAAAAGCTCGAGCGCCGCATCACGCTCTCGCTGCCTGCGAAGACCATCACCTCCGAGGTCGAGTCGCGCCTGCGGCGGCTCTCGCGCACGGTCAAGGCTGACGGCTTTCGCCCGGGAAAGGTGCCGATGAGCGTGGTCTCGCAGCGTTACGGCTACTCGGTTCAAAGCGAAGTTCTCAACGACAAGGTCGGCGAAGTGTTCTCGAAGGCGGTCAACGAGGCCAAGCTGCGAGTTGCCGGCAGCCCGCGCATCACCGAGAAAGCCGACGCTCCCGAAGGCGAAGTGACTTTCGACGCGACCTTCGAGGTCTACCCTGAAGTTCACATCGGCGACCTCTCGATGGCCGAAGTCGAGCGCGTCAGTACCGAGGTCACCGACGAGGCGGTCGACAAGACTATCGAGATCCTGCGCAAGCAACGTCGCACGTTCCAGCAGCGGCCGGCTGCGGAATCGGCGGCCGTCGGCGATCGAGTGACCATCGACTTTGCCGGCTCCGTCGAGGGTGTGCCCTTCGACGGCGGCAAGGCCGACGGCTTCCAGTTCGTGATCGGCGAAGGCCAGATGCTCGAACAGTTCGACGCTGCGGTTCGCGGCATGAAGACAGGCGATTCGAAGACCTTCCCGCTGCAGTTCCCGGCCGACTATCAAAGCAAGGATGTGGCCGGCAAGGAGGCCGACTTCATGGTCACGCTGAAGAAGATCGAGACGCAGCATTTGCCGGAGATCGACGAGGCGCTGGCGAAGTCGCTCGGCATCGCCGGCGGAACCGTCGACGCGTTGCGCGCCGACGTGCGCAAGAACCTCGAGCGCGAAGTGAAGTTCCGCGTTCAGGCGCGCAACAAGTCGAACGTGATGGAGGCCTTGGCCAAGGCCGCCGAACTCGAAGTGCCGAAGGCGCTCGTCGCCGGCGAGACCGAGCGCATGGTCGACCAGATGCGTGCCGACCTGAAAAAGCGCGGCGTAAAAGACGCCGAGACGGCACCGATCCCTTCGGAGATGTTCACCGAGCAGGCGCAGAAGCGCGTACGGCTGGGCCTCGTCGTCGGCGAGCTGGTGCGCAAGGAATCGCTGCAGGCCAAGCCGGAGCAGCTGCAGGCGCACATCGAGGAGATGTCGCAAAGCTACGAGAAGCCGGGCGAGGTGATGCGCTGGTATCTGAGCGATCGCTCCCGGATGGCCGAAGTCGAGGCCCTGGTGGTCGAGAACAACGTCGCCAGCCACGTGCTCGAGCACGCCAAAGTCACCGCGAAGACGGTCCCGTTCGACGAACTGATGGCCACGTGACAGCCTTGCGCTGCCCGCAGGCCGAACGGCCAGGAGCAACGCAAGGCTGGCGACTTGCCACCACATAATCGGCCCATATATGGTGGTCACTGAATCGAACGGGGAACGGTAATGAGCGCGCTGGAAACGCAAGGTCTGGGCATGGTGCCCATCGTCATCGAGACTTCGGGGCGCGGCGAGCGCGCCTACGACATCTACAGCCGCCTGTTGCGCGAGCGAATCATCTTTCTCGTCGGGCCTGTGATGGACCAGACCGCGAACCTCGTGGTCGCGCAGATGCTGTTTCTCGAGAGCGAGAACCCAGACAAGGACATCTACCTCTACATCAACTCGCCGGGTGGGTCGGTGAGCGCGGGCCTGTCGATCTTCGACACGATGCAGTTCATCAAGCCCGATGTCTCGACCATGTGCTTGGGCATCGCCGCCAGCATGGGTTCTTTCCTGCTGATGGCAGGCGCCAAGGGCAAGCGCTTCGCACTTCCGAACTCGCGTGTGATGATTCACCAGCCTTCGGGCGGCGCGCAGGGTCAGGCGACCGATATCGAGATCCATGCCCGCGAAATCCTCAAGACGCGCGAGCAGCTCAACAAGATCTACGCCGAGCGCACCGGCCAGCCGATCGAGAAGATCCGCTCCGACATGGAGCGTGATTTCTTCATGGATCCCGAGGAGTCGAAAGCCTACGGGTTGATCGACCAGGTGCTGACTCAACGCGCGCCGCCAGCCGCCGCACGCTGAGCCTGCGTTCGAGTCGGCCGCCGGGCGTCTGCGCACGCTGCGGAAGGGCGACAAGCTGCCCGAAACAGGTCCTTTCCCTGCGACCGGACGACGTTTCTTTTCCACTATGATGGGACTCGAAACGTTCTTCGACCCGCCTTTCCACGCACGTCCATGGCCGACAAAAAAGGTTCTTCGAGCGAGAAGGTTCTGTACTGCTCTTTCTGCGGGAAGAGCCAGCACGAGGTCAAGAAGCTCATCGCCGGTCCGTCGGTATTCATCTGCGACGAGTGCATCGAGCTCTGCAACGACATCATCCGCGACGAAGTCCCGGTCGATGCTGCAGACCCGAAGGCTGCCAAGAACGACTTGCCGATCCCGAGCGAGATCAAGGCCAGCCTCGACCAGTACGTGATCGGGCAAGACGTCGCCAAGCGCACGCTGTCGGTGGCGGTCTACAACCACTACAAGCGGCTTAAGCACATGAGCCGCACCAAAGACGAAATCGAGCTTTCGAAAAGCAACATTCTGCTGATCGGCCCCACCGGCTCAGGCAAGACCCTGCTCGCGCAAACGCTGGCACGCTTGCTCAACGTGCCGTTCGTGATCGCCGACGCGACCACGCTGACGGAAGCCGGCTATGTGGGTGAAGACGTCGAGAACATCATCCAGAAGCTGCTGCAGAACTGCGGCTACGACGTCGAGAAGGCGCAGCGAGGCATCGTCTACATCGATGAGATCGATAAGATCAGCCGGAAGGCCGACAACCCGAGCATCACGCGCGATGTCTCGGGCGAGGGCGTGCAGCAGGCGCTGCTCAAGCTCGTCGAGGGCACCATGGCGTCTGTCCCGCCGCAGGGCGGTCGCAAGCATCCGAACCAGGACTTTCTGCAAATCGACACGACCAACATCCTGTTCATTTGCGGTGGTGCGTTCGACGGTCTCGAGAAGGTGATTCAGAACCGTTCGGAACGCTCGGGCATCGGCTTCGGCGCCACTGTTCACACCAAGTCTGAAAAGCGCGTTTCGGAGATCTTCCGCGAGGTCGAGCCGGAAGACCTGATCAAGTTCGGCCTCATCCCCGAACTGGTGGGCCGCCTTCCGGTCGTCGCCACGCTCGGCGAACTGACCGACGACGCGCTCGTCCGCATCCTCACCGAGCCGAAGAACGCGCTCGTCAAGCAATACCAGAAGCTCTTCGCGATGGATGGCGTCGAGCTGGAGATCCGGCCGTCCGCACTCGCCGCCATTGCAAAAAAGGCGCTCGCTCGCAAAATCGGCGCGCGTGGGCTGCGCTCGATCATGGAGCAGTCGCTCATCGACACCATGTTCGAGTTGCCGACGCTGGACGGCGTGGCCAAGGTCGTGCTCGACGAGCACACCATCCAGGACGACGCCAAGCCGCTGCTCGTGTATCGAGAGCCGGCGAAGTTCAGCGCGTGATGCGCGCCTTGCCCGACGCTCGCCGTTCGGGCAGGCAGCGTCTATCCCGCGGCGCTCCACCTCCGGCCCGCACCCTTTTAAACGCAGTCTCTCGCCCCACATCGGCCTGAGAAAGAGAGGTCTACATGTCCGGTCATCCCGTTCTGCCCGCCGAGAAGATCACCCTGCCGTTGCTGCCCCTGCGCGACGTGGTTGTTTTCCCGCACATGGTGATTCCGCTGTTCGTCGGGCGCCCGAAATCGATAAAGGCGCTGGAAGTCGCGATGGAAGCAGGCCGCCAGATCATGCTTGTGGCCCAGAAGGCCGCCGGCAAAGACGAGCCCAAGCCCGACGACATGTTCGAGGTCGGCTGCGTCTCCTCGATCCTGCAGATGCTGAAGCTTCCCGACGGCACGGTGAAGGTGCTTGTCGAGGGCGTTCAACGTGCGACCACGCACACCATCACCGACAACGGCGAGTACTTCGTCTCCGAGGTCACGCCGGTTCCGCCCGAGACCGAAGCCAAGAGCGAGGTCGAGGCGCTGCGCCGCGCCGTGACGCAGCAGTTCGATCAGTACGTCAAGCTCAACAAGAAGATTCCGCCCGAGATCCTGACGTCGATCGCAGGAATCGACGACGCCGGTCGCCTGGCCGACACGATCGCTGCGCATTTGCCGCTCAAGCTCGAGAACAAGCAGGCGGTGCTCGACCTCGTCGAGGTCGACAAGCGGCTCGAGAAGCTGCTCGAGCAGCTCGAGCACGAGGTCGACATCCTGCAGGTGGAAAAGCGCATTCGGGGCCGCGTCAAGCGCCAGATGGAAAAGAGCCAGCGCGAGTACTACCTCAACGAGCAGGTCAAGGCGATCCAGAAGGAACTCGGTGACGGCGAAGAAGGCGCCGATATGGAAGAGCTCGAGAAGAAGATCATCGCCGCCAAGATGCCGAAGGAGGCGAAGAAGAAGGTCGACGCCGAATTCAAGAAGCTGAAGTTGATGTCGCCGATGTCCGCCGAAGCCACGGTCGTGCGCAACTACATCGACACGCTGGTCAACCTGCCGTGGTCCAAGAAGACCAAGATCAAGCAAGACCTCGCCTTCGCGGCGCAGGTGCTCGACGAAGACCACTACGGTCTCGACAAGGTGAAGGACCGCATCCTCGAGTACCTCGCGGTTCAGCAGCGCGTCGACAAGGTGAAGTCGCCGATCCTCTGCCTGGTCGGGCCTCCTGGGGTCGGCAAGACCTCTCTCGGCCAGAGCGTGGCCCGCGCCACCGGCCGCAAATTCGTCCGCATGGCGCTCGGCGGCGTTCGCGACGAGGCCGAGATTCGCGGCCATCGTCGTACCTACATCGGCTCGATGCCAGGCAAGGTTCTGCAGTCGTTGACCAAGATCGGTACGAGAAATCCGCTGTTCTTGCTCGACGAGATCGACAAGCTCGGGATGGACTTCCGCGGCGATCCGTCGTCGGCATTGCTCGAAGTGCTCGATCCCGAGCAGAACCACACGTTCAGCGATCACTACGTGGAAGTCGACTTCGACCTGAGCGACACGATGTTCATCGCGACTTCGAACTCGATGAACATACCGCCGGCGCTGCTCGATCGGATGGAAGTCATTCGCCTCGCGGGCTACACCGAAGACGAGAAGGTCAACATCGCCATCAAGTATCTGCTGCCCAAGCAGGCCAAGAACAACGGCATCCGCGAAGGCGAGATCGACGTCACCGAATCGGCGGTCCGAGGCATCGTCCGCTACTACACGCGGGAAGCTGGCGTGCGTTCGCTCGAGCGCGAGATCTCGAAGATCTGCCGAAAGGTGGTCAAGGCGATCCAGCTCAAGGAGGTGACCGAACTGGTGGTCGTCACCGAAGACAACCTCAACAAGTATCTTGGCGTGCGCAAGTACGACTATGGCCAGGCCGAGAAGGAGAACCAGGTGGGCCAGGTGGTAGGCCTCGCGTGGACCGAAGTCGGCGGCGATCTGCTGACGATCGAGGCGGCAGTCATGCCCGGCAAAGGCAACATCATCCGCACCGGCCAGCTCGGTGACGTCATGAAGGAGTCGGTCGAAGCGGCCCGCTCCGTGGTGCGCAGCCGTGCCCGCAGGCTCGGCATCAAGGACGAGATGTTCGAGAAGCGCGACATCCACATCCACGTGCCTGACGGCGCGACGCCGAAAGACGGCCCGAGCGCTGGCGCCGCGATGACGACGGCCTTCGTTTCCGCGCTCACGGGCATTCCGGTTCGCGCGCACGTGGCGATGACCGGCGAGATCACCCTGCGCGGCGAGGTCACTGCGATCGGTGGCCTGAAGGAGAAGCTGCTCGCGGCGCGTCGGGGCGGCATCAAGACCGTGATGATTCCGGAAGACAACGTCAAGGACCTGCAGGACATCCCGGAAAATGTGAAGAACCAGCTCGAGATCGTGCCCGTGAGGTGGATCGACCGCGTGCTCGAGATCGCGCTTGAAACGGTGCCGCAGCCATTGCCCGACGAAGAGCCGGCCAAGCCGGTGGAGGCGGCGGCCTCAGCTCCTGTTTCGGGAGATGTGTTGACCCACTGAAAGCCGCCGTTGGACTATGACCCGAGGCGGGCTCGATGCCGCTATACTCCGGCCCGCGTCGCCGCTGCCGCAAGGCACAGTGACCGACGCGGGAGTAGCTCAGTTGGTAGAGCGCAACCTTGCCAAGGTTGAGGTCGAGAGTTCGAGACTCTTCTCCCGCTCCATATTTTGAAAAGGGAAGCTCAGGCTTCCCTTTTTCATCTCGTCTATCGGGGCGCGGTAGCAAAGCGGTTATGCAGAGGATTGCAAATCCTCGTAGCCCAGTTCGACTCTGGGCCGCGCCTCCACCTGATCGATCCGCCCGGCATTGCATCGCTATCATGCGGCGCGCCTGCCCAGGTGACGAAATCGGTAGACGTAGCGGGCTTAAAACCCGCAGCCGCGAGGCATGCGGGTTCGAGTCCCGCCCTGGGCACCATGCGCCACGATTCTCCCGTTACCCACGAGGATCGATGCCTCGTTAAAATGGCATGACCGTCCGAAATGGGCGTCGCCGTATCAGCCCTGAATCTGTGCCCCGGTCGTCCCCCAAGAGGAGCCCTTCGCCCATGAAAGTTCTCGTTCCGGTCAAGCGCGTCGTCGACTACAACGTCAAGGTGCGAGTGAAGTCCGACGGCAGCGGTGTCGACATCGCGAACGTCAAGATGAGCATGAATCCGTTCGACGAGATCGCGGTCGAAGAGGCCGTGCGATTGAAGGAGAAGGGCGCCGTCACCGAGGTGATCGCAGTGTCTTGCGGCGTTCAGCAATGCCAGGAGACGTTGCGTACCGCGATGGCCATCGGCGCTGATCGCGCGATCCTCGTGCAATGCGACGAGGAACTGCAGCCGCTGGCCGTGGCCAAGCTTTTGAAGGCGTTGTTCGACAAGGAACAACCTGGGCTCGTGATACTCGGCAAGCAGGCGATCGACGACGACTGCAACCAGACTGGCCAGATGCTCGCCGCGCTGCTCGATCTGCCGCAGGCCACATTCGCCTCGAAGGTCGAACTTGGCGACGGCTATGCCAGCGTCACGCGCGAGGTCGACGGCGGGCTCGAGACGCTCAGGATCAAGCTGCCCGCGGTGGTAACGACCGACCTGCGCCTGAACGAGCCGCGCTACGTGACGCTGCCCAACATCATGAAGGCGAAGAAAAGACAGATGGACATCTTCAAGCCGTCCGATCTCGGCGTCGACGTCAAGTCGCACCTCAAGGTGCTGAAGGTGAGCGAACCGCCGAAGCGCGGCGCCGGCGTGAAGGTGCCCGACATCGCGGCGCTCGTCGCGAAGCTGAAGAACGAAGCGAAGGTAATCTGACATGGCAGACGCAAGCATCCTGGTGGTGGCGGAACACGACAACGCCACCGTGCGCCCGGCCACGCTCAACACCGTGACGGCGGCCATGCAGTGCGGTGGCGACGTGCATGTGCTGATTGCAGGCTCGGGCGCTGGCGCGGCGGCAGCCGCCGCGGCCACCATCGCCGGCGTGGCCAAGGTGCTGCATGCCGAAGGCGAGTGGTTCGCGCACGGCCTGGCCGAGAACATGGCGGCTCAGGTGCTGGCTTTGGCGCCGGCCTACAGCCACATCCTGTTTCCCGCCACCGCCTCGGGCAAGAACATTGCTCCGCGCGTCGCTGCCAGGCTCGACGTCGGCCAGATCTCCGACATCACCAAGGTCGACGCGGCCGACACTTTCGAGCGCCCGATCTACGCTGGCAACGCGATCGCCACCGTGCAGAGCCTCGATGCGGTCAAGGTGATCACGGTGCGCACCACCGGCTTCGACCCTGCGCCTGCCACCGGTGGCTCAGCGGCCGTCGAGATCATCGCGGCCGTCGCCGACTCGGGCAAATCGAGCTTCGTCGGCTCCGAGATCGCGAAGAACGACCGGCCCGAACTCACCTCGGCCAAGATCATCGTCTCGGGAGGTCGCGCGATGGGCTCAAGCGACAAATTCAATGAAGTGCTCACGCCGCTCGCCGACAAGCTCAACGCCGCGCTCGGGGCCAGCCGCGCCGCAGTGGATGCAGGCTACGCGCCGAACGACTGGCAGGTCGGCCAGACGGGCAAGATCGTCGCGCCGCAGCTCTACATCGCCGCGGGCATCAGTGGCGCGATCCAGCACCTGGCCGGCATGAAGGACTCCAAGGTCATCGTCGCCATCAACAAGGACGAGGAGGCGCCGATCTTCAGCGTCGCCGACTACGGGCTCGTCGCCGATCTGTTCATCGCCGTTCCCGAGTTGGTCAAGGCGCTCTGATCCGCGCGCTCGTCCACCAGCCCGCCAACCGAATTTTCGGCTGACGGGCTTTTTCTTTGCTTCGAAAGGCAATGCCGTGAGCTACATCGCGCCCGTCAACGACATGCTGTTCTGCATGAAAGAGCTCGCCGGCCTCGAAGCCGTCGCACAACTGCCCGGCTTTTCCGATGCCGGTCTCGACACGGCGCAGGCGGTGCTTGAAGAAGCCGCACGCTTCAGCCAGCAGGTGCTCGCGCCGCTCAACCGCGAAGGCGACATGCATCCTTCGTCGTTGAAAGACGGCGTCGTCACCACCTCGCCCGGTTTCAAGGATGCATTTCGCCAGTTCGGCGAAGGCGGCTGGCAGGGCCTGCAGCACCCGGAATCGTTCGGCGGTCAAGACTTGCCGAAGATCATCGGTGCGGCCTGCATCGAGATGATCAACAGCGCCAACTTGAGCTTCGCACTGTGTCCGCTGCTGACCGACGGTGCCATCGAGGCGTTGCTGACGGCGGGCACGCGCGAACAACAGCAAGCCTTCATTCCGAAGATGATCACCGGCGAGTGGACCGGCACGATGAACCTGACCGAGCCGCAGGCAGGTTCCGATCTCGCCTTGGTGCGCACGCAGGCCGAGCCGCTGGGTGACGGCCGCTACCGGATCTTCGGCACCAAGATCTACATCACCTACGGCGAGCACGACATGTCGGAGAACATCGTGCATCTGGTACTTGCCCGCGTGTCTGGCGCGCCTGAAGGCGTGAAGGGCATCAGCCTGTTCCTGGTGCCGAAGTTCCTGGTGAATACAGACGGCTCGCTCGGCGCGCGCAACGACGTCTGGTGCCTGAGCATTGAGCACAAGCTCGGCATCAAGGCCAGCCCGACGGCTGTGCTGCAGTTCGGCGACCGCGGCGTGGCCGAACCCGGCGGTGGCGACGTTCCCGGCGCGATTGGAACGCTGATCGGCGAGGAGAACCGCGGCCTCGAGTACATGTTCATCATGATGAACGCGGCGCGCTATTCCGTCGGCGTGCAGGGCATCGCCATCGCGGAGCGCGCTTACCAGAAGGCCGCGGCGTTCGCCAAGGAGCGCGTGCAGTCGCGCCCGGTCGACGGCTCGGTGGCCGGCAGCGCGACCATCGTCCATCACCCCGACGTGCGCCGCATGCTGATGACGATGCGCGCCTACACCGAAGGCTGCCGTGCACTTGCGCTGGTGGCCGCAGCCGCATTCGATGCTTCTCACCACCACCCCGATGGCGAGGTGAAAAAGCTGAACCAGGCGTTCTACGAATTCATGGTGCCGCTGGTCAAGGGCTACAGCACCGAGATGAGCATCGAGGTCGCAAGCCTCGGTGTGCAGGTGCACGGGGGCATGGGCTTCATCGAGGAGACGGGTGCTGCGCAATACCTGCGCGACGCCCGCATCCTGACCATCTACGAGGGCACGACCGCCATCCAGGCCAACGACCTCGTCGGCCGCAAGACGGCACGAGACGGTGGCCGCATCGCGCGCGCCATCGCTGGGCAGATCGAGTCCACGGAAGGTGAACTGGCAAGTAGCGAGAGTGTTGCCGCACGGTCGATGCTCAAGCGTCTGCGTGCCGCGCGCGCTGCATTCGGCGATTGCGTCGACTTCATCGTGCGCGAGAGCAAGTCGAATCCGAACTCCGTGTTCGCAGGTTCGGTGACCTACCTCATGCTCGCCGGCAACCTCATGGCCGGCTGGCAGATGGCGCGTGCGCTTCTTGCCGCCGAACGCATGCTCGCCGCTGGCGAGGGCGACCGCGCGTTCCTAGAAGCCAAGATCGCGACGGCGCGCTTCTACGCCGAGCACCTGCTCGCCAAGGCACCGGGTCTGCGCGACAGCATCGTCGAGGGCGCCGAGAGCGTCACCCAGATGGCACTCGAGTCGTTCTGAACTTTGCCTTCGCCGGACCCGAGAACGCCAACATGCCGCTGCCCGCCGTTCTCCGCTCGTTGCCCTTGCCGATCATCGGCGCGCCGCTGTTCATCATCAGCAATCCCAAGCTCGTGATAGAGCAGTGCAAAGCCGGTGTCGTCGGCTCGATGCCGGCGCTGAACGCTCGGCCGGCCGAACAGCTCGACGCGTGGCTGGCCGAGATCACCGAGACACTCGCCGCGCACGACCGCGAACACCCCGATCGCAAGGCGGCGCCATTCGCCATCAACCAGATCGTGCACAAGAGCAACGACCGGCTGGAGCACGACATGCAGGTCTGCGCCAAATACAAGGTGCCGATCGTGATCACCTCGCTCGGCGCGCGCACCGATGTGAACGACGCGGTGCACGCTTGGGGCGGGGTGGTGCTGCACGACATCATCAACAACACCTTCGCTAAGAAGGCGATCGACAAGGGCGCCGACGGGCTCGTCGCCGTGGCGGCGGGCGCGGGTGGCCACGCTGGCGTGAAGAGCCCGTTCGCGCTCATCGCCGAGATTCGCCAATGGTTCGACGGCCCGGTCGCGCTCTCGGGCGCGATCTCCACCGGCGGTGGCGTGCTCGCCGCGCGAGCGATGGGCGCCGACTTCGCCTACATCGGTTCGGCCTTCATCGCCACCGACGAAGCGCGCGCCGCGCCCGGCTACAAGCAGATGATCGTGGACAGCACAAGCGACGACATCGTCTACTCGAACCTCTTTACCGGCGTGCACGGCAACTACCTGAAAGGCTCGGTTCGCAACGCCGGGCTCGACCCCGATGCCTTGCCGGAGAGCGACCCGAACAAGATGAATTTCGGCGGCGATGCCACCAAGGCCTGGAAAGACATCTGGGGCTGCGGCCAGGGCATCGGATCGATCCGCGAGGTGGTTCCGACGCGCGAATTCGTGGCTCGGCTGAAACGGGAATACGACGCGGCCCGAGCCGCTCTGACAGCTTGAACCCACAGCCCTCGAAGCGGCGCTCGAAGGCCCGGTGTTAAAGTGACATGAGACTTTTATGAAGTTTGAAAAGGCCTGGACTGCGGCGCCGTTGCTGGCGTAGTTGATCCGGGTCGCTGGACCGCGCGAAGGCCAAGCCGAAGCTCGGAAGGTTTCCCAAACCCACTGCACCGCCCGGAAACCGGGCGTGAAAGGTGAGCACCATGATGAACGAAAGCAGGTCGAACTCGTACCTGTTCGGCGGCAACGCGCCGTATGTCGAAGAGCTGTACGAGGCTTACCTCGACAACCCGGGTTCGGTGCCCGACAAGTGGCGCACCTATTTCGATGCGCTTCAAAACGTTCCCGCGGGCGACGGCAGCGCGTCCAAAGACATGGCCCATGCGCCGGTCGTCGAGTCGTTCGCTCAGCGTGCCAAGGCGAACGCCTTCGGCAACCGCACCTCGGGCGAAGACCTCGCCATCGCGCGCAGGCAGGTGCATGTCCAGTCGCTGATCGCGGCCTATCGGTTTCTGGGCTCGCGATGGGCCGACCTCGATCCGCTCAAGCGCCAGGAGCGCCCCAAGATTCCCGAGCTCGAACCTGCGTTTTACGACCTCACCGAGGCCGACATGGACATGGTGTTCAGCGCCACGAACACCTACTTCTCGACCGCCGAGAACATGACGTTGCGGGAGATCGTGCAAGCGCTGCGCGAGACCTATTGCGGCACGATCGGGGCGGAGTACATGCACTGCACCGAGCCGACGGAGAAGCGCTGGTGGCAGCAGCGGCTCGAGCCGATCCGTTCCAAGCCGACCTTCTCGGCTGAAGAAAAAATACACATCCTCGAGCGGCTGAGCGCAGCCGAGGGGCTCGAACGCTACCTGCACACCAAGTACGTCGGCCAGAAGCGCTTCTCGCTCGAAGGTGGCGAAAGTTTCATCGCCTCGATGGACGAATGCGTGCAGCGCGCCGGCGAGAAGGGCGTGCAGGAAATCGTGATCGGCATGGCCCACCGTGGCCGCCTCAACGTGCTGGTGAACACGCTCGGCAAGATGCCGAAGGACATGTTCGCCGAGTTCGACCACACCGCACCCGAGAACCTGCCTTCGGGCGACGTGAAATATCACCAGGGCTTCTCGAGCGACATCACCACGCCGGGCGGCCCGGTGCACCTGAGCCTCGCGTTCAATCCTTCGCACCTCGAGATCGTGAACCCGGTCGTCGAAGGCTCGGTGAAGGCCCGGCTCGACCGTCGAGGCGACGCCGAAGGCGACACGGTGCTGCCGATCATCGTTCACGGCGACGCGGCCTTCGCCGGCCAGGGCGTGGTGATGGAGACGCTGGCCCTCGCCCAGACGCGCGGCTACTACACCGGCGGTACGGTCCACATCGTCATCAACAACCAGATCGGCTTCACCACCTCCGACCCGCGCGACTCGCGCTCCACGCTCTATTGCACCGACGTGGTCAAGATGATCGAGGCACCAGTGCTGCATGTGAACGGCGACGATCCCGAGGCGGTGGTGCTCTGCACCCAACTCGCGCTCGACTATCGCCAGGAGTTCAACAAGGACGTCGTCGTCGACATCGTGTGCTTCAGGAAGCTCGGCCACAACGAGCAGGACACGCCCTCGATGACGCAGCCGCTGATGTACAAGAAGATCGCGGCGCATCCGGGCTCGCGCAAGATTTATGGCGACAAGCTCGTTGCGCAGGGCGTGCTGCAGGCCGACGGCCCCGATTCGCTCGTGAAGTCGACCCGTGCTTCGCTCGACGCCGGCAAGAGCAGCTACGACCCGGTGCTCACCAATTACAAGAGCAAGTATTCGGTCGACTGGGCTCCCTTCCTCGGCAAGAAGTGGACCGATGCTGCCGACACGGCGCTTCCGCTGGCCGAGATCAAGCGGCTCGCCGAGCGCATCACCACCTTGCCGGCCAACTTCAAGGTCCATCCACTGGTCGAGAAGGTGCTGGCCGACCGTGCTGCAATGGGCCGCGGCGATGTCCGCGTCGACTGGGGCATGGGCGAACACATGGCGTTCGCCTCGCTCGTGGCGAGCGGCTACGCGGTGCGGCTTTCCGGTGAAGACTCGGCTCGCGGCACGTTCACCCACCGCCACGCCGTGCTGCACGACCAGAACCGCGAGAAGTGGGACGAGGGCACCTACACGCCGCTGCAGCATGTGGCCGACGGCCAGGCGCCGTTCGTCGTCATCGACTCGCTGCTGTCGGAAGAAGCGGTGCTCGGCTTCGAGTACGGCTATGCCAGCGCCGAGCCGAACACGCTGGTGATCTGGGAAGCGCAGTTTGGCGACTTCGTGAACGGCGCGCAGGTGGTGATCGACCAGTTCATCGCCTCGGGCGAGGTGAAGTGGGGCCGCGCCAACGGGTTGACCTTGATGCTTCCGCACGGCTACGAAGGACAGGGCCCGGAGCATTCTTCGGCACGCCTCGAGCGCTTCATGCAGCTCTCGGCCGACAACAACATGCAGGTCGTGCAGCCCACTTCGTCAAGCCAGATCTTCCACGTGCTGCGCCGGCAGATGGTGCGCATGTTCAGGAAGCCCCTGATCATCATGACGCCCAAGTCGTTGCTGCGCGCCAAGGATGCGAGCTCGCCGCTCACCGACTTCACAAAGGGCGAGTTCAAGACCGTCATCGGGGAGCAGAGCACGGAGCTCAACGCCGAGAAGGTCAAGCGGCTTGTCGCCTGCTCGGGCAAGGTCTACTACGACCTCGTGCGCGCGCGCAGCGAGCGCAAGAACGCCGACGTTGCCATCGTTCGAGTCGAGCAGCTGTACCCGTTCCCGCACAAGGCGTTCGCCGCGGAGATGAAGAAGTACCCGAACATCGCCGAGGTCGTGTGGTGTCAGGACGAGCCACAGAACCAGGGCGCGTGGTTCTTCGTGCAGCACTACATCCACGAGAACATGACCGATGGACAGAAGCTCGGCTACGCCGGCCGTGCGCCTTCGTCGTCGCCGGCGGTGGGCTATGCGCACCTGCACCAGGAGCAGCAGAAGGCCCTCCTGGAACAAGCTTTCGCCAAGCTCAAGGGTTTCGTCCTGACCAAGTGACCGGCGACCCCAAGAACAACAAGGAATGAGATGGCTTTGATCGAAGTGAAGGTTCCGCAGCTGTCGGAATCGGTGGCCGAGGCCACGTTGCTGCAGTGGAAGAAGAAGCCCGGCGAGGCGGTCGAGATGGACGAGATCCTGATCGAGATCGAGACCGACAAGGTCGTGCTGGAGGTGCCGGCGCCAGCCGCCGGGGTGCTCGCTCAGGTCCTCAAGAACGACGGCGACAGCTGCATCGCCGATGAAGTGATCGCGAAGATCGACACCGAAGGTCAGGAGGCCGTCTCGGGAGCGATGCAGATCAAGAGCGTGCCCGACGCCGTGCCTGCGCCGGGCGAAGCGCCAGGCGTGCCGCAGGAGGTCGCTGCGCTCGCCGCGACCAAGAGCGAAGTCGCCATGCCGGCCGCTGCCAAGCTGATGGCCGAGCACGACATCGCGGTGGGCTCCGTGCAGGGTACCGGCCGCGATGGCCGGGTAACCAAGGGAGACGTGCTGGGCGTGCTGGAAAGCGGCCCGAAGCCCGTGCAGGCGCCGGCAGCCGCCACGGCGCCTATGCCCGCGCCTGCGACAGTTCCGCTCGCCGTACCCAGGGCACCGGTTCCGGCAATTGCGCCGAAGTCTTTGCCCAGCGTTGCGGCGCCGCCGAGCGAGAACTACGGCGACCGGCCCGAGCAACGCGTGCCGATGAGCCGGCTGCGCGCACGCGTGGCCGAGCGGCTGCTGCAGTCGCAGGCCACCAACGCGATCCTGACCACGTTCAACGAAGTGAACATGGCGCCGGTGATCGAGATGCGGAAGCGCTTCCAGGAAAGGTTCGAAAAGGAGCACGGCACCAAGATCGGCTTCATGAGCTTCTTCGTGAAAGCCGCGGTGGCGGCGCTGAAGCGCTTTCCGATCATCAATGCCTCGGTCGACGGCAACGACATCGTGTACCACGGCTATTTCGACATCGGCATCGCCGTCGGCTCGCCGCGCGGCCTGGTGGTGCCGATCCTGCGCAACGCCGACCAGATGAGCTTTGCCGACATCGAAAAGAAGATCGCCGAGTTCGGCAAGAAGGCGGCCGACGGCAAGCTTTCGCTCGACGACCTCACCGGCGGCACGTTTTCCATCAGCAACGGTGGCGTGTTCGGCTCGATGCTCTCCACGCCGATCATCAACCCGCCGCAGTCGGCGATCCTCGGCGTGCACGCCACGAAAGATCGCGCCGTGGTCGAGAACGGGCAGGTCGTGGTGCGGCCGATGAACTACCTCGCCATGAGCTATGACCACCGCATCATCGATGGCCGCGAAGCGGTGCTGGGGTTGGTGGCGATGAAGGAAGCGCTGGAAGACCCCGCGCGGCTCCTGTTCGACATCTGACATGGCGACCCTGAACGCATACGACGTCGTCGTGATCGGCGCCGGCCCCGGCGGCTACATCGCCGCCATCCGCGCCGCGCAATTGGGTTTCTCGACCGCTTGCATCGACGACTGGAAGAACGACAAGGGCGGCCCGGCACCGGGCGGCACCTGCACGAACGTGGGCTGCATCCCGTCGAAGGCCTTGCTGCAGTCGTCGATGAACTTCGAAGAGGCGGGCCATCAGTTCGCCGAGCACGGCATCGGCATCACCGGTCTCACGATCGACGTACCGAAGATGATGGCGCGCAAGAAGACCGTCGTGAAACAGAACAACGACGGCATCCTCTACCTCTTCAAGAAGAACAAGGTCGCCTTCTTCCACGGGCTCGGCTCGTTCGCCGGCAAGGCCGTGGGTGGCGGCTGGAGCATCGCGGTCGCGGGCACCAAGCCCGAAACCTTGACTGCCAAGCACGTCATCGTCGCCACGGGCTCGAACGCGCGGCCGTTGCCGGGCGCGGCATTCGACGAGAAGTCGATCCTCTCGAATGACGGTGCTTTGGCGTT
>Ga0209724_1001661_pt1 | contig 19942 bp, 16 predicted proteins | sample grotaG_FD_184143 | JGI IMG/M metagenome (GOLD analysis project Ga0209724, IMG submission 184143) | Glacier valley bacterial and archeal communities from Borup Fiord, Nunavut, Canada, to study Microbial Dark Matter (Phase II) -... | ecosystem: Environmental > Aquatic > Freshwater > Ice > Glacier ...
AATCATCGACGGCGACGTACACCATCGTGAACAGGTCCACTACGCTATGCTGCTCGAGGAGGGTTCGGGTTCTAGACATTCCCCTATCCTCCCCTTTTTTGTACCCTCACCCCCTAGCATCCGACGTAAATAAGGACTTTCGCCGGAGGTCTATTCCCTCTCGAGGTGCCGCTTTGCTCTGGGAGTGCGGAGGAGCTGTAAAGATAGCGGGCACTGCTGCAAAATCTTGGGGACTATCCTGGCATAGGTCTAAAGACCACTTTGCCTCTGTGCTGGGGGCCGTACTGCTGGGACACTCCGATTGGAGCTTGCAGGCGCTCCAACACCAGACCACCTCGAGCGCGCAGGTCGAACCGGACGCCCAGTCTTGGGCACTGCTGAGGGCTGCTCGAGTACGCTCCCAGGAACTCTTCGCCCGACTCTACGGTTGAGCCGAACTTTTATTAGACTTCTTTCAGAAGTGGCTGAGAGCAGAGGGTGGTGTCTGACACGTCCGGTTCTTGGAACAAATCAGACTTATGAAAGAGGTCCACTGGACTTCCTGGTGAATCGGGATGAGGGGCTGACCGTCCGCTCACAAATCAAGAGGACACTACATTGTTTATCCAGCACGGTTAGAAGGTTTAATAGAAATCACTAGAGTTAAGGAGATGTCATGAGCTATAGCCGCAGCGCCCTGCAAGTTCTCGCCCTGGCCGTTTTGTCCGCCACCCTCACCGCCCAGGCCCAAACCATGACGGGTCCCACCGTACCCGCCGCGCTGGTCGCCGCCGCCAAGAAGGGGGGCCAGCTCAACACCATCGCGCTGCCCCCAGACTGGGCCAATTACGGCGAAATTTTAGCCCGCTTCCAGGCGCTGTACGGCATCAAAATCACCAACGCCTCGCCCGACATCTCGAGCGCCGAGGAGCTTCAGGCCCTGCGCTCGCTCAAGGGTCAGACCCGCGCTCCCGATACGGTGGATGTTGGTCCGGCCTTTGCCATTCAGGGGGCCGCCGAGAAGCTGTTCAGCGCCTACAAACCCCGCACCTGGGCTAGCGTCCCCTCGAGCGCCAAAGACCCAAACGGCATGTGGGTCGGCAATTACTACGGCGTGGTGTCCTTTGGCGTGAACAAGAACATCGTCAAAAACGTTCCCAAGAGCTGGGCCGACCTGAAAAAGCCCGAGTACAAGGGGCAGGTTGCGCTCAACGGTAGCCCGGTCTCGGCTCAGGCGGCCTTCTCGGCGGTGTGGGCCGCAGCCCTGGCCAACGGCGGCTCACTCGACAACATCCAGCCCGGTATCGACTACTTCGTGGAACTCAAGAAACTGGGCAACTACATCCCGGTAGACGCCACCCCGGCCACGGTGCAGACCGGGCAAACCCCGATTACGCTCGACTGGGACTACCTGAACCTGGGGTACACCAAGCAGTTTGCGGGCAAGGTGGACTGGACCACCGTGGTACCTTCCGACGGCGTGTACGGCAGCCACTATGCCGTGGCCATCAGCTCGAGCGCGCCCAACCCCGACGCGGCCAAGCTGTGGGTCGAGTTCCTGCTCTCCGACGAGGGCCAGATGCTGTTCCTCAAGGGCTTTGCCCACCCGATTCGCTTTAACGACATGGTGAGCCGCAACGTGATTCCCAAGGCCATTCTCGACACCCTGCCCGACGCGGCGGTGTACAAAAACGTCAAGTTCGCCACCCCCGAGCAGGTCAAGAAGGCGCAAGATGTGCTTAAGGCGCAGTGGGCCAGCAAGATTGCACAGTGATTTGAGTTTTGAGTTTTGAGCAATGAGTTTCGCTTTTTGGTGAGCAATTAGCAATTAGCGATTTGATTGTTGAAAGCTTCAGCTCGAGCGATTTGTTTAGATGCAACTATATTTTCTATTCACAGCGCATTGCTCACCACTTATCACCCTTTCCCCTCGCCCATCCATACCGGGCGGGGGTTTGCCCTTCCCCGCTCGAGGAGGTTTTGTGGACCGCAGTCAGCACGATGAACCCGCTCGAGTCGCCACCGCGCCGCTCAAACCCGCGTCCAACCTGCTCGAGCGCTTTACCGGGGCGCTGTTCGTAGGCCCACTGTTGCTCTACACCCTGGCCTTTTTGATTCTGCCCGCCGCCGCCGTGCTGATTGGGGCCTTTCAGAGCGAGAAGGGCGGCCTCACCTTTGAACACCTTCGGACCCTGCTCGAGCCACAGTACCTGCTGGGCCTGAAAAACAGCGTGACCCTGAGCGCGACTTCTGCGCTGCTGGGCACGGTTTTAGGTTTTCTGCTGGCCTACGCGGTGCTGGGTGAGCGCGGTCCGGCGTGGCTGCGCTCACCGCTGATGGCTTTTTCCGGGGTGGCGGCCAACTTCGCGGGCGTGCCGCTGGCGCTGGCCTTCGTGGCCACGCTGGGCACCACAGGCATGGTGACTAAACTCCTCTCGAGCGTCGGGTTCAACTTGTACCAGACGGGGTTCAACCTGTTTTCCTTCTCCGGGCTGGTGGTAGTCTACCTCTACTTTCAAATTCCACTGATGGTGATTTTGATTGCCCCTGCGCTCGAGGGTCTGCGGCGCGAATGGCGTGAGGCCGCCGAGAACCTGGGTGCGTCGCGTTGGCAGTTCTGGCGCATGGTCGGCCTTCCGGTGCTGGCCCCCTCGCTGCTGGCCAGCGCGGTTTTGCTGTTTGGTAACGCCTTTGCGGCCTACGCCACGCCCTACGCGCTAACCTCCGGGGTGCTGCCGCTGCTGCCGCTGCAAATTGGCGCGGTGCTCTCGGGCAACGTGCTCTCGGACCCGCATCTGGGCCAAGCCCTGGCTTTGCTGGTCATTGCGGTGATGACCCTGACCATGATTGTTTATACCCAGCTCGAGCGCCTGGGTTCGCGCTGGCGTAAGTGAGGGGGGTCGGTTTTCGGTTCTCAGTTTTTGTCTTGGACAGAGCGGCGCTGTCTTGGCGAAAACGGCACCCCGTGGGGCCTCGCCGCGTCTTGAGCAGAACGGCGTCTTGGCGAAAATGGTACCCCGTGGGACCTCGCCGCACCTTCCGGGCGTCTTGGTCTGAACGGCACCTTCCGGGCCAGACCGCCTGCTCGCGTAACGGGCCTGTCCGCCAGTTTTCGGTCTCGAGGGAGGGATGGGCGCGATGATTCACAGGCGTGAATACAGTAAAAATCAGGCTGAGAGTAAACAGCTCGAGCACCTAAAAAACTCACGATTCACCACTCAAAACTCAAAACCGCCCCGCTCAGGGGCAACAAAATGACCGCCCTCGAGTCTCAAAATCCACCGCCCGCCGCACCTCGTCGCTCGAGGGTGCAGCGCCCCAGTTTATGGCGCTTTGGCGCGGTGTTTCTGGCCGCGCTCTACTTTCTGGTGCCCCTGCTGGCGATGGCCATTTTCAGCCTGTGGGCTGGAGGAACCTCCTACGATTTCTCGGCCTACGCCCAGATTTTGAACGACCCTCAGTTCCGCGAGACCTTTGGGCTGTCGTTACAACTGGCGCTCGAGACGGTGCTGCTCAGCCTCGGGCTGGTGGTTCCCGCCGTGTTCTGGGTCAATTTGCGCGCTCCAGGGCTGCGAAATCTGTTCAACGTCCTCTCGACTCTCTCCTTCGTGGTGCCGCCGATTGTGCTGGTCGGCGGTCTGACTGCCTTTTATAAAGGTCCGGCGTGGTTTGTGGGCGCGCCGCAGTTTCTGGTGGTGGGTTACGTGGTGCTGGCGCTGCCCTACACCTACCGCACCCTGGACACTGGAATGCGTGCTATCGACCTGAGCACGCTCAGCGAGGCGGCGCAAAGCCTGGGCGCGAATTGGGGCACTATTTTGTGGCGGGTGGTGTTGCCCAACATTCGCAGTGCGCTGCTCGGCGCGACCCTGCTCACCCTGGCCATCGTGCTAGGCGAATTTACCCTGGCCAACGTGCTGCTGTTCAACACCTTCGCGGTGTACATCAACCATATAGGTCAGACCCAAGGAACGCCCGCTGCTGCGCTTTCACTGCTCAGTCTGGCCATCACCTGGATAGCGATGTTGGGACTGCTGCGCTTTGGTCAGGGCCGGGTTCAGGCGGCGAGCAAATAGGCGCTTCGCGCCGCAGAAAGCGGAAGGCAGAAGGCAGAAGGCTTTTCTCGAGCGGACCATGCGCGTTTCTATGGCTCGAGCCGTCTTCAAAACACTTCGTCTCGAGCCAAACATCAAACAGAAACTCCAACAACGCCCTTTGACAGGCATCTTTAGCCTTTAGCCTTTAGCCTTTAGCCTTCCGCCCTCCGCGTCCAAAGGACAAACAAACATGCCCTACCTCGAACTCCAGAACGTCAGCAAAACCTACGGCGCGACCCACGCGCTCGAGCCACTGAACCTTTCGCTCGAGCAGGGCGAACTGGTCACGCTGCTCGGTCCTAGCGGCTGCGGTAAAACTACCCTGCTCCGCATCGTGGCCGGCTTTGCTGCGCCCTCGAGCGGACGGGTGATGCTCGAGGGGGTAGACCTGACGCATTTGCCACCTAGCCGCCGTGAGATGGGCATGGTGTTTCAGGCGTATAGCCTGTTTCCCAACCTCAGCGCCGAGGACAACGTGCGCTTTGGCCTGCGGGTGCGCGGCGTGGCGGCACTCGAGCGCGAAAAACGGGTGGACGCGCTGTTTGAACTCATTGGTTTGAGCGAGGCCCGCAAGCGCTACCCGCACCAGCTTTCCGGCGGACAGCAACAGCGCATTGCACTCGCTCGAGCGCTCGTGCCACAACCCCGCGTGCTGTTGCTCGACGAGCCACTCAGTGCGCTCGATGCTCGAGTCAGGGTCGGCCTGCGCGACGAAATTAGGCGGGTACAACGTGAAACCCGCACCACAGCGCTGTTTGTAACCCACGACCAGGAGGAAGCGCTGGCCATCTCGGACCGGGTGGTGGTGATGAACCGGGGAAAAATCGAGCAAATCGGCACCCCCGAGGACATCTACCGCCGCCCTGCCACGCCGTTTGTAGCCGAGTTCGTGGGCACGGTCAGCAAGCTCGAGGGCCGTGTGCTCGAGTCCAGCCCCTTTGACAACGGGCGCAATTGGGTCGAGGTGGCGGGAACCCCGCTCGAGGTGACAGGGGCCAGCGGATACTCGAGCGGTGAGCGGGTCAGCCTCTACCTGCGCCCTGAATCCTTGACTTTACGGATGCTGGGCAGCGGCCAGAATGGGGAGTTGGGGGGTGAGTTAGGGAGTGAAATGGGTGGGGGCACGCTTGAGGTTCAGGTGACGGAGCGCAGCTTTTTAGGGTCCATCACCCGCCTCACCCTGACCTTTGCCACGGGTGAAACGCTTACCGCCGACCTTCAGGGCGCGGAGGCCGAAGGGTTCCCACTGGGGTCCCGCGCCGGGGTCCACATTGCACCAGACGCCCCTCGAGTGGTGAGGATTCAGAACGGATAGGGTGTAACTCAGGAAGGTGGGTTTTTCTCGAGCGGCCTGGAAGGACCCCCCCTTGCGTAGTCACGCAAGACCCCCCTGCGTAACAGGGGGTACTTTAAAAGCTCGAGTGCAATAGTCTTTGGTTCCCCCCTTACTCCATACTTGTCCTTACCCAACATGAAGAGACTCAAGTAAAGTGCGCCGATGAGCACAAACTTGCATTCTCTTGATCCGGTGGCCTGGTCCCAACTGCACTTTGGGGGAGCCTCCTTCTCGCATCCTGCTCGAGCACGTCGGTTGTGTACCCTCAGCGCAGCGATGGCCACCCATCCTGACCGTTCCATTCTACAACTCGCGGCCTCGCCTTACGCGGTCAAAGCCTCGTATACCTTCTTGGACCCTCCCGAAACAACCCCGCAGATCATTCAAGCCCCCCATCGCGCTTTAGTTCAAACTGAACTGACCCGGCCTGGAACCCACCTGATCCTGCATGATGCCACCGAGTTCAATTGGCCTGATGCCGTTCCTCGAGCGGGGTTGGGGGCGATGCATAAAGGGTATCAAGGCTTTTTGGTCCACAGTAGTCTGGCGGTGAAGTGGTCTTGGAATCACCAGACTCCCCGAGAACCTCTGACGATTCTGGGATTGATGCATCAAACCTTCCATGCTCGAGTTCCCAAACCTGTGGATGAACCCAATGACGCGAGCTATCCGCGTAAATTTCGTGCTAAAGAGTCAGACGTGTGGTTGGACTGTTTAAAAGTGCTTGAAGATAAAGAACTAGCGGGATTAGACGTGATTCATGTGGCGGACCGGGGAGCCGATATTCATTCGTACATGAAAAAATGCCAAGACTTGAACCATGGATTTGTCATTCGTGCCGCCCAGGACCGCAATGTGATTGACCTCCATGAAATGCCCATGGGTAAGTCGATCTCTTTGGCCCGACAACAAAGTTCGCTGGGACAGTTTGATCTTTATTTGAGAGCCAGACCCCGACAGAAGGCCAGAACCGCAGTTTTATCCGTGAGTACGGTCCGCATGACCCTCAAACCCCAAAAGGTTCCCAAAGAACAACGAGAAGCCCATCGGGCCATGGACTGCACCCTGGTGCGGGTCTGGGAAGCGCATCCCCCGGCAGGACTCGAGGGCTTGGAGTGGTTATTGCTGTGTGATCGAGAGGTGACCCGCTTTGAACAGGCTTTGGAATGCGCGTGTATCTATGCCGCACGTTGGCTGATTGAGGAGTTTCACAAATGCTTGAAGACCGGTCTCAAAGCGGCTGAGTTACAGCTTGAAACCGCCAACCGTCTGTTTGCCGCCATCGCGGTGAAATCGATCATTGCGGTGAGACTGCTGGCCCTGAAAGAGAATTTTCGCATAGACCCGCAACGCTCCGCTGCATCGTGTGGCTTAGACCCCTTAGAACTCGAGGTGCTCGTCGCGGTGAGTGGGAAAACACTCAAAACAGTCCGTGAGGTCGGGTTGGCGCTGGGAAGGCTGGGTGGACATATGAACCGTAAAGCCGATGGGATGCCCGGATGGATGACCCTATGGCGGGGCATGGATCGCCTACAATCTCTCGTGGAAGGAGTTCGTCTGGCACGCTTACTTCCGAGTTTTGGGTAATGACAAGGCTTTGTAGGGGGGATATTTGTGAAAGCGAGCAGGCCCGCTAGGTGCCGTTTTGCCCAAGACAGCGCAGCGCTCACAAGAAGGGGGGTCCTTCCCGCCCGAATGAACGCCACTCCGCAAACTTGAGTTTCACTTGAATTAGTAAGGACATCGGTCTGATTCCACCCTTCCTTCCTTCCCCACCCTTCCCCGCCCTCACCCATTTTCGCAGGCTCGAGGTAAACCAACAGATTCGGCGGTAAACCATTTTTTCTGGTCCAAAACCGCTTTAACCCGCCTTTGGTACACCCTACTGTGAGCCATGACCTCGTACACCTTTAGCTTCGCGGAAACCACTGCCCTCGGCAAAGACCAACTGGGCGGCAAGGGCGCAGGACTGGCCGAGATGACCCGGCTGGGCCTTCCGGTTCCCCCCGGCTTCACCCTCACCACCGGGGCCTGTCTGGCTTTCCTCGAGCGCGATGCAATGCCGGAAGGACTGTGGCAGCAAACCCTCGAGCAGCTCGAGCGATTAGAAAAGGTCAGCGGCAAAACCTTTGGCGGTGGCCCCCGTCCGTTACTGCTCAGCGTGCGCTCGGGAGCCAAGTTCTCGATGCCAGGGATGATGGACACCCTGCTCAACTTAGGACTCAACGACGCTACGGTGCAGGCGCTGGCGCTCGAGAGTGAGGACCCCCGCTTTGCCTGGGACAGCTACCGCCGATTTCTGACCCTGTACGGCGAGGTCGTGCGCGGTATTCCCAGACACCACTTCGACGACGCTCTGGACGCGCTCAAACGTGAACGCGGGGTGCGCGGCGACCTCGAGCTGAGCGCTGACGATTTTGAGCGTCTGGTGCTCGAGTTTCAGGCGCTGTACCTCGAGCACGGCGGCGACGCTTTTCCCCAGGACCCCTACCTCCAGCTCGAGGGCGCGATTCAGGCGGTGTTCCGGTCCTGGAACACCCGCCGTGCGGTGACGTATCGCCAGCTCAACAGCATTGCACACGGGCTGGGCACGGCGGTGAACGTGCAGGAGATGGTGTTCGGCAACCTCGGCCCCCTATCGGGCACCGGGGTGGGTTTCACCCGCGACCCCAACAGTGGCTCGAGGACGCTGTTCGGAGAGTTTCTGTTTCAGGCTCAGGGCGAGGACGTGGTGGCCGGAATTCGCACCCCAGAGCCGCTCGAGGCCCTGGCCAAGGCCCTGCCCGAGGTGTACCGCCAACTGGTGCAAACGGTTCGGCTGCTCGAGCGCCACTACCGCGATATGCAGGATTTCGAGTTTACCGTGGAACGTGGACAGCTCTTTTTTCTACAAACCCGCAGCGGTAAACGGACCTCGAGCGCGGCGGTCAAGGTGGCGGTGGATTTGGCGCTCGAGGGCGTCATCACCCGCAGCGAGGCGGTGATGCGGGTCGCCCCCGCCGCGCTCGAGCAGGTGCTGCATCCCCGCCTGACCGTGGGCCACGCCGCACCTATGCTGAGCCACGGCCTGCCCGCCAGCCCCGGTGCGGTGAGTGGCGCGGTGGTGTTTTCCAGTGAAGCGGCGCTCGAGCTGAGCAAATCGCGGCCCGTCATTTTGGTCACTGCCGAAACGAGTCCCGAGGACATCGCCGGAATGAACGCCTCGGTGGGCATCCTCACCGCGCGGGGCGGCATGACCTCGCACGCGGCGGTGGTGGCGCGGGGGATGGGCAAACCCGCCGTGGTGGGCGCTGAAGCGCTGAGGGTGAACGCGCATGAGGGATGGCTCGAGGTGGGGGGCACGCGGGTTCGGGCCGGCGACACCCTCACCCTGGACGGCGCGACTGGGCAGGTCTTCGTGGGCGCACTTCCCACCGAACCGGGTCAGGCCGGACCCGAACTCGAGCAACTGCTGGCCTGGGCTGACACCCACCGCCGCCTCAAGGTGCGGGCCAACGCAGATACCCCCGAGGACGCGCTCAGGGCGCGGGCGTTCGGGGCCGAGGGCATCGGGCTGTGCCGCACCGAGCACATGTTCTTTGGCGAAACGCGTTTGCCGTGGGTGCGGCAGATGATTCTGGCCCCAGACGAGGCCGGGGAGCGCGAGGCCCTCGCAGAGCTGCTCGAGATGCAGCGCACCGACTTTTACGGCCTGCTGAGCGCGATGGACGGCCTTCCGGTCACGGTTCGCCTGCTAGACCCCCCGCTGCACGAGTTTTTACCCGCGCTCGAGACCTTGGCGGTGGAGGTGGCTCGGCTCGAGGAGCGAGGGCGTGCCGACCCCGACAAGACGGCCCTGCTGGCACGGGTGCGGCAGCTTCACGAGCACAACCCGATGATGGGGCTGCGCGGGGTGCGCTTGTTGCTCACCCGACCCAGGGTGCTCGAGATGCAGGTGCGCGCCCTGCTCGAGGCGGCCTGTCAGCTCAAACGCGAGGGTAAGGACCCCCAGCCGGAAATTATGATTCCCTTGGTCGGTTTCGAGGCCGAACTACACCTGGCCCGCAGCGGGGTAGAAGCCGCGCTCGAGGCGGTGTTTCTCGAGCAGGGTCTGCGCCTGGAGGTGCCCGTCGGCACCATGATAGAAGTCCCTCGAGCCTGCCTGGTGGCAGGAGACCTCGCCCGCCACGCCGACTTTTTCAGCTTCGGGACCAACGACCTCACCCAGATGACCCTGGGCTTTTCCAGAGACGACGCGCAGGGTAAATTCCTGAGCCAGTACCTCGAGCTGGGGCTGCTCGAGCGCGACCCCTTTGTGACGCTGGACACTGTGGGGGTGGGACCCCTGCTCGAGCAGGCGATAAAGCAAGGGTCTCGAGTTCGGCCCAGACTCAAATTGGGCGTGTGCGGGGAGCACGGCGGCGACCCCGCATCCATCGCCTACTTTCACCGCCTGGGCCTCGAGTATGTGTCGTGTAGCCCCTACCGGGTGGCGGTGGCGCGGCTGAGCGCGGCGCACGCGGTTTTGCAACCCCGGTTGCCCGTGACCGCATGACATTGGGCGCATGACTGTGAGCGTATGAACGTGGACGTATGAAGGTGAAGCTATGACCGCCCCAAAGCACCTGTTCATCTTGTCAGACGGTACAGGACTCAGTGCCGAGACCGCAGCCAGGGCGGCGCTGGCCCAGTTGCCGCTCGAGCCGACCAAGGTCGTTTTTCATCGTTACGCGGCCCTGGATTTCCCGGTGCTGCGCGAAGCCGTGCTCAAAGCGGCAGCGCTGGGTGGGGTGGTGGTGCATACTTTGGGCGAACGGCGGCTGGCCCACGAACTCGAGACCCGCTGCCGCGCCCTGGGGTTGCCCTGCCTGGATTTGCTGGGCGGGGTGGTGGACCTGCTTGCCCGCGCCTGGAGTCTCGAGGCCCGCGAGACCCCCAGAGAACATCACCGCTTAGACGCGCATTACTTTCGCCGGGTCGAGGCTATGGAGTTCGCGGTCAGCTTTGACGATGGACGCCTGCCAGAGCGTATGGTGGAAGCTGACCTGGTGCTCGTTGGGGTCTCGCGGGCCAGCAAAACACCGCTGAGCATCTATCTGGCCGGACGCGGCTACAAGGTGGCTAACCTGCCGCTGGTTCCCGGCATCGAGCCGCCCGCACAGCTCTGGAACCTGCCTCGAGCGCGGGTGTTCGGATTGCGAATCGACGCGCTGGTTCTGCTCGAGATTCGCCGCAACCGCCTGCGACACCTGGGGGCCGGAACCGGGGAATACGCCCACCCGCGCAACATTCAGAAGGAACTCGAGTACGCTGAAACCATCTTCTTGCGCGGGCGCTTCGCGGTGCTCGAGGTGACGGGGCGGGCGGTGGAAGAAACGGCGGCGGACATCGAACGTCGGCTCGAGCGAATCGTTCCTTTTGAACCGGAGTAGGTCGTTCATTCGGCCTGAAGAGACCCCCCTTCTCTCGAGCGCTGTCTTGAGATAAACGGCACCTATCGGGCCATCTCGCTCCGCTGTCGAGAATGTCCCGTGCTGTCTTAGTCTAAGCGGCACCTATCGGGCCAGACCGCTTCGCAACACTTCGTGAACCTACAAAGCAGGGGGAAACTCAAGACCGCCCTACTCGAGCTTTTCAAGTACCCACCTGTAAAACAGGGGGGTCTTGCGTGACTACGCAAGGGGGGGTCGTTTCAGCTCGAGCAAAACCCACATTCCTGAGTGACACCACCACATCTTTTGGAGGATGCCCCCACCCCCACCCCCACCTAAGCTTGGGGCATGATAAAGCCCATGCCTCCACCGCCGAAGCCTAGCCTCGCTCGAGGGTATTTTGTAGACCTGCTCGAGGCGGCGGCGTATCGGCAACTGCTGTACCACCTGCTGGCCTTCCCCCTGGCCCTGATTTACGTGGTAGCGTCTCTGGTGCTGTTAGGGCTGGGATTGGCCCTGTTGGTGCTGTACGTGGGCTTTCCCATTCTGGTGGGGAATCTCTGGATGATTCGCGGCTTCGCGGCGCTCGAGCGGAGTCTGGGCAACGCGCTGCTGGGGGTCAAGTTGAGCCGTCCACGCCCGCTGCTGCGTCCCGATGGGTTGTGGGCCTCGGGGCGTCAAATGCTCTCGGACGCTGGAACTTACAAAACCCTGCTCTACTTGTGGCTCAAATTGCCTTACAGCCTGCTGATGCTCCTCCTCGAGCTGGTTTTGCTGGGCGTGTCGCTGTGCCTGATGGTGGCCCCTCCGCTGGCGCTGTTTTGGCCCGACATCGCGCAGGTGATGATTGGCAATCAGGTGTTCGTGCTCACTCCCCTGAGCATGGTCGCGGTTTTTCTGGCCGGGGTCGCGCTGCTGGTGCTCAGCCTGAGTCTGCTGGGCGCGCTGTCTCGAGGGTGGGCTTTTCTGTGCGTGGCCCTGCTGACCGATTACGGCGAGGGTGTGCAGGCCCAGCTCGAGGTTCAAGCGCTGCGGCAGGGTGCGCGGACCATCGCTTACCACGGCGACCTGACCAGTACGCTCTCTGAATTGTTGGCTCAGGGGATTCAGGCCACCGCCGCTCGAGGGGGACTGGTCTGGCAACAAGGTGGACCTCTAGCCCAACGCGGACTCGAGAATAAAAGTTCCAACTTTTCGAGTGAATTCTCCGTGTGGCACGCTCAAGCCCCTCTCAATCCCAGCTCGAGGCAGGTTTTTTTGAACCGGGCCTGGTCCAAATCTCACGGAACTTTACTCTCGCTGGTCCTGCGCGTCGAGAACGAACCCAACGCCGAACTGCACGCAATTTACCCTCCTAACCGGGAACCCTCGCAGCGAGAACTCGAGTTCTGGGTCACGATTGGGCATCAAATGGAGGTGGCGCTCGAGACCGCCCAGTTGGTAAAGAGGGCTGAGCGCCTGGGCGGCGAACAGGAACGCTCACGGCTGGCCCGCGAACTGCACGACTCGGTGGCGCAAGCGCTGTTCGGGATTTCGCTGGGAGCAAGGGCCGCCCGCGCCCAGTTTGAGGGGGACCCCGAACAGGCCGCCCGCAACCTCGAGTTCACCTAGAACCTGGCCGATGGAGCCACCCGCGAAATGAAGGCGCTGCTGTTTGCCCTGCGTCCAGACGCGCTCGAGGAGGGAGGACTGGCGACCGCACTCGAGGGCCTGATGGACGTTTTACGGGTGCGTTACCAGCTCGAGGGCAGCGCGCAGGTTCCGCTGGAGCCAGATTTGGACCCGCCCCAGAAAGGGGCGCTGTACCGCATCGCTCAGGAAGCGGTTCACAACGCGGTCAAACACGCTCGAGCCACAAAGGTGGCGCTCAGCCTGCTTCGGGAACCCGACGGCTGGGTGCTCAATATCCACGACGACGGTCAGGGTTTCGACCCGGCCCAGATTCCCGGCGGCACGCTGGGCCTCAAGAGTATGCGCGAACGGGCGCGTGAAATCGGGGCCAGCTTTGAACTCGAGAGCCGCCCAGGTGCCGGAACCCGCCTCAGCGTGCGCCTGCCCACAGCACCGTCCATCCATCGCCCACTCGAGAAGCCGAACAATCAGGAGAACGCATCATGACCAAATTTATCACCGAATCCGTTGCTCCAGTACCCAAAAAGTCGGCCCTGTCGGTGCCTAGCCGGGTGCTTATCAGCCTGTTGCTGCTGGGCAGCGCGGCCCTGATGTTTCGGGCCAGTTTGAAGCCCAGTAGTGATAGCCTCACGCCTCAGACCTTTCAGGAACCGCTCCAGGGGGCAGGGAGCGCCCAAATCTCACTCGAGGGGACCCGCGCCGACCTCGAGCTGGATGTACGGGCGCTGGCAGGGCTGGCTTTGACGGGTCAGACCCTGTTTCCGCAAAAAGACGCGCTGAGCCGCAGCGCTAGGCTCGAGGGCAAAACCCTGTCCATCCGTCTGGCCGAAATCCTGCGCCACACCGGATTTTCCTTTGGCCTGAACTGGAACAACACCTCTCCGCGCTGGTCGGTGCAGCTCAACCGCGAACTTCCCACCGACCTCAAAGTGGGCCTGGGGTCTGGCGACGTTCGACTCAATCTCGAGGGGGCACGTTTGAAGAGTCTGGACGCTCGAGTGGGGTCTGGCGAACTGAACATCACCCTGCCCTCGAGCATAGGGGGCCAGGTTCGGGCCTTCACGGGGTCCGGCGATTTGAGGGTGGACGCCTCGCCCAGAACGCTTAGTAAGTCAGAGTTCTCGAGCCAAAACGCGACCTTTGTTTCTCAAACGGGTTCGGGAGAACAGCGCCTCGACCTGTCTAGCACCGGGTTTCAGAGTGTGGAGGCCCAGTCTGGCTCCGGAGACCTGAGCGTCACCCTGCCTGCGCGCTTTGAAAGCCGCCGCTCGAGCGTGCCTAATCCACTACAAACCGAGGCCCCACGACTGAAAACCGGGACCGCATTGTTGAAAACCGGGTCTGGGGAATTGAGCCTTCGGGTTCCGCAGACGCTGAAAACCGGAACCTTGCACCTGCACTCCGGCTCCGGCAACGTGACCGTTCAGGTGTCACCGGGCGCGGCGGTGCGGGCCACCCTGAGCGGCAATCTGGACGGCGCTCGAGTGCCTGAAGGCTACGCGCTGATAGGCGGGGTTTACTGGTCTCCCTCGGCGCGCCAGGGGGGACCCGCGCTCGACCTCGCCATTGATAGCGGCAGCGGAGATATTGCCCTCGTTACCGAGGAAAGCCGGTGAGCGTGCGAGTTTTACTGGTAGACGACCACGAGGTGGTGCGCCAGGGGCTGAAGATGTTTCTGGCTCTGGACCCTCAGCTCGAGGTAGTGGGCGAGGCGGCCAACGGGCGTGAAGCGGTGGAAAAGGCGGTGGAACTCATCCCAGACGTGATTTTGATGGACCTGCTGATGCCAGTTCTGGACGGTATCGGGGCCACCCGTCAAATCAAGGGGTTTCTGCCCGAAATCGAGGTTTTAGCGCTCACAAGCGCACTCGAGGAGCATAAGGTCAACGGGGCCATCGAGGCGGGCGCGATTGGCTACATGCTCAAGGACGCCAGCATGGACACCCTGCTCGAGGCCATTTACGCCGCCGCCCGCCACGAGGTCCGGCTGCACCCCGAAGCGGCCCGCCGTCTGGTGCGCGACTTTCGCAGCGTGGATATGCGCGAAACCCTGACCCCGCGTGAAACCCTGATTCTGCAACTCATCGCGCGGGGATGGTCCAACAAGACCATCGCCCAGGAACTCGAGCTGGCCGAACCCACCGTCAAAACCCATGTGTCGCGCTTGCTGGGCAAACTGGGCCTGACCTCGAGAACCCAGGCCGCGCTCTACGCACTCAAACACGGAATTTCGGCGCTCGAGGGCTGAACCCATCGGTTTATTCTCGAGGGCGGGAACGACCCCCCCTTGCGTAGTCACGCAAGACCCGTGCTTCGCAACACTTCGTGAACCTATTTCATAGGTGGGTACTTTAAAACCTTGAGCTGGACAGTCTTTTAGTTCCCCTCTGCAAGGTAGGGGGGATATTCTTGAGAGTGCAACGCTCGAGAGAAGGGGGGTCCTTCCAGGCCGAATGGAACGCCACCCCACTTTCTCGAGTCACCCCCCATGCCTTCTGGCACTTCCTGACCCCTGCCAAAACCCCTACACTCGAGGGGTGAACACTTTAACCGTGTTGGACACGGGGTTTTGCACCGGACTCGAGGCTGCCGCCCTGCATGGAGGGCGCGGGGTGAGGCTCGAGTTTCACGCGCTGGCCTTTCTGGCTGAGCACCCCACCGAGGGTCTCACCCTGTTCGACACCGGCTACGCGCCTCGAGTGCTGGGGGCCATGCGGCACTTTCCGTTTCAGATTCAGGGCGCACTGACGCCCACCTTTCACGCCGAGGGGCAGACGGTGCGCGAACAGCTCCTGCGGCTGGGCATCGCCCCCAGAGACGTGCGGCGGGTCATCGTGTCGCACTTTCACGCCGACCATGTGGGGGGCCTGCGCGACTTTCCACACAGCACCGTGGTGTGCTCGAGCGCGGCCCTGCTAGATGCCCTCGAGCGCCGGGGACTGCGCGCCCTTCAGCGCGGGATGTTGCCGGGATTGGTCCCCGAGGATGTCCTCACTCGAGCGCAGACCGTGGACGCCTTTCCCGATGAAGCCCTACCGCACCTGGGTCACACCTTTGACCTGTTCGGCGATGGTTCCGTGCGGTTGGTGGCCCTGCCGGGGCACGCTCGAGGGCAGCTTGGGGCGCTGGTGCAAACCGTAGGTGGTCCAGTGCTGCTCGCCGCCGACGGGTGTTACCTCAGCCGCAATTACCGCGAGAATCGGCCCGCTTCACCGCTGCTAAACCTTATTTCTGATGACGGACGGGCCGCTCAGCGCACCCTGAGCGCCCTGCACTGCTTCTGGCTCGAGCGGCCCGAGGTGCAAATCTGGCCCACGCACTGCCCCGAGGTGCTGACTCACGCCATCTCGAGCGAGCGGGTCTCGAGCGAGCCGGTCTCGAGTGAGCGGGTCTCGAGTGAGGCAGTGTGAGCGGGTCTTTTACCTCCTGGATGCGTCAGGCCCAGTCGCTGAGCGGGGTGGCGGGCCATTTCGTCCGGGCGCGCTGGCGGGCTGAACACCTGCACGGCGAGGCCCTCGCGCGTTTTCAGAACGAACGTTTCAGGGCCACGGTGAACTATGCCCTCGAGCATTCGGCGTTCTACCGCAACTACTGGGCCGGACACGACCCGAGCCGCCCGTTTGCCCTGCCCACGGTGGGCAAGTCCGAGATGATGGCGCACTTTCAGACGTTCAATTCGCTGGGAATATCTCGAGAACGTGCGCTCGAGGCCGCACAGCTTGCTGAAACGGGCGCGGCCAAACTGGACGGCCTCACCGTGGGGCTGTCGAGCGGAACCAGCGGCTCGAGAGGACTTTTTCTGCTCAGCCCCTCTGAACAGGCCGCCTGGACGGGTACGGTGTTAGCCCGTGTGATGCACCGCCTCCAGCGGGAGCGGGTGGCCCTCTTTCTACGGGCGGGCAGCGATTTATACCAGGGGATTGGTCGGGGCCGCTCCATCGAGTTCCGCTATTTCCCACTCGAGCGCGACCTCGAGCCGCACCTGCTGGCCTTGAATGCCTTTGAGCCTACCCTGCTCATCGGGCCTCCGTCGTTGCTCGAGCGGCTGGCCACGGCCCAGCAACAGGGGCGGCTGCACGTTAAGCCCCGCCGCCTCATCGCGGTGGCCGAGGTGATGGACCCGCCCGACCAGAGAAAGCTCGAGAACGTCTTTCAGGTGCCCATTCACCAGATTTATCAGGCCACCGAGGGCTTTCTGGCCGCGCCCTGCGCTTACGGCCAGCTCCATCTTCAGGAGGACATCGTGGCAATTCAGATGGGGGCAATTCAGATGGGGACAGTTCAGGCCGAAAGCATCGAAACCCACGTCTCAAAAATCTATTTCACCCCAGTCGTCACCGACCTGTGGCGGCGGGTGCAGCCCATCGTGCGCTACCGACTGGGCGACCTGCTCACCCTCGAGACAGAAAAGTGTGCCTGTGGCTCGAGCTGGCGCAGGGTGCAGGTGCTGGGGCGCACGGCGGACCTGTTCACGCTCGAGGACGCTTCCCGTGGGGCGCGCACCCTCTACCCCGACGAGCTGGGCCGCATTGTGCTCGAGTCCAGCCCACAGATTGGGGACTACCGGGCCTTTCAGGAGCGCCCTGGACATTTGCGGCTTCACCTCGAGCACCGTGTGGAGCAGGGTAGGGGAGAGCACGCCGCGCTCGAGGAGAGCATCCGGGACGCACTCGAGCGGCTGGGCTTTCGAGGCGTTCAGCTCGAGGTTTGTGAGGGTCTTCCTGATGCGCCGCCCAATGTCAAACGCCGCCGGATGGTGCGCTTGTGACCTCACCTATACCCCTATTGACTTTCAACATCGCCGGGATGGGCAAATACCTGCCCGAAAACGTGGTCTCTAGCGCGGACCTCGAGCGCCGTTTGAAGCTGGCCCCCCACTGGATTGCGCGACGGACCGGGGTCCTCGAGCGGCGACACGCGCAGGGCGAGACCCAGGCGTACATGGCGGCCCGAGCGGTGCAGATGGCCCTCGAGCAGGCCGGACTCGAGCTGAGCGATGTGGACGCCCTCATCGGTGCGAACGCGGCCCCACAGCAAACTATTCCGTGTACGGCGGCGCTGGTGCAGCGTGAACTGGGCGCGCTAACAAAAGGTACTCTCGAGGGCAGCGCCTGCTGGGACATCAATTCGACCTGCCTGAGCTTTCTGGTGGCGCTGCACACGGCGGCCCTGTACCTCTCGAGCGGAGTGTACAAAACCATTGTGGTGTTCTCGAGCGAACGGGCCTCGAGCGCGCTCAACTGGCAGCAGCCCGAGAGCGCGGTGCTGTTTGGGGACGCGGCGGCGGCGGTGGTGCTGACCAGGGGCGGGCCGGGGCGGCCTTGCCACCTGCGCGGCGTCCGGTTTGCCACCTTCTCGAGCGGGGCCGAACACACCCGCATTCAGGGCGGCGGCACCCGCTATCCGCCCAACGACCCGGCCACATCGCCCAGCATGAACCTGTTCGACATGAACGGCCCCGCCATCTTCCGGCAGGCCGCGCGCCTGATGCCTCCCTTTCTGGACGCGCTGCTCGAGGACGCCGCCTGGACAAAAGGCGCGGTGGATGTGGTCGTTCCGCATCAGGCCAGTGGACACGCGCTCGAGCATCTGGTCAGGGGTCTGGGCTTCCGGCACGAACAGGTGTTCTCCAATCTGGCGGTTCGTGGAAACTGCGTGGCGGCCTCGATTCCGCTGGCGCTGGTGGAGGCGGATGAAGCGGGTCTGCTCGAGCCACACGAGGGAGGTCCTAAAAAAGTGCTGTGCCTGGGCACGGCGGCGGGCCTGATGCTGGGCGGTCTGGCGCTCGAGCTGGGCCACTCCGCAACCTCTGGGGAAAATCCATGAATATCCTCGTGACCGGGGCCACCGGGTTTCTGGGCGGGGTAGTGTGCCGTCAACTGCTCGAGCGCGGCCACGACCTGACCCTGCTGGGCCGCGATTTCAGCCGGATGTCCGCTCGAGACCTATCCACAACCAAGCAGATTCAGGCCGATTTGCGCGACTCTGAGCGCATCCATGCGGCCTGCCAGGGCATCGAGGCGGTGTGTCACGCCGGGGCGCTCTCGAGTCCGTGGGGTAGGGCGAGAGACTTCGAGGCGGTGAACCTGGGTGGAACCCGCGCGGTGCTCGAGGGCTGCCTGAAATGGGGGGTGCGCCGCCTGGTTCAGGTCAGTTCGCCCAGCGTGGTCTTTGACGGCTTTAATCAGCACGACCTGACCGAGGACGCCCCGTATCCGCGTCGCCAGACCTCGCATTACTCGCACAGCAAGCAGCGGGCCGAGGAACTTATTTTGGGTGCGCGGGCGCTGCTCGAGGTGGCGGTGCTGCGGCCCAAGGCCCTTTACGGCCCCAGTGACACCTCGCTGCTGCCCCGAGTGCTCGAGTCAGCCCGCCGGGGTCGCCTGGTGCAGATTGGAAACGGCCTCAACCGGGTGGACCTGACCTATGTGGACGATGCGGCCCGCGCCCTGGTCCTGGCCCTCGAGCACCCCGGCTCGTGGCCCGCGCGTCCGCTGTGGTTTGTGACCGGGGGCGAACATGTGCTGCTGTGGGAAGTCATAGGTCGGGTGCTAGCGCACGTAGGCCCGAGTTCGCGTCTGCGCCGGGTCTCGCTCGAGGCCGCGCTGGCGGTTGCGAGCGCGCTCGAGGCGGTGGCCCACTTCACCGGCAAGGAACCCACCCTGACCCGCTACACCGCCCTGATTCTGGCCTGCACCCAGACGTACAACCTGAGCCGCATCGAGCAAGATTTGGGGTATGTGCCGCGCTTCTCGCTCGAGGAGGGGCTGAACCGCACGCTCGAGCATCCCCCTTTCCGAGCACCGACCTCCACTAGGCTATCCCGGTGAACCTGCTGCTCAGCGGCGCTCGAGCGCCCGTCACCCTGGCCCTTGCCCGTGCCTTTGACCGGGCAGGCCACCGGGTCTCGGTGGCGGACAGCTTCACGCCGCACCTGTGCCAGACCTCGAAGGCGGTGCGCGCCTCGCTCGAGTTGCCCGCTCCGCGCTGGCATCCCGACGCTTTTTTTGCGCGGCTCGAGCACGCGATTGTGTCCGAGCGTCTCGATTGGGTGATTCCCACCTGCGAGGAGGTGTTCCACATTGCGCGCGGGGCCGAGCACTCGCCGCTCAGGGCGCACTTTTTTGTGGATAGGCTCGAGACCCTCGGCACCCTGCATCACAAGGGAAGCTTCATGGCGCTGTGTCAGGCGCTGAATTTGAACGCCCCAGAGACCCATACCCTCGAGACCGAGGCTGAACTGGACGCTTTTCGCTCGAGGGCCTCCGGGAAATGGATGTTCAAGCCCGCCTTTTCGCGCTTTGCTACTCAGACACAGCAGTGGAGCGCGCCGGAGGAAGCTTTTCCCGTGTTGGACGCCCGGTCTCTGCCGTGGGTGGCCCAGCGCTTTCTCGAGGGCCGCGAGTTCTGCACTTATTCGGTGGTGCGTGCGGGTCGGGTGCGGGCGCATGTGGCTTACAGGCTGCTGTACCGTGCTGGACGTGGTG
>Ga0209724_1001664_pt1 | contig 19927 bp, 22 predicted proteins | sample grotaG_FD_184143 | JGI IMG/M metagenome (GOLD analysis project Ga0209724, IMG submission 184143) | Glacier valley bacterial and archeal communities from Borup Fiord, Nunavut, Canada, to study Microbial Dark Matter (Phase II) -... | ecosystem: Environmental > Aquatic > Freshwater > Ice > Glacier ...
GAAATACAATTATTTGAAATTTTTTATAGAGTTCAATTTATTCAAATTAATTTGGTAGATGAAAATTAGGAGTTTAAACATCAGCGAAAATTAAATATTACCAACAAGGAAATATAAGGTGACAATTTAAGCTTCGATAAAATATATTTTTACCACTTATTTTACCACAAATAAACAACCACTGTAAATATTTGATTTACAGTGGTTGTTTTTAAAAATAGTCGGGGTGACAGGATTTGAACTTGCGACCCCTCGCCCCCCAGACGTGGAAAATAACCTTTACAAAGCTTGCCAATTCATTATTAATCTTTACATTTGCATTGTGAATCAATTACATGATTTTGCTCGATTTTGCACATACTTACTATAAAAACGGCACAGAAACGGCACACCTATGAAAAGCAAACAGTTTTCTTTCAAATTGAACGGGTTCAGAGATCATATTAAGAAAGATGGTAGTTACCCGATAGTTTTGATTGTCCGGAAAAATGGACTTCGCAAAATGCTTGTATTGGGCTTATCCGCTCTTCCTGAACAATGGCATGAAGGGATTCAACGATATGATGTTGATAAAAGAAGAAAAAACCTTCATCCGGATAGGGCAAAACTGAACACCTGGTTAGATGAACAATCAACCAAATGTGATGATCTAATAAAAGATTTTGATAAAAATAAAATTGATTGGACGCTCAACCAGTTTGAACAAGCGTTTTTAAACAAGTCAGAGAAAAAAGGAATCGAAGCGTATTTTTTACAGCACATTGAAAAGTTGGGTAAATCCGGTCATGTTGGAAATAAGATTTGTTACCAGAATACTTTGAACATGATTAAGCTCTACGATAAGAAATTTGAAAGCCGTGTGTTTAGTGAAATTGACTTAAAATATATCAATGGTTTTCATGATTACCTGAACAGTGAAAGAGGTTGTGCCGGGAATACGATTAAGTATTATATGAGGGCATTCAGGGCACTTTTAAACAAAGCAATCATAGACAAGGAAGCCTCTGAACTTACTTATCCATTCGGCAAAAATGGCTATTCAGTGGCCGGATTAACGGAAGAAACTGCAAAGCGATATTTGCCAAGTGAATATCTTGAAAAGTTGAAATCATCTACTTTGGAAACATACCCTTTGAACTGGAGCCGGAATTTATTCCTTTTCTCTTATTATTGCCAAGGCATGAGCTTTGTGGATATGGCAGCTCTTACGAAAGATTCAATAAAGTTTGACAGTGGAACGAAGTGCATAGTTTACAAACGACAGAAAACAGAAGGTAAGGCACGATTTATTTTTATTCAAATATCTGAACAGATCCAAAGTTTATTGAACTGGTTTAAAAATGATGCTTCGTTGATTGGTGATTTTCTTGTTCCAATTGTTTCAATCGAAGGTTATGAAGGTGAAGTGCTCTATGAGCATATCAGGAACAGGGGAAAGAAATTCAATATCCATCTTAAGAAGTTGGCGGACAAATTAGAGTTTAAAAATGTTAAGCTGACAAGTTATGTATCCCGGCATAGTTACGCTATGAGATTGAAAGAATCAAATATTTCTGAGGATGTAATCAGCGAAGCATTAGGGCATAAAGAACTTTCGACAACTAAGGTTTATTTAAGTTCATTCGGGAGTAAAGTAATTGCAGACGCCAACAAAAATCTATAATCAATAACAATTAAATAAATATTTTATGTGATTTGTGATTGAATGTTTAAATTTATCAAATATAAGGTTATATTTGCACCTGTTAATAAATCGATTGTCCGTTATAACCGATATTATACGAGGTCACCCGCGTAGTGTATTGGTAGGATTTAAGATTGGCTAAACAAGAAATTTTGCCAGAAGGTGACATCTGGAATTTAAAAATTTCTTATTTACCCAAAATGTTAACAATCACACTTGAAACCCCAATTGCAGCCTTAACAGTTGGCCAATTCAGAGAACTGTTTTTCACAGCCCCTAAATTTGAGAAATCACAACCCCAGCCGGAAAACCCTATTTTTGGTATTGATGTTTGTGCAAAAGAAACCGGCTATTCAAAAAGCGCAATTTATGCAAGAACCTCAAAAGGTTTAATTCCTTGTTTTCGCCGGGATGGTAAATTACTGTTTCGTCGTGAAGAAATTATGAACTGGTTAACTGAAAACCGTGTTGTAACTCAAAAAGAGTTTTCAAACGACCTTGACAGCAAGTTGACCAAAAGAAGGGGAGGACGGGCATAAATGAAAGAAGCCGACTCCATTATAGAACCAGCCTCTTTGTTTGCACGAAGCAAAGATAGTAAAATAAAGATTACGGATCTTCAAAGCTTTTCATTCTTCAAAGCCCCCATAACAAACAAGTGGCCTGATAAAGATGTGACCCTTTCCGAAATTGCAAATTTGTTAAAATCAGATAAGTACCAAGCCAAAACGGAAAAAGGGCGAAGTATAAAAATCAAAGCGGATTTTGACATTTACAAACAAAGTGCATTTGATAGCACAACATTCTCAGGTACTTTTATCAAAAGGAAAAATGACTTTTTAAAAGTACATTCCGGTTTAATTTGTCCTGACATAGACGGCTTGACCGCTAGGGCTGTTCAGACAATGAAAGATCGTGTTTTAAGCGTTTATAATCCGGCTTTGATGTTCGTTAGCCCCTCAGGTAAAGGTCTGAAAATTGTATATCAGATAGATCTTACAAAGGGTACACACAAACAATATTTTGCAGCTCTTCAAAACTTCTATAAAGAAACATTTCAAACTGAGATTGACAAAAAATGTGGTGATGTAAGCAGGGCATGTTTTCTTTGCTATGATCCTGAATGTTTCTATTCTGAAACCCCCGATATTTTAAGCGCTGCATTTCTTGAGGCTTATTCAGTAGAACAAACGGCACAACAAACGGCACACCCTGAAACCGTGTTAAGTGAAGATGATCAAACGATTATTATTGAACGTCTGAAAGTTTGGGCAAATAATAAAGGCGGATTTCAGGAAGGAAACCGGAACGGGTATATTACGGATCTTGCAACGGCCTGCAACAGATCGGGACTGGATGAAAGTTTTGTTCTTGACAATCTTTTGGAATATGCGGAACCCGGATTTTCGGAAGAGGGAATCAGGGCAACAGTGAAAAGTGTATTCAGTAACAAGAAACACCACGGCACAAACCTTTTCAACAATGCAGCAGATGATTTTAAAGGAACATTTATTGATTCAACAGATGAAACACCACCTTTGCCGGTTGAAGGTTTTCCGGTATTCATACAGCGTTTAATTAAAGAGTACACCGAAGTATACGGAACACACCCGGATTTAATCACGTCTGCAATACTTTGCGCAACATCAGCAGCAATGGGGCAAAGTGTAGTAGTCAAGAATAAATACGAAAATCCGATGTTGTTTTGGCTGGCAGTAATTGGCTGGTCCGGTAGTGGCAAAACTGGAGCTTTTAATTTAGCCTTTGAACCATTGCACCGCAAAGACTTGAAAGTATTTCAGGGGTATAAAAATAAAATGGATCTATACTTTTTGGAGGTTGCAAATCAGAAAAAAGGAAGTGTTAAAATGGCGAAGCCAGAACCATGTTCTCAAAACATCATCATAGACAGCACACCGGAAGCCATTGCACAAAGTATGTCAGCAAATCAAAGAGGTATCACACTGTTACGGGATGAACTTAACGGATTCATTCAGGACATTGGCAGATACGCCAAATCAGGCGAAGTTGAAAACTATCTTTCCACCTGGAGCCAAACACCTCTGAAAGTAAATCGATCATCCGGGAACAACCTGTTCATCAAAGAACCATTTCTTAATATTTTCGGAGGGATTCAACCGGGTGTACTTCCTGAGATGGCTAAGGATGGTAGAATGGCAAACGGGTTTTTACAACGCTTTTGTTTTGTCTGGCCTGATAATATGCAAGCCCCGGCTTATTCCTTTACTGAGTTATCGGAGGACTTGAAAACAGAGTATTCAAAGTACATTGAAAAATTGTTATCACTGCAAACTTATCGTGAAACTATTTATCTGGATTTTGACGCTCAGGAAGAGTACGCAAACTTTTGTAATAAAAACGTGGATCTTAATAATTCGGGTATTCCCGATTACCTGAAGGAAGTAAATGCAAAATTAAATATCATCGTGAAACGGCTTGCATTACTACTGCATTACTCAAATTGGGTTTATGCTAAAGTTCCAGAAAAGTACATCAGTGAAGCAACAATGATTTCAGCTATCCAGATGGCGGAGTATTTCAGATTGACACAAAATAAAGTTTACAAAGTCATAAGTCAAACAGGTACGGAACTAAACAAAAAGACAACAGCCAAATATTTAATATCAATCGGTAATTCTCAAACGGCGGTTGCAAAAGCGTTAAAAGTTTCACAACCGTATATTAATAAAATATTAAAACAATGATTATCAAATATATAAGTTTTAAGGGCGGTTAAGCTTGGTTATAGCTTGGTTATAGGGTAAATATATTGATAGACTGCATTTTACAAAGATTATAACCTATAACCGATATATAAATGGAGTAAGTACCAAAAAATATTTATTTATTGATAAATAGAAAAATATCAATACAGATTAGAGGGTTATAGGTTATAATTGCCACAAAGTACAATATATCAGATTAATAGCTTATAACTAACCTATAACCAAGTAAAAATATCTCAAATTTTAAAATATTAATAATCAATACAGTGCAAAAATGGAAAATAGTATAAATGAAAAAACCAGTCCAAAAGTGAATATACAATCGTTAGTTGTGCCAAATGGGAACATCAAAGTATTAAAGAAATGGGTAAAAAATAAAAAGGGCAAAAAGTACCTTATCAAAATGTACCAGGTACTTTCAACACCAAAACGGATCTTCGATAAAATTGATGATTCATTTTCAAAATACAAAGGTTATCACAATAGATTGGATTTACTCACATCACTGGAGCGGTTGCATGACATTGACAAGGATCTTGTATGTGATCCTGAAACCGGGGCTATCTATACGCTAACAAGAACACCTCCCAGAAATCTTTATCAATTAAACTGAAAATAAGTTAATCAATTAAATATCTATTAATTATGAGTGAAAGCAAAGAGGAATTAGAACAAGTGGCACAGGCTAAAATGATGTTAGAATCAATCTCTGTTCCTGATGACTGTCAGGTAAATGAGAGCAAGGCAGCATATGACCTTCGCAAAGAACGTGAATTATTAAACTCTAAAAAATCTTAAAATGAAATCAAAAGAAATCTTGTATCAAGATGTTAATTCGATGAACACAACTATTGCGGCACACAAGAAGGTTGCAACTCAGATGAATGCTGTTATGATTGATCTATCAGCCTTGGGCGTGGAAGCCTCTGAAATCGTCTTAAATGACATCTTAGAAGGTCAGGGCAAACAGACCAAAGAGAAACTAAGCCTATTACTGGAAAAGGAAATTTCAGGTTATTCCCTACCATCGCGTAAAGAAACCGAAAGACTAAATTTTCAGAAGGTATTGTCTCAGGTTGACCGGACCGTAGAAAAAGTTGATTCGAAAATATTGCAACGGGATCGACCATTTACGACCATTATCGAAACTTCCTTATTATCGTGGTCAAAGGGTGGAATTGTTCTGGATGAACAAAACATCATTGATCAATTCACTATTTATCTTGATAGTCCCGAAAAGATCAAAATTAAGGAAGCAGCAGAAAGTTTGATAAAACAAATTTCCGATTTTAATGAGCTTGTTTTGGCAGCCTCCCATAATAAGATCTTTGGTCTTGGTCATGAGAATAGAGCGGTTGAACCTTTGGTTCTTTTTCATTCTGATAATACCCTCTCAATTGACGGTGAATCATTCAGACATATTTACTCTGAAGAACAATAAATTAAATATCGAAGAAAGTGTGTTCCTAATGAGCGCACTTTCTTCATTCAAACTTTGAGACTATGAAATCAGATGAAGAAATTCAGCAGGAAGAGCGATTAAAAAGAATTGACCAGCAAGCAGCAAAGGTAAACGCTCTGTACGATATGGCAACCGGGGCTTTGATTACGCTTGCAATAGGTATGACCATTAAGCCAAACAAACCCTTTAAATTTGCTAATTACAGCCAAATAGCGGACAAGGTCGATTCGATTTTTGCAAAGTTCTACGACCTTGTTTTTGTTGTTATACAGGGAGGTATAAAATCTGAATGGCACACCGCCAACAAACAGATGGACGCCAAAGTACTAAAGGCATTCGGCAAAATTGATGTAAGAGTTGCTACAAGTTATTTTAACCACAATGAAGGGGCTATGCAAGCCTTCCTGAACAGAGCAAAGAAAGACGGTGGTTTAGGTTTATCCGAAAGAGTTTGGCAGTGTACCGGCCAGCTAAGACCTGACCTTGAAGCTGCTCTTCAAGTTGGTATTGCAGAGGGAAAATCAGCTCAGCAGTTGGCACGCCAAGTACGAAAATACTTGCAAAATCCTGACGGGCTTTTATTGAAATCAAAGCAGTTAAAGCTCGATTTATTTAAAGAGATCAGCCAAGGCAGGGGGGTTTACCGTTCAGCAGTTAAAAACGCTATGCGTCTCACGCGAACAGAGCTAAACATGGCTTACCATTCAGCAGACCATGAGAGACGCCAACAGCTTGATATTATTGTGGGTTATGAAGTTCACACCTCAAGTAATCATCCTGTACCAGACATTTGCGACACCTTAGCCGGTAAATATCCAAAGACTTTCAAGTTCGTATCGTGGCATCCTGTCTGTATGTGTTACACAACTGACATATTATGCACTGATAAAGAGCTTGACAGGCTGTCAGACGCTTTGCTGAATGGCAGGGAGGTAAAAGGATTTAAATCGATCAACCAGGTAAAGAATGTCCCGGATAACTTCACCGAATGGATTGACGCAAATAGAGATCGTGTTGCAACGGCTAAATCTATTCCTTATTTCATCCGGGACAATATCGGCCATATACCAACGCTTAAATAAAACTACAGTCCATGGAAATCACAAAAATTAAAATTCCGGCAAAATACAGAGTAATTGCTATCAGAGTGAACAACGAAAATAATAAAAGTCCGTTGGGATATTTGGGACCGTTGGGGCAGCATGAATGGCCAGAACACGGAGCTGTAAGACCCTTTCCGGGAAGCACTCGCGGACTTTTCGGAACTTTATTAACTCAAGACCAGCGTATGCTAACTGCTTTAACCAGCTCAAAACATTCAAAATTTCTAATTTTAGAAGTGGACACCCGAAAAATCAGAGGCTGGAAAAACAATAAAACAGGGCTGAGAGGTTTATTCACGAAAAGAAACAAAACTGAAATTGAGTTTAGTAAAGAAATTGAAGTTCAATTTAGTGAGTGCAATGTTCTTTTTAACGGACAACTTTTTGATTTTTTGGAAAGATTAAAGGAGTATGCCAGCGCCGAGCAGTTTAAAAAAATCAGTGATAAACTTACAGCAATTCACAATATGTACCTTCCAACAGTTAACGAAGTCTATTTTGAGACGAAAATGAAAGAGGCTGTTCCCTTTTGCAAGCCCAATAAAATCAAAATTCCAATTGAACACAGGGTAATTATACTGAGGGCAAACATTAACAATAAAGGCCCATTATTAGATACATTTGAATGGCCGAACGGGGGAAGTGTTTACTCAAAAGGCGAACGCGGTTTATTTGGTTTGGCCTTATTTCAGGATATGTATTTTATAGAACAAATTTCTTATGTGCACCCTGAACCTGATTATATGATTTTAGAAGTTGATTCACGAAATATTAAAGTAAGAAAAGAAACCCTTGACCACCACAATGATTGTGAATTTTCAGAGTGTAATGTTCTTTTTACTGGAGGAATAGAAGCTTTTTTAATCCAATTAATGAGATATGCAGCTCCGGAACAATACTCGCGAATTAATGAGATATTGACCTGGAAAGTTCAAGAATTAAGGCAATGCAAAACAAGTATTGAAAAAATGAAAGGGTATATTATTCGGTCACAAATGAGAAATGAAATGTTTAAATCTGTTTCGTTATCGTCAATGCTTGTTAAAATTGCAATAAAACAGATTAAAGAAGATCAACGATCATCACGGATGCCAGTTTAAAAAAACTACAGTCCATGACCATCAACGATCATCACGGATGCCAGTTTAAAAAAACTACAGTCCATGACCATCAACGATCATCACGGATGCCAGTTTAAAAAACAACGGAAGAAAGTAGAATATGTGTGCTCAATAGGAACACAAATAACATACTTTCTCCCGTTGTTTCACAATAGTTCCACGAAAGTAAAACTAAAATACTATAAAGTATTTATTATTAATGTTTTAAGTATAACAGAATGGAAGTCTACTATACTTTAGATTCTGTATTCAATTTTTGGATGAAATAACGTCACCAACTGAAAAAAAGAAGTCAGACAAATGTCCGGTTTGCGTTAAAATTTCATCAGCGTATTTTCCGGCCATATTAATGTCAAAACATCCTGATTCGTCAACCTCTATTGAGTGTGAAATAATTTGCCTACCCATATCATTAATACGTCTTGCATGAGAGTAAGCGTTAAGATCCGATTCAAGTAAATCAGCAAGGGAGTTCAAAATTGTTTCTGATTGTTCAGGGGTGAAATTGTGTTTTGTCATTTTGAGTTTTTAAATTTTGAGTTTTTAAATTTTAGTATTATCAAATGTGCCAAGTCGGCTTGCTTTGTATGCTTGTTTTAAAGTCAATAATTCCAATTTAGAATAATAGATCGGTGAGTTCTTAGCAGGCCCTTTACGGTGCCCTTGGATAAGATCCCTTTTAACGCATTCACTTACCCACACCCTGTCAAATTTATCCCACGCCTGACGCTGGGTAAGATCGTCCGTTTTTGGTTGAAGTGTTTTCAATACTGTTGCGGCTCCCAGCTCAGCCATTCCGGCCATTAGTTCTTTTATCGCGTAAAGATCGTTAGTCATGCCTTAAACGGTTTTTTGCGGTCCTCAATAGAGCAGGAAATATCAAAGATTAATTCATTCAGGAAACGGATGTTATCTGAGGCCTCCGGGTATTGGCACCCGGCTTCGGTTGCCTCGATTACCGCAAGAGAGTAATCCCGGGTAATACTTTCAAATTTCTCCTTAAGAGTTTTGCGGTTAAATGGAGATGCAATTTTACACATGGTTTTAAAATTTGAGTTTTAGTTTTCGGGGCAAAGGTATAAATAATATTCTATTAAACATAATGCGCCTATTGAGCACACCCAAACATCAAAATACTTAAATGGCAGTATGCTAAATTGTTGCATATATTAAGTATATACACTATTTTGAACAAATATTCATTTTATTGTCTGATTATGTGATATTTAAGCACACATCTGTTATATTTGTATGTTTTAAAACTATAAATACTATGGAAAACGTACAAATGGCCGTAATTGAAGATACATACACGGCAAAAGAATTAAAATTTTGTGGGGAGTACTGCATAGATTTGAATGCAACTAAAGCAGCAATCCGGACAGGATATTCGCAAAAGACCGCAGGGGCAATAAGCTGTCGTTTGTTAATGAAAGTCAATATTCAGAAAAAGATCAAAGAAATTCAGAACGACCTGGCCAAAGCTGCCGGGATTTCTGCTTTAAGAGCCATCTTAGAACACAAGAAAATAGCATTCTCCAATATCGGCGATTACTTTGCAGATGATTGGAGCCCGAAGGAGTTGGAATTATTATCAGAAGAGCAAAGAGCGTGTATCCAAGAAGCAAAGACCAAAGATACAAAAGGAGGAAAGGAAGTTAATGTTAAGCTATTCAGCAAAGCCGCAAGCCTTGACGCTATTTGTAAATTATTGGGCTTTTATACACCGGTCAAAAATGAGATAACAGGCAAAGATGGAAAGCCCCTCGCCACGGGAACTGTAATTATTCTTCCCGAAAAAAGGGATTTATCATTGCTCGACAATGAAGAATTAAAAGTGTACAGTTATTTGTTGGAAAAAATATCGGGTAAAGATCCTTGGGGCAAATGGGCATTCACATTTCAAAATGAAGAGGCGGACGCAATTCAACCAGGTATTGGCAATTCTCAGCAGTGGGACAAATAATATTATTATCTTTGAATCACAATTTACAAAATGCTTAATCCCGTTGGTCATCCATCGCAAGGGATTTTTAAAAGTCTCTTTCCTTAATCGGGGAGAGGCTTTTTTATTGCTCTATAAAATCAGAATAACGGCACGAAACAACTTTAGAAGGTTGTATCTATGTGAAAAACGGCACAGAAACGGCACAACCCCCAAAAAACAAGGGTTAAACATTGCTGCTTAACCCTCTGATAATTAATAAGTCGGGGTGACAGGATTTGAACTTGCGACCCCTCGCCCCCCAGACGAGTACTCTAAACCAAGCTGAGCTACACCCCGAATTATGTGCATTTCTTTTAACACGGTAGCAAAAGTAATCTGCTTTTTCCTTTTTGCAAATATTTCGATCGATTTATCCAAAATAAAGAAGGTTGCATTTGGTTTCACACGTTTAAATTATTGTAAGTTATTAATATTCAATTTGTATTAAAAGTTGTCATTCTTTCATTTAGAGTCAACGGTGTGGAACTCGCACGAAAAATTTATTGCCTAAGCGGATCTTCGATTAGTATGGCTGATTTCAATTCATCCTGTTTTGTCAGTCAATGCTCGTTTCATCTGTTATGTTTTTTATTTGCCTGATAGAATGCCCATTATAACTTCATTTGTTTTTGCGAAGTGCAAAATTATGAGTGTTTCATCGCACTTTCTTAAACAAAAGGGTTTATATCATGTTCTACTGTGATACAATTGAAAACAAAATTAGTTTACACTAGCAATTATTGCGGTTGTTGAAATTTAATTTAACTTTGAAAAAATATAAATATCAGAACAAATGGAATTATTTAAGCCAATGAATATTGCTGAAAATCAGCCTAAAAATATTAAGACTGATGGAAAAACAGAACACGTTAAATGTTTAATTATCGGTTCAGGGCCTGCTGGATTTACTGCTGCTATTTATGCTGCACGTGCAAATTTGAACCCCGTGTTGTACGAAGGATTGCAACCTGGCGGACAATTAACCACTACGACTGAAGTTGAAAACTTTCCCGGATATCCTCAGGGAGTTACCGGACCTGTTATGATGGAAGATTTAAAGGCTCAGGCAGTCCGATTTGGAACTGATGTAAGGTGGGGGCTGGCAACAGCTGCCGATTTTTCAGGGTCAGTACATAAAATAACAATTGATAGTGAAAAGGTGATTGAAGCAGATACTGTTATTATCGCCACTGGGGCCACTGCCCAATACCTGGGAATTGAAGATGAGCAGAAATATGCAGGTTCCGGAGTTTCGGCCTGTGCAACCTGCGACGGATTCTTTTATAAAGGAAAAGATGTTGCCGTTGTGGGTGGTGGCGATACGGCCTGCGAGGAGGCTATTTACCTTGCAGGTCTGTGCAGAAAAGTTTATCTGATTGTTCGTCGCGATGTTTTAAGGGCTTCGAAGGTGATGCAGGACAGGACCCTAAAAACTCCGAATATTGAGATTTTGTGGAAACACCAGACCAAAGGATTATTTGGAGCAGGGGTTGTTGAAGGGGTTACACTTGTTAAGAATAAAGGCGAAGCTGGTGAAGAGGAAGTGAAAATCAATGTAGATGGCTTCTTTCTCGCTATTGGGCATGTGCCTAATTCGGCAATTTTCAAGCAATATCTCGACACAAATGAAGTTGGATATATTAAGACAATAGGTGATTCTTCAAAAACAAATGTTGAAGGAGTATTTGCCTGTGGCGATGTGATGGATCATGTATATCGTCAGGCCGTTACTGCTGCCGGTTCGGGTTGCAAGGCTGCAATTGATGCAGAAAGATACCTCTCAGAAAAGAAATAAGGATCAGGTTACTGCTTTCTTAATGGAAAAAGAAAATGCCTCTCATTTCGGGAGGCATTTTCTTATGTATTTAAATGTCTATTGTGAAACTTGTGTAATTTTTGTGCCGGCGTATTTTCCAGCTTCAAGATTCTTCCTGACTTCGGAGAAAGCCTTGATTGTATATTCGACATCCTCGAGTGTATGTATTGACGTCGGAATTAGACGTAGCAATAACTGACCTTTAGGAATAACCGGATATATAACACCCGAACAGAAAATATTGTAGTTTTCACGGAGATCCATGATCACGTTAGTCCCTTCTGGTACGCTTCCTGAAAGATAAACAGGTGTAACAGGTGAATTGGTTACGCCTAAATCGAAGTTCTCTGCTTTCAAACCTGACTGAAGGGCACGGACAATCGTCCAAAGTTTTTCTCTTAATTCAGGTTCGGTGCGGATTAGCTCAAGACGTTTAAGCAATCCCAATACCATTGCCATCGGAAGTGATTTTGCAAAAATCTGCGAACGCATATTGTAACGGAGGTAATCACATACTTCTTCGCTGCTTGCGATGAAAGCGCCAATACCTGCCATTGCTTTGGCAAATGTTCCAAAATACATATCGATACCATCCTGCACTCCAAAGTGTTCTCCTGTTCCTGCACCTGTGGCACCCATTGTTCCAAAACCGTGGGCATCATCAACAAGTAACCTGAAATTAAAATCACTTTTCAGCGCAACAATCTCATCTATTTTTCCAAGGTCACCAGCCATGCCGAATACACCTTCTGAAATTACAAGAATTCCTCCGCCGGTTCTTTGCGCTAAACTAGTGGCGTGTTCCAGTTGTTTCCGGAGACTTTCCATATCGTTATGCTGAAAAACAAAGCGTTTACCCATGTGCAACCTGACGCCGTCAAGAATACATGCATGAGCTTCTGCATCATAAACGATCACGTCGTTACGGCCACAAATAGCATCGATAATGGAAACCATTCCCTGGTAACCGAAATTAAGCAAAAATGAATCTGGTTTACTGACAAAGCTGGCCAGTTGACGTTCCAATTCTTCGTGCATGCTGGTTTGTCCTGTCATCATTCGTGCTCCCATTGGGTAGGCAAGACCATATTTGGCTGCCGCAAGGGCATCCGCTTTTCTTACCTCAGGGTGATTAGCCAGACCACAATAGTTGTTCAGACTCCAGTTAAGTACCTCTTTGCCCCTGAATTTCATTCTGGAACCGATTTCACCTTCTAATTTAGGAAATGAAAAATAACCATGCGCTTCTTTCTGGTATTGACCAAGGCTGCCCTTATCTGTTTTGAATTTTTCAAAAATATCCACGATTTCTTTGATTTTATTTTAAACTACGCAAAAGTATACTTTTTTATATTGTGACACTAATAGTTTGCGCATTGATTTTTCCTGAATTATATCATAGTAAGAAACTGACAGACCTCACTTCAATTGTTCGAAATTATTTTAAATGCTAGTTATTCAGTATTATAGCTTACGAGTTCCATCGGATATTGCTGCAACAACTATTGGTTATCTATTATTGTTATTGGTTTGAACATCGGTTTGATGCCTCATTATTTCCGTAAACATGGAATTTATACAGTTAATTATTGGTTGTGAGCAACCATTTTTCGGGTTCTTCAATCTTGGTATTGATGGAGTCATAAACACATGATTTATATTCATATAATCGTTAAGTTTATTACCCGAAAAAATGATGTGCCGAATTGTCGAAAAAATGTATCTTTGCAAAATGATTCTAAAAGTGAAAAATATCCTTTGGGCTAGCCTGTTTTTAATGGCTCTTTCCTGCGGCGATTATCAGAAGGTAGTCAAAAGTACTGACTATGAATACAAACTGAAAAAAGCCAAAGAGTATTATGAGAATAAGGAATACAGTCGCTCCTCGCAGCTTTATCAGGAATTGGTCAATATTTACCGTGGCACAAGCCGCGCTGACCAGATTTATTATTATCTCGCCAAGAGTTGCTACGGACAAAGGGATTATGTCCTTGCCAGTCACTATTTCAGGCAGATGCTGAAGGAATTTCCTCGTAGTGAATACAACGAAGAGGCTCAGTTTCTGATTGGTTACTGTTACTATTTAGATTCACCAAACCCGCGGCTCGACCAAAAAACGACCCAGGATGCTATTGATGCTTTACAATTATTCATCAATATTTTTCCAGGTAGTGCAAGGGTTGCCGAGGCGAATAAACTCATCGACGAGTTAAGGGAAAAGCTGGTTTACAAATCATATTTATCCGGACGTCTCTATTACGATCTTGCCGATTACCGTGCTGCTGTTATCTCATTGACCAATAGTATAAAAGAATATCCTGATTCAAAATACCGGGAAGAACTGATGTATTATTTGTTAAAAGCAAAATACCTTTTGGGCGAAAACAGTATTGATGAAAAGAAACGTGAACGTTTAAATAGCGCTTTGGATGAGTATTTTACCTTTACGGATGAGTTTCCGACAAGTAAATACAGAAAAGAGGCTGACCGATACTTTGCAAGTACAAAGAAATTGATGAACCTTAGTGATGACGAAATAAATAAAACACAAAAATAGATATGGATTACAAAAAAACAAAAGCTGCCATAACCACAGTACCTAGGGATTTAAATGAATTGGAAGCATTTACGGGCAATATCTATGAATCATTGATGGTGATTGCAAAACGTGCCAATCAAATCAATGCCGAATTGAAAGAAGAATTAAATACCAAACTTCAGGAATTTGCTTCTTTCAGCGACAATTTAGAGGAAGTATTCGAGAATCGCGAACAGATCGAGATTTCGAGATACTACGAAAAATTACCAAAACCAACCCTTATTGCTTACGAAGAGTTTAAAGAGGGTCAGATCTACTATCGTAATCCAGCTAAAGAGAAAAAATAACGATTTATTGTTATTTTTTATAAGCGTTTTATTCAGGAATTATCATCCCGGATTTAATCATTAAAACCTTTCGTAGCGGATGCATCTTCAGGGAAAAAAAATAATTCTGTGTGTAACAGGAAGTATTGCAGCCTACAAGGCTGCTTATCTTTTAAGGGGGCTTTTGAAGCAAGGTGCTGAAGTGCAGATTGTGATGACGCCCTATGCGAAAGAGTTTATTTCCCCGTTGACGTTGTCGACACTTTCAGGACGTCCCGTATTAAGCGAATTTTTTACACGTAATGATGGTCTTTGGAATAGTCATGTCGATTTGGGTTTATGGGCCGATCTTCTTTTAGTAGCGCCTGCAACCGCCTCGACAATGGGAAAGATGGCAAATGGAATATGCGATAATTTGCTGGTAACTACTTATCTGTCGGCAAAATGTCCGGTGATGGTTGCCCCGGCGATGGATCTTGATATGTTTCAGCATCCTTCGACAACGCGGAATATCGAACTTTTGAAATCATACGGTAATATTATAATTGAACCAACAACCGGTGAACTTGCAAGCGGTCTTTCAGGAAAGGGAAGAATGGAAGAACCGGATGTGATTGTAAATATCGTTGTAGATTTTTTTGCTGAAAAAAAAAACTGCTGAATAAAACCTACCTTGTAACAGCAGGTCCAACACACGAAAAAATTGATCCCGTTCGCTACATTGGGAATTACTCGTCAGGAAAGATGGGTTTTGCTGTGGCAGAAAGATTGGCAATGCTTGGTGCCAGGGTTATCTTAGTTACTGGTCCGGTAGCACTTCAACTCAAAAACGACAATATCCTTCGGATCGATGTTGTGTCAGCGACAGAGATGTATACCCAATGTCTTCATTGTTTTAGTGAATGTAATGGCGCCATCATGGTAGCTGCGGTTGCTGATTTTGCGCCTGTTGTTATTGATGATCAGAAGATTAAACGAACATCCGCTAATTATTTTCTTGAACTTCGACCTAATCCGGATATAGCCGCAAGTCTTGGGAAGATCAAACGAAAGGATCAGGTTCTTGTTGGATTTGCGCTTGAAACCAATGATGAAGAGCAAAATGCACTTGCGAAATTGCAAAAGAAAAATCTTGATTTTATTGTTCTGAATTCATTACGCGACAGTGGTTCCGGGTTTCAGCACGACACAAACAAAATAAAGATTCTCGATAAAACCGGCACAATTTCCATCTATGATTTGAAACCAAAAACGGAGGTTGCTGTTGATATTGTAAATAAATTGATCGAGATTGAAGATTCCATATCAGTAGTATCGTGAATTTTGTATTTTTATAGAAATATTACAGATCGTTATGCCCAAAGCAATTCTTATAATCGCACTGATCTGTTGCTCAATTGTGGCAGCAGGGCAGGAGTTCAGATGCAACGTAAGTGTGTCGAGTTCACGCGTTGAGGGTACTTACAAGCAGGTGTTCGAATCAATGCGGACTGATATTTATGAGTTTATGAATAACCGTAAATGGTCCGACAATGTTTTCACCACGGATGAAAGAATAGAGTGTACCATTTTTATCCAGATTACCGAACAGGTTTCGTCCGATGAGTTTAAAGGGACCATGCAGGTTCAGTTAAACCGGCCTGTTTTTAACTCCTCCTACGATTCGCCGCTTTTAAATATTAAGGACAATGATCTGCAATTCAGATATGTGGAATTTCAACCGATGGAATTTGATGAATCTTCAAATTCAAATCCACTTACCAATATACTTGCTTATTACGCCAATGTTCTGCTCGGATTCGATTATGATACTTATTCACCACTTGGCGGTTCAGCCTATTTTCAAAAAGCCCGCGATATTGTCAACCGTTCGCAGAATGCTCGCGAAAAGGGATGGAGAGCATTTGAGGGAAATTTTAATCGTTTCTGGTTAATCGAAAATCTTACAAACAAGGCATACGGGCCGTTTCGTGAGTTGCTTTACCGCTATCACCGGTTGGGATTGGATATGATGGCAGAGAAACCGGATATCGGTCGTTCCGAAATTGCCGATGCTTTAAAAAATATGCAGCGTGTTTACAGGGCTAAACCTGATACTTATGTCAATAGAATCTTTTTTGATGCAAAATCAGATGAGCTTGTTAACGTTTTTTCGAAAGGTAGCACTGACGAAAAGGGGAGGGTAATGGTCATCCTCACCGAATGCGACCCTTCGAATGCGGGGAAGTATGAGAAAATTTTGGACCAAAAGATTTTTTAAACCTATTTTTGCCTGAATGTTAACACGTTTAAGAATTCAGAATTACGCTTTGATCCGGGAATTGGATGTCGATCTCCGTCCCGGCTTTTCTATTATAACAGGTGAGACTGGTGCCGGTAAATCAATTTTATTGGGTGCTTTATCGTTGATCCTTGGGCAAAGAGCCGATTCTTCGGTTCTTAAAGATAAATCGGTCAAATGTGTTGTGGAGGCTGTTTTTAGAGTCGATGGCTTAGGTCTCGAGGAGTTGTTTGTGGCGAACGATCTTGACTTTGATAATTTTGCGATTTTCAGACGGGAAATTAATCCTGCCGGAAAATCACGTGCTTTTATCAATGATTCGCCGGTGATGCTTAAAACGATGCAGGATATCGGTATTCATCTGATTGACATTCATTCTCAAAATCAAAATCTGGAGTTAAATACCCAGGCTTTTCAACTGATGGTTGTCGATATTTGCGCCGGAAATCAGGAGTTACTAATCACCTATAAGGAAAGTTACAAGGATTTTCGAAAATTAATCGGGGACCTGGCTGAAGCGGAAGTGCTGGCTGAAAAAGCGAAGGCGGATCTCGATTATTTTCAATTTCAGTTCGATCAGTTATACAAGGCAGCATTAAAAGAGAATGAACAGGGATTGCTCGAAAAGGAGCTTGAATTACTCACGCATGCCGAAGAGATTAAGGCTGGTTTATCGAATGTGAATGAACTCCTGAATGGTGAAAACATTTCGGCTTTGATTCAGCTTAAAACTTCTATTGGATTGATTTCTAAATTAAAAAATTTCCTTCCCGATGCTGACGGACTTTCACAGCGTTTGGAAAGTCTTTATGTTGATTTAAAAGATATTGCTGATGAAGCAGGATCAATTGCGGAGAAGGTAGAGTACGATTCTGAAAGAATTGGATCTATCAATGAGCGCCTTGATCTGATTTACTCACTGCAGCAAAAGCACCATTTAAAATCCGTTGAAGAACTGATCGCCTTACGTGATTCACTAGAGGCTAAAATCCTGGCGGTTTCATCCAACGAAGAGGAGATTCTCCGCCTGGTTCAATTAAAGGAGCTGAAAAATGCTGAGATCAAAGATCTGTCAGGTCGTTTATCGGTTAAACGACATTCGGTCATTAAGGAGATTGAATCACGTGTGATCAGCCAGTTGTTGCAGTTGGGAATGCCCAATTCAAAGTTTAAGGTAGAAATATTACCAATATCATCTCCGGGAATCCATGGAATGGACACTGTCAGCTTTCTTTTCACTGCCAATAAAAACGGGGTTCTTTGCGAAATCTCGAAAGTAGCTTCAGGGGGTGAAATGTCAAGGGTAATGCTTGCTATTAAAGCGTTGATATCAAAATCGAAAGCGTTACCTACGATTATTTTTGACGAGATAGATGCGGGTGTTTCGGGTGATATTGCTGAACGAATGGGCATCATATTGAAAGAGATTTCTGCTGATATGCAGGTGATTAATATAACCCATCTTCCACAGATTGCAGCAAAAGGCGATCACCATTTTCTGGTTTATAAACAGGATTCGGAGAGTGAAACAACCACGCAGCTTAAGCTTTTATCGAAATCCGAAAGGATCGAAGAGTTGGCGAAGATGCTTAGTGGCGAAAACATCACGTCTGCAGCTATTTTAAACGCAGAGGAACTTTTAAAGTAGTATTTTCCAACACTTTTAAACAATTGCATCGCTGTAAGGGTTATATCCACGGCGATGATCAAAGCTAAAAAGAGCTGACTCGACAACAACTAAACTTTTACTGTATTTATTAATTGAAAACTCAAATGTTTTCAGAAATTGTAACGAGATGGCTTATAATTTATTAAAGGGGAAAAGAGGAATCATTTTCGGCGCATTGAATGAAAATTCGATTGCATGGAAAGTTGCAGAAAGAGCGCTGGATGAAGGTGCGACCTTTACTTTGACAAATGTTCCGTTTGCGATCAGGATGGGCGACACCCAAACCCTGGCGGACAAATGTAACACGATCGTGATTCCGGCTGATGCCTCAAATGTTGAAGACCTTGAAGCATTGATTCTAAAGTCGATGGAGTTTCTTGGCGGTAAACTTGATTTCATACTGCATTCTATTGGTATGTCTCCGAATGTACGGAAGGGGAGGCATTACAGCGATCTGGATTACGATTTTCTTTCAAAAACGCTTGATGTTTCGGCAATATCTTTTCATAAAGTATTGCAGGTAGCCCGTAAACTGGATGCAATCAATGAATGGGGATCGGTGCTCGCATTGTCGTATGTAGCGGCACAGCGGACATTTTACGGGTATAATGATATGGCAGATGCCAAATCATTGCTTGAGTCGATCGCACGTAGTTTTGGCTATATCTATGGCATGGAACGTAAAGTAAGAATTAATACGATCTCTCAGTCGCCAACAGCGACTACAGCAGGGAACGGAATAAAGATGTTTGGCAATTTGCTCGATTTCTCAGAACGGATGTCACCACTGGGGAATGCTTCTGCAGATGAGTGTGCCGATTATTGTATCATGATGTTTTCCGATTTCACGAAAAAGGTCACGATGCAGAACCTTTTCCATGACGGAGGATTTTCTTCGATGGGGATGAGTTTCAGTGCGATGGAGCAATACAACAAAGGTTGCGAAGAGGAGGAACCAGGACACAAATTCGATTAATAAAGTATTGGCCCGATAACGGATAGTTTTAAAGATTGGCCCAATGTCGATTTGATAAGGTAAAAGTAAAAAGGTTAAAGTTCGAAAGCACTTTAACCTTTATCTTTTGTGTAATCCACATTCTTTGGTATCGGGGTTTTCCCACCACCAGCGGCCAGCCCTGATATCTTCGCCCGCAAAAATTGCTCTTGTGCAAGGCTGACAGCCAATACTTGG
>Ga0209724_1001667_pt1 | contig 19902 bp, 15 predicted proteins | sample grotaG_FD_184143 | JGI IMG/M metagenome (GOLD analysis project Ga0209724, IMG submission 184143) | Glacier valley bacterial and archeal communities from Borup Fiord, Nunavut, Canada, to study Microbial Dark Matter (Phase II) -... | ecosystem: Environmental > Aquatic > Freshwater > Ice > Glacier ...
TCCAGCAAGACCATCCCGATGGGGTAATTTTGACGATGGACGAAATGAGCTTGTATTTGCAAGCGACCACTGCGCGGGTTTGGTATCCGAAAGGGCAGCGACCGACCGTGTTGGTTAGCCCGCAGCGTGATTGCCTCCATTGGTACGGCGCGCTGGCCTTGCATTCCGGCCAACAAGTAGCCCTTAATCTACCGACGATGGATAGCCAAGCAACCATTCATTTCTTGAATCACCGCTTAACCGTTTTTCCGGTTCAACCGTTATTGCTCTTTGTCGACCGTGCGCCGTGGCATCGTGGCGAAGCGATCCGCACGTTTCTGGCTAAAAACCCGCGCTTACAGCTTATCTGTTTTCCACCCGCTTGCCCGCAGCTCAACCCGCAAGAACACGTCTGGAAAGCCACGCGGCAAGAAATTGGGCACAACCATAGCCGTTTGACGCTCGGTGCGTTACGGAAAGACTGTGCTCACTTTCTCGACTGGACGCTCTTTCATTTTCACTGGGTCGAAAAATTCGCCCCATTGATACTATGCCACCTTTAACTGCCTTTACCATTAAATACGCATCTTCTACCACTCATGCCAAAAATGTGGGACTTCAAACGTGAGTCATGCTAACCACGTTAACGACACAAAAGCCGTTCCGTTTCTAATTTCAGTCTCCAGATATGTTTTTGTTTTTTGAGCACACCTATGAACTGGATTTTCTTCCTTTAGTACCGCGTCACCGACGTAAAAATCGATAGCTAGATTTTGCTGCAAGCGAGCTGAATTGTTGACATTATTTTCAGGGTAATGCCAACCATCGAATCCGATAACCGTTACGCCCAGTTTTTCCAGTTCACTAACCAAAGTTGACGCATCCGTTGGTCGCAGTAGAAGTTCACTACCTTGAACTATGTAATTCAACTCAAGTTCACCAACAATCAACAAAACATCATTTAATGTCACTTTTAACGCCTTGTTATTCACGGACTCTGCGCGCAAAATGTCGCCATTTGTTGATCCAAGGCTGCTTGCGGCGGCACGTCTTTTTGTAGCAGCACTACATGATCCTGATAAAAAAGCGGGTGGAAGTTTTGCGCGTTGAAAACTTTGCAGGCGTAAGCGTTCGGGCTGCCGAATTCCTGAAAACGCCGATCGGCCAGATCGATCAGCACCCGATCACATTCGGTATAATTGCCGATGCCCACGACGTATAAATAGGTGCGCTGACCGTAATGCGCCGCGATATTGTTACTGGTCGTCAAACACGCATCCGCCGGAATCAGCGCGCCGACAGCATTTAATCCGTCCAGACTTGCGCCGCTTTCCCAACCATAGATCGGCGCATATGGTTCGCGCGGGATGAACGTGAAGGGGTTGAAAATCACGAATAGTAAGGCGGTTGCCGTGCTCATGGCGATCAGGATCGCGCGCTGAACGCTCACCGGACGCATCCGCGCCCCGATCTTGCGCAGCAGCGTAGGCAGTTCATGCGTGCCCTTGATCGAGGCGATCAACAGGAAGGGCACTACATCTGCCATGTAATGATGATAAACGCTGCTCTGACTGATGCGCGTCGAAAGCAGCGAAAGCCCCACGATCGGCGCAGCGATCGCCAGAATGCGCGGCTTGAGCAGCGACGTAAACGCTAATGGCGCGAATAGTTGGATCAGAAAGCGAATTTTGACGGGCGTATCCGGGCCGGTGAGGTACGCCAATTTGTCGCTCAATGTGCCGTGAAACAGCCAGGCGTAGCGCAAATCAGCCTGATCAGGCAAGAACAATTTGCCTTGCGCCGCCGGAATGATCACGAAAAAGCCGATCAACGTCCAGCCAATGCCAATGATCAACCAGATCAAGCCACCCCGCCAGCGCACAGGTGACAGATACCAGTACAAGCCGAAGATCGCCACCAGAAAGCCGACTTCCTCCTTGCAGAGCATCGCCAATAGCAGCAGAATCGAAGTCAGCCGCCAGCGTTTAAGTTCGGCGCTGTCGAAAGCAAATAATAAGAGCGGCGTGGTGAGCGTGATCGGGTGGAAATCGAATTTATCCGCCCACCCGATCGTCGGATAGAGCAGGTACAGCGCGGCGAACAAAGTGCTGATCCACGGGTTCGGCCATTCGCGCCGCGCGATGCGGTACACGGGCACAGCCCCAACAGCGAGCACGACGGTTTGTAGGATCAGCAGCCAACGGGTATCACTGAAAATACGCGTGAAGGGCGCGATCAACAGCAAAATCGGCTCAACGTGAAACGCCCAATTCGTCCAGTGATCGCCCTCGATTGTCAAGCCCATCACATCGCCATGCGCAGTACGCCACAAAATCTGATCGTAAAAAGCCAGATCGAAGCCGGTGGCGTTATAGCGCGCATAGCGTCCGATCGTGAAGACGCTGAACACGATCACAAAGAGCGCCATCAGCAGCAGCACGACTCGCCCGCTTCGGCGCACCGCAGGGCTTACGAGCGTTGGGAGTGCTGTAGTTGGCATGGTTTCAGAAACGGGCATGAGCACCTGGCGCAATCATTTGGCGCAACCGTTGGACAATGCCACTCATCTTAACACGCCGAACCCGCGCGATGCGATACGGCGTAAGAAACGATCTGGCAAGCGCTTCCAATGATGACTGACTGTGAACCAACGCTGCCCTATGCTTGATTGTTGAGGCGTCTATGCTGAACCCTGAACGAACTGCCACCTTACTCGATCGTCTCGATTTGCGAGCCGTCCCTGCTGGAATCGCTACTCTGGGCGTGGATGATAAGACCGCCGAAAAGTTTGTCGCGAATTATGGCGATACCTGGCACGAATATTTTTTCCGCGAGACGCCACCCCATGCAATCAGCGTGGACGCCTTTGGTCTGGCGCGCTTTCCGGTGACCAACGCGCTGTATGCGGAATTCATCACGGCGGGTGGCTATACAAATGGCGATTATTGGACGCCTGAGGGGTGGGCATGGCGAATTCAAACGCAGCGCACACAGCCAAATCCGTGGACGGATCCGAAGTTCGTGGGGAACGATCGGCCAGTGGTGGGCATTACCTGGTTCGAGGCGATTGCATTTACGCGATGGGCGGCGCAGGTGACCGGGCAGCCGATCCGCTTGCCAACCGAGGCCGAATGGGAATGGGCAGCGCGTGCCGATCATGTGCGCTGGTCGTATCCGTGGGGCGGTGTGTGGGATGCCGCCAAGCTGAACAGCGGATCGCATGAAGCGGGCAAGATCAGCTATGGCACGACGGTTCCAGTGGGTGAATATAGTCCGGCGGGCGATGGGCCGTTCGGTCATGCGGATTTGCTCGGTCAGGTGTGGGAGTGGTCAAGCAGCTTGTTCAAGCCCTATCCATACGCAGCTGACGAGCGCGAAGATTTATACACGCCCGATCGTCGTGTGCTGCGCGGCGGCTGTTGGGGCGATGGCCGATACGCCAACCGCGTGACCGCGCGCCTGCACTTTCCAGGCAACTATGCGGACATTACGACGGGCTTCCGGCTGGCTGTGGGTGCAACCCCTACACCGCAGTTGACACGAACGGCACACGATCTGGTGATTTATGGGCGATGGTCGTTCTGCCCGGATTTGATCAGTGGAAAATCGTGGCTGCACGCGTGGGGCGTCCCCTATCGGCAGATCAATATCGATCTGGATGAGCAGGCCGCCGCGCGCATTGACGAGTGGCTCGGCAGCCGCACGGTGCCCACTTACATTGTGGCAGAACGTGGGCAGGTGCTGCCGATCACGCCGCCCGCCGACGCTGATCTGTCGGAACTGCGCAACGCTAATCGCGGCTCAATGCTGCATGAGGCTGATGAACCCACCTTGCGCGCGTGGCTCGTGCAGAATGGCTTTCTGGCGGCCTCACCTTAAAACTGTTGTCGAGGCGCAAATCAATCGCAGACGTTGAGACGCCTTGAGCGTCTCATACTGTTTATAAATTATAAACGCTGGCCTGCATATTGCTTGGATAAACTGTCGGAAAACGCTGCATAAGCGTATGATTGGCGAATCGTAAATAAGTTAATGAAATCGCTTATTGTTATTAACAGCTTTTGTGGGTATAATGAGCGGTAATAAAAGCTCAGACCGCAAAATTCATGTTTGAAAAATGGCGCTAGACGCCATATTTTATTGAATCCAGCGGCTCGAATTAGTTAGAAAAATTTTTTGGGGGGGACATGGCAGCTTACCTTATCGTTGATGTAGACGATCTATTGGAGCGCTTACACGGGGTTGCAATCGATACGCATGATCTGGCAATCCGCTTACGCAGCGGCGCGGCGCTTGCGGCAGGATTACTGGGTCCGGATGAACTCAAGGCAGTCGCGGTAGCCAATTGGAGCGCGCATAAACAGCGCCCGAATGGCGCATCGGTTGAAAGCATTTTTGAGAACGTCGGCTTTGAAACGTTTAATATGCCTGACCGACAGCATATCGCAGATGCGCTGATTATTCAATACTTCTCGTTCGATCCCGAACCAGTCGATGAATTGATTATTGTGACAACGAGCGCTGACGTGACAACGCTTATCAAGCGCGTCAAAATGCAGCGTAACGCACGCATTCGCGTTTGGTCGGATGTAAGTCAGCGCATCGACGGTGTGATTTTCCAGCCGCTCGAGTCGATCCTGGGCATTCAATCAAAGTCGGTGTCACTCTATATCGATTTTGAGAATATCGCGATCAGCCTGAATGAACAGGGCTACGCCGTCAATCTGGATAAGCTCATTGAAGGCTTACAACGACAGGCGGCTGCACATGGTCAGGTGACGCGCATGGCGGCCTATGCGCCGTGGGGACAGCGCGGCACCTTGCCGCCCTTGACCGACGCTTTAGGGCGCGAGATCAGCGACGAAGCGCCGAGTCGGTTGGCGCTCGCGAACATCGATCCGGTATATAACTTGCCGGGCAAAAACAGTGCCGATATGCGTATTGCCAAAGATGTGCTGGCCGACAGCACACAGCCCAACGCGAGTGACATCTTCATCGTTGCCAGCGGCGATCGCGACTTCAACGAAGTGTTCAGTTCAGTGCGCGCACGCGGTAAACAGGTGATCGTGTGGGGTGTACGTGGCAGCACCAGCCGCTTATTGGAAAATAATCCGGCGCTGCATGTCGAGTACATGGACGACTTTTTACAACTGTCGCGCCATGAACTGATCGGGCAGATTTATAATGCGTCGATCATCACGCCAGCGGGTGCCGCGAACGCCTTCGTGCCGTCGCAATGGTCGAGTGTCGTGCTGCAATTCGATCGGCTCGCGGAACTTGCGCCGGATGTGGGTATCCCTGCGGCAGCTTTGCAAGATCAGCTGCGCCGCGTGAATGTCGTCGTCTCTGAAGCACGCGGACGCGAACTCATTGCGCAGGCAATTTCAATGGGCATATTACGCGTCCAGAATAATAATGGCGTCGAAGTGCTGTGTTTGGTGCCCGAACACGCCATCGTTGAGCGGACGCGCCTGATACGTGAACGGGTGATGGTGCGTGTGCTCAACACGTTGGAAGTGCGTACTTGGGATTATGTCAATTACGGCTTTTTGTTGAAGGGGATTGCGATGGATCGCGCCCTGGAACGCCCTGGCCTGAACATCGATGATGCGTGGCGTTCGGATTGGGTGGATTGTCTGGTACGCGAAGGGATCCTTGTCCGTGAAATGGTGCCGCACCGTCACAATCCCGAAGATTTGGTGCCGGTGATCAAGCTGCCTAAGACGAGCGTGGCGTTAGCCGCTAACAAAGTTCCGCAGCCTGCCTATCTAAGCAGCTTAAACAGCGGCTATGATGATCTGCTCTACGATGATCTGGAGCTGCCCGGCACCGAACATGTTGAGCGTGACGCCGAAATCGATGCCATGATGCGCCGGATCATTGTGAGCGTCGATCAATTCACCAGCTATCGCAACTTTTCATGGTGTCCATTAGGATCGCTGCATCGCCGTTTGCGCCCTTATGATTCGGGCGTGGTCTTTCAGCGCGCGGTTGAATGGTTGTTGGAGCTGGAGTCCGCTAACGTCAGCGAGTACGATAATCCGCAAAGCAACTATCTGACTAAAGGCATCTCGCTGATCACCGATGCAGCTTTGACGCGCGAAGTATTGCAAGCGCGCGATCAGTTCATCCTGGTACTGTTGGAACTCTACGAGCAGCACCTGCCGATCAACTTCACGGCGCTTTCACGCGAAACCCATTTGACCGATCAATCACTTGAGCTGTGGATCAGTGTGATGCAAGTCGAGAATGTGCTCAATCCAGTACCGGGTAAGCCGGGACTGTACAGCCTGTTCCGCACGCATCACACCGTCAATTTGATCGCTGATTCGCGTTACGAGTAGGGCACAGTATTGAATTTTGAGGGTCGGATTGCCCTGGCCTAAAGACCAGGGCTGAAATCAGTGGGCGATATCGTTATCTTACGTTTGAGCGCTGTGGCTTCAGTCCAGCGCTTTAGCTTTATACCGCGATAACTGCTTAACGCGTCACCGTGATCGGCACGGGGTCTGCTTGCACCAGCGCCTTGATGTTATTTGGATCGCTGCCATCGAGTATCGTGATGATGTAAACCAGATTGTTTTTGCCTTTGCTCAGGTTGCCGAACTCTGAGTTAGGTAGCGCAAGCTGAAGATCGCTGTAGGATGTCTGCGCGTAACCAGGGGTCATGATAACGTAAGTGCCAAGCGTCCCGGCCAGCGAATAATCGGTGCTTTTCGGCTTGACCGCTGTTGTACCGTTGGCCTGGAAGACTTGAAGGGCCAAAATCGCCTTCTTACCCTTCAGATTGTCGATCTCAAATGAAACGCTGATCTGAACGCTTTTCACGTTATCGACCAGCACGTTGAATTTGACATCGCTTTTCTGGATCGTTGCCACGGCTGCGCCGCCCTTTGCAGGACGTGGGGTCGCTGATCGATGCGGCGCGGCAGTTGCGGTTACGTTATCAGGTGGGCTGGTCGCGTCACCGCCGTTCGCGTCGGTGGGTACGGCGGTCGGGTTGGTATCCGGCCCCTGATCGCTGTTGATAGTCGATGGGTCAGGCAGGCGCAAACGCCCCGCGCCAAACACTGAATCAGCGCCTTTTGCGCCCAAATCTTTGGCATTGGTGATCAAATAAGCTTTGACTTCCGCCGCGGTCAAATTCGGGTAAGCCTGTAGCACGAGTGCCGCCGCGCCTGCCACTAACGGCGTCGCACCGGAAGTTCCGGCAAAACCATCGGGCACATCGGGCAGCACTTCGTTATCAGGTGCCGTGATGTCGGGCTTGACACGATTATCGCTGGTTGGACCCTGCGAACTGTACGGCTCGATCGTGTCCTTCGTGAAGATCGTAGCGCCAACCGTGAATGCGCCGCTCGCATCGGCAGGCACCGTTACGCTGTGGCCGGGTACGCGCGCCCATTTAGGCAGCTCTCCGTTGTTGATAAAAATATCGATGGTATTGTCAGCACCCGCATGTGCCTTGCGAATGACCATGTAATAGGTATCGCCAGGAGTTGCGGAAAAAGTGGTTAATTGGAAGGGGTAGTCGTTCTTGCGACCTTTGACAGGTTCAGCACCGGTAGCGACTTCGTTACCATCCTTATCCAGAATTGAGAAATCGTATTCGTCCTTTTCGCTGCCCTTCCAACTGCCATTCCAGTTCATGACGACGGTCGTATGCGGATCGAACGCCACGAACGGCAGCGAGTCGTTGCTGCTGTCGAAGTGATGCTGACCGTCACCGGCGCTGTCATTATATTTGAAGGTCGTGTGATCGAGCGCTTCGTTGCCCGCCGCCACCAACCACAAAACGCCGCTTTGCTTGACGATTTTGTTGAGTGTTACCGATTCGCCAAATGTGCCGTCGCGCGGACCGACTGACGAGCCGATCGAATAGGTGATAATCTGCACTTTATTGTCGAGCAGATACTTGACTGCATCGCTCCAGCTTGCGTTGTCGTCGAAGAACGCGACGTACAACTCAGCATCAGGCGCTGCACCGTGTACGATCTGCGCGCAGTCGGTGCCGTGCGTTTCTGATTGAGCGTTCAGGTCACTTATAGTGCTGTTGCTTTGGATCGTCTTGGGTAGGTCTTTGCCGTTCATCAGTTTTTTGATGCCGCCAAAGCCCATGTCAAGCACGCCCACTTTGACACCTTTACCGGTGAAGCCAGCTTTTTGCCAGGCCAGCGCACCGATCGTCAACGGTCCCTTGCCACTGTAATAAGGAACGTTGGCCGCTCCGGTGGGCGCGCGCGTGACGGGTGGATAGACGCCTGCCACATTGTTGACGTGCGTAATCGTGGTCAGGTATTGGATCAACGTGCCGGGCGTCTGATACTGGGCGAGCACGTCCAGTGGAATGCCGATTTCCAACTGACCGATGCTGCTCAGCGGAGGATAGGTAGTCACGCCAAGTTTGTTCAGATCGCTGATCACCTGAGCCATAGCGTCCGAGTTCGTCAGCGACAATGAAGCGACAATCTCGTTTTTGCTGTTGATCAGGCCGCGATCTTTAGCTGCTTTTTGAACAGCGGGGAGGCCGCCTTTATCGTAAATGATCAACAGGTCTAGATAACTTTCGGGCAGGTTGAATTTTGCCAGCAAGCCCGAATCTTTAAGGAATGTTGCCAGTCCAGTCGCGCCTTTGCTGTTATAGACCAGCACCATCTTTTTGTACAGATCGCCAAAATCCATTTCGGCGAGCGTCTTGTTACTATTGATGTAGGGTGCCAGCTCAGGAAATTGCTTCAACAAATCTGGCAGCGTGGCGGGCAGCACCAGCTTGACAGGCAGAGCGCCCGCAATCTGTGTAGCGGGCATTGTGCCGCGCACGCCCGGCGAATCGAAGCCACCTACGCCCGGTGTGCCGCTGATCACGGATTGTGTGGGCGCAGCGGTCGCATTCGACAGCTCGACTGAAATATCGCTGCCCGCGTCGGTCGCTACATATTGGCTGACGGCGACGGCGGTCGCGCTCATCGTTCCGGCGGCAGTGCTGGCTGCGGTAGACATTGCCGTGCCGTTTTTCGTGGCAGCCCCGGTCGCTGCCATCGTTACTGACAGGGTCGCCGCCATCGTTGGTGCACTGGTAGCGGGCACGGCTGCCGCGACACTCGTCACCATAGTCGCTGCCGTTGTTGGGGCTGCGGGTGCGCTGGTTGCCACAGGGACAACGGTTGCGGCAGGGGTTGCCGTGGCGCTACCATTGCAGGCCGCCAACAGCATGACGATCAGGAAAGGTACTATACGCTTCACAAGAGACTCCTTACTTGATTTATGAGGATAAGAAAAATTCGGTTCCGCAAAATTTACAACGAGCCACCCCTTTACCCGTGAGTTCGATCTCGCCGCCGCAGTTGGGGCACTGCTTCAAATCGCGCAGCTTACTAGCCTCGCTGGAATACAGCACGCCTTTATCCCAATTGATGTAGCCGCTGAACACGCCCAAGCCGACCAAACTGTAGATCATATCACGGACGCGATCTTTTGGCTGTTGCAGTTCCAGCGCTACATCATCGATTTTAACCGATCCGCGACTTTGCACAATATTGAGCAGTTTACGCTGCTGAGTGGCTTCGACCTGCTGCTTAGCATCGCCAGCGCCTTGGGTGGTCAGGTAGATTCCGCCGCCGACCAATGGCGCGACTAATACCAGCAGCGCCAATCCTAACCCCAAAATTTTCGCGGATGTTGGAAGGTCGGGGTAAATAAATAACCAGGCTATTGCCATTAATCCCAGAACTGCCCCGATCACGATCATGATAATGCCGCCCATGCGACCCATAAGTTATTCCTTCTCTGTTTAGCTGCCTCTGTAGCTGCAAACGATCGTACCCGTTGGGCGCAGCGTACCGCGCCCCTGTAACGCGAAACTTCACGCAAATAAAATCAGTGGAAGCCAGCGCTGCCACCACCGCCACCGCCGCCGTGACTCCCGCCACCGCTAAACCCACCACTACTACCGCTGCTGCTTGGAGTGCTCGTCATAACCGCAGACGCACTGGTTAAAAGCGTTGCCAGACCAGTATTCATGCTTTTCAGTCCCTCTCCTAAGCTGTTATTCATCGCGTTAAGGCCACCACCGCTGCTGTTTCCGCCCCAATTCGCAAAGTTGCCACCGCCTTGCTGACTCAGTCCCTGCATGGACGAGCCACCGTACATTGGGTAGCGACCTGTCCACGGGCCATAAAGGTAGGTTGGGTAATACCAGTTCGGCATGGAGGTCATGACTTGCGAGAACTGCCCGATCCACTGCTTATCCAACCCAAAGGCGATCGCATAGCCAATGTACTTCTCAAACTGATCGGTCGCTTGTTTGAGATCAGTGTATTTGTTGATGTTGGCAAGATAGGTGCGGAAAGCCTTCCATTTGGCCGACTCTTGCTCGCCCGCTGCGGTACGACTGCGCATCTGCCCTGATACCACCATCATCGCAAGGCCAATGAAACCAATCGCTGCTGCCGGGCCGAACAGGTAAGTGCTAATGCCGGAGAGTGCTTTAGCACTGGCGACACCAAAAATGATCAAGCCAGCCAGAACGATTAAAGCGATGCCTGCACCTATCCAACCCATTGCCACTGTTTCCGGCGATTGTTTGAAATAGCCCGCCGTCACGACCTCCTCATAGAGCATCGATTTGATCCTGCCGACCGTTGTGTAGAACGTATTGCGCAAATCGGACAGCTTGCGCGTGGTGCCACCTGCAAACAAGGCGGTCAGCATCGTTTGTTCATAGGGGCGCAAATTCGTCGCCTGTTGATCGGTACGGTGAAAGGTGAATTCAGTTGATGAGCCAATGCCGAGCACACCTTTATGTTGTTCCTGCTCCATCACGATCAACCCGCGCCGTGCCAGATCGAACATGGTTGCCATGACATCTGCCGTTCGCGAATTTTCATGAATCAATGTTGCGGCTACCGCAGGCGGTTGATCGCTAGGTGGTTCGGTCAGATACTCCGGCACGACGATCGGCGGCAGCCCACGTTTATGTGAGGTGTACTTCATGAACAGCCAGACCAGCCCGCCAATCCCGATTAAGCCGCTCAGCACTAATGACAGCACCCCAAACAGCGGCGCGAGTGCCTGTACGCGGTCGTCACCAGCTTGCCAGGACGGAACCGCCATCGCCGGATTGTGTGGGTATTGCAAGCGCACCTCCACATTACCAGTCGTGCCAAGATTGCCTGGAGACTTGAAAATAAAGGTGCGCTTGTCGTCTTGTGGCGTGATCTGCCAGGTCGCAGGGTCTGCCGCGAACTTTTCTACAGTTACGCCTGACGGCATTTGTACGGTAACCGTAGAAGATTGGACGCTGGCCGGGCGGTTATAGGCGAGTGCTGTCCAGTAAACTTGATCGCCGCCAGGATAGGAGCGCAAGCCGCCGTGTACATCATAATCGATCGTGATCGTGCGGGTATCACCACTACTGGCTTGTCGCACAAAGTTATAATAAATGACCTGCTGCCCGCCACTTTGACTCAGGCAAACAATCCCACGCTGCGTACCACAGCTATTGGCACTTTGATTATATGGCTGTAATGTCGTGCCACCGTCATTGATAGTCACACCGGTAATGCCAGTCACGCGATCCATTGGGATTTCACGATTGCCGCCGTTGAATGGCCCAACATCGATCATGAGCACATGCGTTTCTCTGACATGGAACACGTTACTAGTCGTGTCAATGTTGTTGATCAACACATCCCAACGCTGCCAGTAAATTGAGCGGTCATCAGCCGCGCGCACATTATTGGCGGGTGCACTGAAGGCCAATGCTAGCAGCCCAATCAATAACGCCGCAATTGACAGTTTTTGCGTCAGTTTCATCATTTTTTATTGTCCTGCATTACTTGCCGAAGTGGCTTGCGTTGTTGCATTTGAAGTCGCTAATGGAGTGACCGGATCAAACGGTTTTTGCCAGGGCGGAGCGCTCATCATAGGATTATGTGGATACTGTATACGTATTTCAACGTTACCGGCAACACCCAGATTACTTGGCGCAATGAAGGCGTAAACGCTGCCTTGATTACCGATCAACCAAGTTGTGGGATAACTCGCAGCGATTTGCGGGTGTACATTCAACGGCATTTTAACGGTAACGGTTGCCGCTTTTATTAGGGCAGGACGATTATCGGCGAGTGCATTCCAGTCTAGTTGATCGCCTCCTGGGTATGACCGCAACGCACCATGTACATCGTACTCAATCGTGATAATGCGTACCTCATTGTCGTGTGCCTGCTGAGCAAAATTATAGTACATAATATATTGGTTAGCTCCCACATCTGTACTGATACAAACGATCCCCAACGTTTTGGGGCAATCTTTTGGGGTAGCATTTTGGGCGCTTAAAACGGTTTCACCATCAGTGATTTTCCCATTATCGATGGCAGTGACATGGTTAAGCGGAATATCCCGATCGCCGCCATTGAATGGTCCGGTTACAACTTGTAAGTAATGGGTTTCGGTCACATGGAACACGTTATTAGTGGTGTCGATGTTATCGATCAACACGTCCCAACGTTGCCAGTAAATTGAGCGATTATCAGCCGCGCGGACGTTGTTGGCGGGCGCGCTGAAGGCCAATGCTAGCAGCCCAATCAATAACGCCGCAATAGTCACCCCGGAGCGATTGCGCAGTTTTCTTGTCATACAATGTACCTTTCTTGTTATAGTCCAATCCATTTTACAATAGCTGAGCAAAATGCGATACCAACTAACGCACGCGCTTTGCTTTTCAAATGAGATGATATGGGCAGCGATCGAGTATTTGCGCGTTATAATCGGCAGCTTCAAATTTTACAGCAAGCATAAGGACGTTAAAACGGTGAAACCAGATCGCGCTTTTAGTTGGGCATTGGTGAACGAGTGGACGCAATCGCAATCGTTGGTGCATCACATGTTGGCGGTTGAGGCGGCAATGCGCGCCTACGCACGGCGCTTTGGTGGCGATGAAGATTTGTGGGGTACTGTCGGCCTGCTGCATGATTTTGATTACGAACGCCATCCAGCGCTGACCGCCGAGGGGCATACCGGCGCAGGCACTAAATATTTGCGCGAACAGGGCGTCGATGAAGAAATCCTGCACGCTATCCTGTCCCATGCCAGTTACACAGGCGTTCAACCCGAAACGCCAATGGAAAAAGCGCTGTCAGCGGTCGATGAACTGACCGGACTCATCACGGCAGTGACGCTGGTGCGGCCAAGCAAGAAGATCGCAGAAGTCGAGCTGAAAAGCGTCAAGAAGAAGTGGAATCAAAAAGAGTTTGCGGCAGGCGTCAATCGTGAAGAAATTGCCCATGCAGCCGAACGGTTGGGCGTCCCGCTGGATGAGCATATTCAGGTAGTGCTCGACGCGATGAAGGGCAGCGCCGAAGCGCTAGGCTTATAAGCGTCGAGTACGAAGTAATCGAATGAAGGCGGAGAAGGTGGGATTCGAACCCACGAAGGATTGCTCCTTACTCGCTTTCCAAGCGAGCGCACTAGGCCAGACTATGCGACCTCTCCAATGTGCGCGATTATACATCATCTCGCGCCAAAAAAAAGGGCTAAGGCAGAAAAGCGTTGCTGTACGCTGCGTTCAAATCGATTGGCTGTGGGATCAAACCCATCGATACGAGCGTGTCTTGCGTCAGTTTCCAGGCTGCCGGGTCACTGTAGCCGGGTCGCGCCGTTTTCCATAGTAGAACGCTGTTCGTCAGCACTTGCCGCTGTACCGGATCATCGCCTAGCCCTTTGACGTAGTTACGGCTGATGTCATAGGCCGCTTTTGGATCAGCGATCGTGTCGGCCACACCCTTAGCAAAAGCGGCATTCATGGCCTTCACCCATTCGGGATGATCCTTGATCGTGACTTCGTTGGTGACAATGCCATTGGCGACCAGATTGGCATAGTCAGCGATCTGGATCACGTTCACTTTGAAGCATGTGTTTTCGACTTGCAACGGCTCATTCGCAACGTAGATCACCGACGCTTCGACCTGATGGGCACACAAAATCGGCGCGGTATTGAAGCCGATCTCGCGCACTTCTTTAAGATCGCTGTCTTTCAGGTTGGCCGATTTAAGCAGTGCCTCCAGGCCGATGTAGCTGGCGCCATATTTGGCCGGAACGCTCACGATGTGTCCGGCAAGTTGCGCCGGTTTGGTAATATTTGCGTCGGCAGGGGTCACAATGCCGACCGGGAAGCGCTGATACCACTCATACACGTACACGCTCGGCGCACCTTTAGCACGCGCCAGGATCACCTGTTCGCCGCTGATCACGCCAAATTGCAATTGATTGACACTAATGCGCGTCAGGCCATCTGTTTCGTTGGCGCTGTGTTCCAGCGTGACATTCAAACCCTGCTGCGCAAAGTAACCGCGATCGAGCGCCACATAAATCGGCGCAAACTGTACGTTCGGGATGTAGCCCAGAAACAAGGTCAGGGCGGGCAATTGTGCCTGTGCGGAAGGGCGCGGTGTGCCGCACGCGCTCACGCTGATCGCCAGGATCAAGCTAAAAAGTAATGCTTTGTATTTCACAGTATCAAGTCCTCACCTGCCATAATCCGCGCCGCGAATCGCAAGCATAACCCATCCGCAGAGCGTGTGCAAAGTTGTTGACCCCTAACCCCCGCCCTTTCCCCGATTACAGGGCAAGGGAGCCAAACATAGCGCATCAGTTCATACCTCGTCTTTGTGATTTAGCGCGATGAGATGCAACACCAGCGCCTTTGTGACGGCTTCAGTGCGTGTGGTTACATTCAACTTCTGATAGATATTTTGCAGATGACCCTGAACGGTCCGGTCTGAGACGGTGAGCATCTGGCCGATCGCTTTGTTGGTCAGACCGCGCGCGGCGTGCGTGAGCACTTCGGTTTCGCGTTCAGTGAGCGATTCATCGGAGGTTGATTGTTGATCATACTGTGCCGCCCGTTGTACAGCGTCCGCGCTGAACGCCGCGTGACCTGTTGCAATGTCTTGCAGCGCTTTGTAGAGTTCGCTCAGCGCAGCCGTTTTCAACACAAAGCCGTCAGCACCCGCCTCTAACAGCGCGTGAATATAGGACGGTTCATCGTAGGCAGTGAGAATCAGAATGCGAACGTCGTCGTCCTCGTGGCGAATACGCCGAGTCGCCTCGATTCCGGTGAGTTCGGGCATGTGAATATCCATGATAATCACATCGGGGTGCAACTTCCGCGCCAGCTCGATCGCTTCACGGCCATTGGCGGCTTCACCTACAACCGTTACGCCCTTGCTCTCCAGGAACAGCCGAACGCCCTGCCGAACGATGAGATGATCTTCCGCCAGAAGTACACGCATAATCGTTTTATCAATCCGCTTTATAGGATGATGGATTTTCCCTGATAATCCTTACGCTCACTGGTATGTGTCGCAAGCGGTATTTATCTGCGCCGCCCCATCCCCAACGCGCCACCATGCGTCAGGACGGCGCTCAGGTTATCGCCCTCGTGTATCACGTACACCTGAACGCCGCTGCCAATCAACAGCATCGCCGCGTCGTCGGTTTGTCCACGCGCTGCATCGCCACCAAAACTGATCGCGTCGATCAACACGGCGATCACGCGCAAGCCGCGCCGTACCAGAAAGTGCGCCTCGTTGATCCACGCCGCCGACGGATCCGCGCTGATCAGGATGGCCGTCGCGCCGCGTCCGAGGTGATGCGCTTCTAAGGCCAGCATTTGCGCAAAATCAACGGTGCTGGTGCTTTGCGCAACCGTCAGCGTTTCGAGGATACGCATGAACTGACGATTACCGCGATCAGGCTGCATCACGTAACGGTTTGGGCTGTACGTGATGAAGCCAAGCGTCCGATCATCGGTCAGAAAGTATTGAGCAATCGAAGCCGCGATCACCACTTCGTATTCATCGGTTGCGGCGGGAATGTACAGCGTTTCGCCATTGCCATACGCGATATTCGACGTTTGCGGAAGCGCCGATCGCGAGGCCGCCGACAGATCGAGAAAAATCCACATATCGGCTTGCGGATCAAGCTCGAACTCTTTGACCAGCAGCTTATCCTTGCGTGCCGAACTGCGCCAATGAATGCGATTGAAGCTGTCTCCTGGCGCATAATCACGCACGCCTGCCGCATTCGTTGTGACAAAGTGCGCGCGCTGACGCTGTGCATCGCCGCCTGCTACTAGCCCGGACGGCGCAGCAAAGTTATAGATCGGCACGGTAGCCGGATAGACTTGCATTGGTGCGGTGGCCGCAATGTGGCGCGTGGCCTGGAATAAGCCGAACGGGTCGCCGCTGGTCAGGGTGAGCGGCCCCAGGATGAATTCACCACGCACCTGACATACCGTTGCGACTTTCCAGGTGAAGCGCTGCCGTGATAATAACAGGGGCGATACGCGGCTGGCGTGATGCCCCGGCAGCGTGGATTGATCACGCACTTCGATCCAGATTTTCGGTAAGAAGCCGTTGTTTTTGATGCTGAACTGCTCATCGAACAGCTTGCCGACCTGTGAACGGCGCGCTTGCGTCTGCCGTCCGATCTGAATCCGGCTGAGCGCCAGCCATGACCACAGAAGCGCCCCAAACAACAGCGCCCCGAACAGGTAGGCCAGACTGAAAAAGAATGGGCGTCCAGTCAGCAAGCCGAGCAATAAGCAGCCGATCAAGATCATGTACAAGCCGTTACGACGCTCTGACATAGTGGTTGGCGTTAAACCGCCTAAACCGTGATCGGACGCATTCCAGCTACCGCGCCGGGCACTGGAATCGTGTTGAGCAGATTTTGCAGAATGCCGCGCGTGCTCACATCCTTGATGCGCGCCGTCGGCCCGATGATCATGCGGTGCGCGAGCGTTGCTTCGGTCAGCGCTTTAATATCATCGGGGATCACATGATCACGGCCAGCAATGGCGGCGCGTGCCTGTGAAGCGCGGAATAAAGCCAATGCACCGCGCGGACTGGCGCCCAGGTACAGATCAGCTTGCTGGCGGGTAGCGGTCACAATATCCACGATGTACTTCTTCATCTCCGGGTTGACGTACACACTGCGGATCGCCGTTTGCGCCGTTTGCAGTTCTTCCAGCGAAACTACTTGCGTCAAGTCGGTGAGCGGGTGTTGATACTGCTGCGAGTCGAGCATCGTGATCTCTTCTTGCGGCGTCGGATAACCTAATCGTAAACGCAGCATGAAGCGGTCAAGCTGTGCTTCAGGCAGCGGAAAAGTGCCTTCGTATTCGATCGGGTTTTGGGTTGCCATCACCAGAAAGGGCGATTGCAGCGGGTAAGTTATGCCGTCAACCGTTACCTGACGCTCTTCCATGGCTTCCAACAAAGCGGCTTGCGTCTTTGGCGTGGCGCGGTTGATTTCATCACCCAACACGATTTGCGAGAAGATCGGACCGGCGCGGAATTCAAATTCGCGGGTCTGCTGATTGAACATCGAAATGCCCGTCACATCGGAAGGCAGCATATCTGGCGTGAACTGAATACGGCTGAATTGGCAGCCGACTGATCGCGCGATCGCTTTGGTCATCATCGTTTTGCCGACGCCCGGCACATCTTCCAACAGGATATGCCCCTGACACAGCAGGCCGATCACGACCAGCCGAATTTCGCCGCGCTTGCCGAGGATCACGCGGTTTACGTTATCGATAATACGTTCAGCCACAGCTTGAACAGGTGTCGTCATCAGAAATTTACGTCTCGTTGCACAACAAAACGCTGATTATAACGCATTGCAGGCACGCTTGCCGGATTTTGACGGGTCGCTCGTGCAAAGTCCCTAATTTTCTGAATAATTCCACGCTTTACGCCTGATTTACGCTGTCCGCTGGTACAATTCGTTCAACGGTTTCAGCGAAAGGCAAGTTCTCAATGGCAAAGGTTCACGAATTCATCACTGACGATTTGCGCGCATTCATCAATGCACAGCACATGTTTTTCGTAGCGAGTGCGCCGCTGTCAGGCAGCGGACATGTCAACGTTTCGCCAAAAGGGTTAGATTGTTTGCGCATATTGAGTCCAACACAAGCGGCATATTTGGATTTGACGGGCAGCGGCAACGAAACGTCCGCGCATTTGCAGGAAAATGGGCGTATTACGCTGATGTTCTGCGCATTCGATGGCAGTCCCAATATTCTGCGCCTATACGGAACAGGGCGAACGGTGCTCCCATCGTCGGCGGAGTGGTCGTCTATTGCACAACAATTCGTGTTGCACTCTGGCGTGCGGCAAATCATCGTAGTGGATGTAACGCGCGTACAAACGTCGTGCGGCTATGCAGTACCGCTGTATGAGTTTGTCGATCAGCGTGATACTTTGATCCGTTGGGCAGACGCCAAAGGCGAGGACGGCATTGCTGCCTATCAACAGCAAAAGAACCTGTGCAGTTTGGATGATCTGCCCACCGCTTTAGCAGTCGATAGCGTGGCAAAGTCGGGGTAAACTGTAAGCGCCACCGCAAACAAATGTTCGGGTGAAAGGGTAATGGGCAATGGTTGATCAACTCAAGCTGTACACAGTCGCTGATCTGGAAGCGATGCCGGAGGATGAGCACACTCAACGTGAATTGCTCAATGGGCGTTTAATCACAACCCGTATCGACAGCCGATTACATCAAGTGGTACATAATCGCTTGCAATCGCTGTTAGAAGCGGATGAAGTGTGGGAAATCGCTAATCCATGCTACCACCTACGCTGTCATCTGATTGATCAGCCGGGGGATGCTGAGACACTGCTCATTGCAGATATGGCCGTTGTCCGTAACGATTCCCCCGCTGAGGCAGAAATTTCGATGCTGACGACTATACCAATAACGAGCGCCCCTGATTTGGCCGTTTTGATCGTGCCGCTCGAAGGTTATAGGGGTGGTACGTTGAGCGCAAGCGAATTCCTTGACCTGAAAATTCAGGCGCTGTGGGCGCACGGCTTGCAAACGCTGTGGCTCGTGTATTCGGAGGAGCAAACGATCATGGTACAACATCGCAATGGCTTACCGCACACGATCACGAACGACGGAACAGTGGACAGCGGCGACGTTGTGCCGGGATTTACGCTAACCCTGAGCGAATTGTTTGCGAACCTCACCGATCCAAGTGTTCCGAGTGTTGCCAAGTTACCCGAAAACGTGATTGATCACATCCGGCAGCTTCGCTTTGATCGCATTCTGGAAAAGCATGAAGGTCCCAGCAATTGGAACATGCACATCCACACCGCCGAAATCATGCTGATCGACAACTATCAAGTGTTACTACCAATCGATTGGAGCTACCATAAAAATATCGAGGTATTGCGCTGCATTGTCAGTCAAAACGGCGACACACTCACAGTGTTTTTCAAAGATCATACCTTTACAACCCCTGACATTGAATATTTTGACGCCGGGCGCATTGCTATCTGTGATCGTATTCCTGAAACTGAGGTGTTTATCGCGGTTGTGTATCATGAATGGTTCGCCGTCGAAAACGCTGGAATGCTATATCAAGACCATCAAGCGACATTAAATTCTGGAAAGGAATGAACCGTGATCGAAGTTGCAATTATGATCGAAGGCCAAAACGGACTCAATTGGCCGCGTTGGCAGCGAATCGCAAAAGCAGTCGAAGATTTGGGTTTCGTGGGACTGTTTCGCTCCGACCACTTTACCAACCCCAACCCGCCCGATATGGACTCGCTGGAATTGTGGGTATCGCTGACGTGGCTCGCCAGCCATACCAAGCGTATCGAATTTGGTCCGATCGTGTCGCCCGTATCTTTTCGGCAGCCCGCCATGACCGCGCGCATGGCCGCTGCGCTTGCTGACTTGTCGGAAGGGCGGCTGATCCTCGGCGTGGGTGCGGGCTGGCAAGAGCGCGAGCATACTAACTACAGTTGGGATTTGCTGCCCACGCGCCAACGACTCGATCGGTTCGAGGAAGCCTTGCAAGTGATCACGGCACTCTTGCACAATGAACAGCCCACTGATTTCAGCGGCACT